>ERZ827168.404-NODE-404-length-73883-cov-6.079631_pt1 | contig 73883 bp, 57 predicted proteins | sample MGYA00519868_ERZ827168 | MGnify/ENA primary metagenome ERZ827168 (study PRJEB31778, sample SAMEA3449271) | human gut metagenome | biome: human gut; feature: human-associated habitat; material: faeces | place: United Kingdom | collected 2010/2012 ... | reverse complement strand
TCTTCGCTTAATATTACGGTTACGCGCGGGTTAAATTCCTTTATTTTTTCAATCGCTTCTATGCGTTCATCGCCAAAAAATCCGCTTAAAACAACGGCGTCTGCGTCGCGCGTTACGTTTATAAGCCTCTCGTCAGTTAAATACGCACCCTTTTCAACGTATCCGATTGTAAGGTTTTCGTCTATATCTCCGCAAGGTCTTGTAACTCTTAAAATCTCGCCCGTTTTACCGTTAGGGGCGTAATTGACGACGACCCTTTCCGCCGCTTCCGCCGATTTTACATAATTATCGAAGTCCGCGCAGTTAACGCACTCTGCGTCGCACTCGCCGCAAGACGGGTTTGCGGGAAATATATAAACGCCTTTTTCGCCGCCATAAAGCCGTTCTATAAACTTTTGCTTATTTTCGGTTATGTCGCCCGTTATTATATCCAACTTAATCATCAGAACTTATCCATCCGGCGGTCTTTCTTTCTTCGGGCGGCAAGTTTTTAAATTCGTCGGTTATATCGTAACCTAAAACGTTCACGAGCGCTTCGAACTCTTCAAAACTCAACTCGTCTTTTCCGTACATAAAATACAAAGTTTCTAAAATATCTTCTTTCGTTGCGCCTTGCTTTTTCAACGCCTCAAAACTTTCTTTCGCTTCGTCGACCGTCATATACTACCTCTTAAATATTTTTATACATAATAGCGCTATTTTTTAAAAAAAACAAGTTTTTTATTATTTGCGAAATTAAGTCGCCTTAAAAGCCGCCGTTTTCAACGAAAAAGCCGACCCGAAGGTCGGCTTTTGATTTTTTTTGAACTCTTATTAGATTTCAGCGAAGTATTTAATGGTTCTGACCATTTGCGAAGTGTAAGAGTTTTCGTTGTCGTACCAAGAAACGACTTGTACTTGATAAGTATCGTCGTCGATTTTGGAAACCATGGTCTGAGTAGCGTCGAAAAGCGAGCCGTATCTCATACCGACAACGTCGGACGAAACGATTTCGTCGGTGTTGTAACCGAAAGATTCGTTGGAAGCGGCTTTCATTGCTGCGTTGATGGAATCTTTGGTGATATCCTTACCCTTAACAACCGCTACCAGAATAGTGGTCGAACCGGTGCAGGTGGGAACTCTCTGAGCAGAACCGATGAGTTTGCCGTTAAGTTCGGGGATAACAAGACCGATAGCCTTAGCCGCGCCCGTGGAGTTGGGAACGATGTTCATAGCGCCTGCTCTCGCCCTTCTGAGGTCGCCCTTTCTGTGAGGTCCGTCGAGGATCATCTGGTCGCCCGTGTAAGCGTGAACGGTGGTCATGATACCGCTCTGGATGGGATAAGCGTCGTTAAGAGCCTTAGCCATGGGAGCAAGACAGTTTGTCGTGCAGGAAGCGGCGGAAATGATCTGATCTTCTTTGGTAAGTTTCTCGTTGTTAACGTTGAAAACGATGGTCTTAAGGTCGTTGCCCGCGGGAGCGGAAATAACGACTTTCTTCGCGCCGGCCTGAATGTGAGCCATAGACTTTTCTTTGGAAGTGTAGAATCCGGTACATTCCAGAACTACGTCTACGCCGAGTTTACCCCACGGAAGATCCGCAGCCTTCGGGCAAGCGTAGATGGTGATTTCCTTTCCGTCTACGGTGATGGAGCCGGGAACAACAACGGTTTTGCCGTCTTCGCCGAGAACCGAATCCTTATAAGTTACGGTATGTCCCTGAGCAACGTAACTGCCCTGAGCCGTATCGTATTTCAAAAGGTGAGCAAGCATTTTGGGGCTCGTAAGGTCGTTGATCGCAACAACTTCATAGCCTTCCGCGCCGAACATCTGTCTGAACGCAAGACGACCGATTCTTCCGAAACCGTTAATCGCTACTTTTACATTTGCCATTATATTTGTCCTCCGAATATAAATATTACCTGATTGAGAAAAATTATTCGTCTGCCGGTTTGATAAGACCTTTGCGCCAACGCCGGCAGAAATATCCGAATTTTCCGAATACATTATAATTTAAAGAAAATTTAAAGTCAATCGTTTTACGTTTGAATTTTCCGAAAATATTCCGAGAGTTTTTTCACGAAAAAAGCACTTTCGGAAAACGTTCTTTCTTTTACAATACGAGCATTTCAAACAAAACGAGGACGATAAGGAACGAAAAGTTGATAAGCAAAAAACCGAGAAGATATTTCCCCGTTTTCTCGCCCGTGGACCGGAACTTGCCGAGCGTGATAAGGCTGGCAAGGCTCGCTATCGGAGTCCCTAAGCCGCCGATATTTACGCCGACGAGAAGGGGCGCGTAATTTTCGGTGAATCTGCAAAGAAGCGTTGCGGTGGGAACGTTTGATATAATCTGGCACGAAGCGACCGAAACGAGCAATGTGTTTTTCTCCAAAAGTCCGCCTATAAGTCGATGAACGGCATCTATCCGCGACATATTGCCGCTGAAAACGAAGAACGCGCAAAACGTTAAAAGCAACGAATAATTGACCGTTAAGAACGCTTTTCTGTCAAAAATCAGAACGCCGAGCGCGGCTAAACCTATGCCTATATAGAACGGAAACACCCTTAAAACCGAACACACCGAAAGGGCGAAAAGTACGAGATAAATTATCGTTTTAGGCTTGTCGGGCGTGTAAAAAACGTCGTCTTTTATCTCCGCCGGCTCTTTTTTCACGAACATGCAACACGCCACGATAAGAACGAGCGCGACGGCAAACGGCGGAAACATTATTTTTAAAAACTCCGCGTTCGGTATCGAATAACGGGAGTACAAATAAAGGTTCTGCGGATTGCCGAAAGGCGTGAGCATGCCGCCGAGATTCGCCGCGACGTTCTGCATTATGAACACGAACGCCATATATTCTTTCTTTTCCGTTCTCGAAAGAACGAAATAGCCGAGCGGCAAAAAGGTAATAAGCGCCATGTCGTTCGCCATAATCATCGAGCCGAAATAGGTTATGAATACGAGCGCGAAAACGACGTTGCGCATGTTTTTGAATCTCGTTACGATTTTTCTCGCGAGAATTTCAAAAAAACGGATATTCGACAACGCTTCCACCACGAGCAACGTGCCGAAAAGACAACCGAGCGCGGAAAAGTCGAAATAGCCTATATATTCTTTATCGGGCGGCATAAAGAAAACCGTTACCGCAGCCAGAACGACCGCGATAACGAGTACCGCATTTTTCTTCAAAAACTTTAAAATCATTGTCATTTATTATAAAAACACCGCGTTAATCGGCTTATAGCCCGGCTTTTACTTTTATACCGCCGAAATAGCCGCCTTGCAGCGAACTTGCCGGCCGCCTTGCAGCGAACTTGCCGGCCGCCTTGCCGCGGACTTATTTGCCGTCCGATTATTTTGCTTTTGCGTCGAATATTATATCGCAAAGCCCTTCGGCAAAATCGGGTTCGTGCGTGACGAGAATAAGCGCGCCCTCGTAATTCATAAGGGCTTCCCTTAACGCCTTTTTCGCCTTTACGTCGAGATGGTTGGTCGGTTCGTCCAGAATGAGAATGTTGGACGGCGAATTACACAAAACGGCAAGTTTAAGCCGCATCATCTCGCCGCCGGAAAGGGTGGAAACGGGTTTCACCGCGAGTTCGCCCGCAAGCCCCACCGTTGCGAGAGCCGAGCGGACTTCCTTTTGCGAGCAGCGCGGAAAAGCGTTGAGATAAACGTTATAAGCGGAAAGATTGCCGTTCTCGAAGCCGAGTTCCTGCTCTATATAACCGATTTTCGCCGCGGGGTGGAAATTGAACGATCCGCCGAGACTCGGGATTTTCCGCATAAGCGTTTTTAAAAGCGTAGTCTTGCCCACGCCGTTCGTGCCGCGAATCCAGATTTTAGAGGTCGAGCCGAGATGAAAACTCACGTCGGGGATAAGTTGAAAATCGTAGCCCACTTTAAGCGACTTCACGATCAGCATATCCTTGGTGTTGAGATCGATATAAGGAAATTTAAAACTGCAATCGCGCTCGGTGACGGGTTTCGCCATGCGTTCGATCCTGTCGAGCATCTTTTTGCGGGAGTTAGCCATGCCCGCCGTGGACGCCCGCGCGCTGTTGCGATCGATATAATCCTGCAACTTTTTGATTTCCGCTTGCTGGCGGTTATATTCGTCCTCGTATTGCTTGTTGAGAATTTCGCGTTTGACCAGAAACTGGTCGTAATTGCCGGTGAATTTCGTGATTCTTCCGTTCTCGATGCTGACGATCATCTTCGCCACGTTATTTAAAAACACGGTGTCGTGCGAGATCACGAGGAAGGTCTTTTTGTAGGCGTTAAGGAATTTCGTCAGCCATTCGATATGCTCCACGTCCAGAAAGTTCATCGGTTCGTCTAAAAGCGTGAGATCCTGCCCTTCGAGAAGAAGTTTGGAAAGCATTAACTTGGCTCGCTCCACGCCCGAAAGATTGCCTATTATCGTATCGTAACCGAACTTGTTCACACCCAGTCCGTTGGCGATTTTCTTGATCTGCGCTTCGAGATCGTAATAGCCCGCGTCGTCGAGTTCTTCCTGCAAAACGGCGGAACGGTTGACCATTTCGTCCAGTTCGTCGCCATCGGCATTGCACATATCGGCGTAAACTTTTTCGAGTTCGGCGTTCTTTTCGTCGAGATAAGAAAACGCGCCGCGGAGATATTCCATAACCGTGAGCGACTTATCGAGCGTGGCGTGCTGATCGAGATAGCCTATGCGCATGCGCGGCATACGCTTGATTTCACCCTCGTCCTGCACGAGTTTGCCCGCGATAATGTTAATGAAAGTGGACTTGCCCGCGCCGTTAAGCCCTACAACGCCTATATGTTCGCCGTTGTTTACGGTAAGATCGGATTTGACGAACAAGTCCCGATCGTCGTATCTGTGGGTAAGCCCCTTGATTTCTAAAATACTCATAGCCGTATTTTATCACATTATGCCTTTTTTAGCAAATTATTTTACGTTCAATTGTAACTCCGATGTCAGACAAGAATAAAACCTTGACCTTTGATAAAATATAAAGTATAATATAAACGATAATAAGCGATATCCCGACGTTGCAAACGGCATCGCGGCTTTTAAAAATCACGGCTTTTAAGAGGTGAACGGAATGAAATTCAAATATAAATACAAAACCTATCTGTACTGGTTGTTCGGCGCGATTTATCTGCTTTCGGCGGTGTGCTTCGTGTGGAATCTTTATCGACTGATAATTTCCGTCGGCAACCCGATAAGCCTTTCGGTTTACGATTATATAAGAATCGCGCTCTGCCTTATCCTGCCGATAGTTTTCGCGGCGTTCGTAACTTCGGCAATCTTGTCGTCCTATTACTTCGTGGGCGAAAAGGATATGAAGGTGGCGTTCGGGTTTTTAAGCGACAAATATAAAATCGCGGAAGTGGATTCGCTCGTTAAAAACGTAAGGCAAAACACCCTCGTTATGGTTTTTAAGGACGAAAGCACTTTGAACGTTGTCATTTCGCCCGATAAATTCGACGATTTCTGCTCGGCGATCATGAAGGCTAACCGCGGCGTTTCTTACGAACAGACCGACGCGGCGAAAAAATAATCATACGTAGCGAACGAAAAGCCCTCGCAATTCAAAAAATGAATTGCAAGGGCTTGTTTTTTGAAAAATTTATTGTTTCTGCGAAGAATCGAGTTTTGCCAGAACCGCCCGGAAATAATCGGGAAGGGGGGCTTCGAACACCATTCTTTCGCCGCTTTTCGGGTGAGTGAGTTCGAGCCTGAACGCATGCAGAAGTTGTCCGTTCAACCTGAATTTCTGCGTTTTATAGCCGTAAACGGGATCGCCGACCACCGGATGTCCGAGATATTTTGTATGCACCCTTATCTGATGCGTTCTGCCCGTTTCGAGCGAAAACTCCATAAGCGTGTAGTCTTTATACCGTCTGATAACCTTATAATGCGTTACGGCGCGCCTGCCGTCCGACTTAACCGCCATCATCGTGCGGTTTTTGTCGCTTCTGCCGATGAAAGTATCGATAACGCCGTCGTTTTCCTTAACGACGCCCTCGACGAGCGCGAGATAAATTCTGCGGCAGGTTTTGTTTTTGATCTGCTCCGAAAGCGAAACGTGCGCCGCGTCGTTTTTAGCCACGACGAGCAAACCCGAGGTGTCCTTGTCGATACGGTGGACGATTCCCGGGCGGATCACGCCGTTAATTCCGCTGAGCGAATCGAGGTGATACAAAAGGGCGTTTACGAGCGTGGACCCGTGAACGCCGTTGCCCGCATGGACGGTCATGCCCTGCGGTTTGTTTATTATCGCGATATCTTCGTCCTGATAAATTATGTCGAGCGGAATGTTCTCCGCTTCGAGGTCGAGTTTTACCGGATCGGGCAGAACGACGGTTATTTCGTCGCCCTCTTTAAGCGTTTTGCCCGCCTTTTCAACCTTTCCGTTCACCGTGACGTTTTTATCTTCGATAAGTTTTTTAACCGCCGAACGCGTTTTGTCGAGTTTTTCCGAAAGATAAACGTCGAGCCGCTCCGATTTTTCGGCGATTATGGTTTTAGTCTCCATTTCCCGTACCCGTTCCGTCCGTTTTCGGGTTTACGTTCGCGTTCCCTACGCCCGTAGTTTCAAAGTCGCTCTCCGCGTCGACGTATTCCGCGTCGAGATTTTCGGAAACGACCTTTTTCGCTTCGGCGATTTTTTCGGCGGCTTCGGCTTGCCTGCGTTCAATTTTTTCGCGGCGTTTTTTCGTCATAAAAACCGCGTCCTTGTTTATGAACAGTATTTCGATTATAAGCATAATCGCGCCCACGACGAGAGATATGTCGGCAACGTTGAAAATATAGGGGAAAATCTCGCCGTTACCGAAATCGATTATGACGTGAATCATATCCCTGACGTAACCGCCGTCGGTGAAAAGACGGTCGATAAAATTGCCGATAGCGCCCGAAATTATGAGCGCGATGGCGGTGTTAAGCCATTTCCCGCGATTTTTCGAGAGAAACAGATAAACGGTTATCCCCGCGAGGATAATCACCGTGGCGACGATGAAAACGAGCCTTCCGTTATTCAGAAAACTGAAAATGCCCATCATTCCGTTGTTGTTTTCGCAGTATTCTATTTCCAGAAATCCGTCGATCAACTTTTTCACGAGAACTTTTTCGTTACCCAAAGTCCCCGGCGTTACGCCCGAAGCCGCGGCGACCGCGACCTTAGTGACCTGATCGAGAATAAGAACGAGTATCGCTATGACCGCGTACCACATAAAAAATCTCCTTTTTGCAGAGAAAAATCTCCTTTTTTGCAGAGCGTAAAATTCGTCAGACGCTTTCGCCGCGCCTTACCCTGTCGAGCATATCCGATTTGAGCGCGTAAAGTTCGTCCGACAAATCGACCTTGTAAACGTGCGGCTGGTCAAGACGTTTATATTCGTCCCAGAACGAATCCATTTCTTCCGCCGCGTATTTTCTGATATCTTTCAGATCCGGCATATCGTAAACGAGTTTGCCGTTCCTGATTATCTGCACGGGCAGTTCGCGCGCGGTGTAATTTTCAAAAGTAATCTTTTTCCAGCGTTCGATCGGGTGATAGAGCGTGAGCGGCTCGGAAAAATTAATTTTCTCGCCGCGAAGCGCGATGAGGTCGGCCTCCGCTTTGCCCGTGGTTTTGTCGTAAATTCTGTAAAACGTTTTGAAACCGGGGTTGGTAATCTTCTCGGTGTTGTCCGAAACCTTGATTTTCGGAACGATTTTTCCGTTTTCTTCCACGGCGGCGAGTTTATAAACCCCGCCGAGCGACGGCATGTCTTCGCTCGTGATGAGTTTGGTTCCGATGCCCCAACTGTTTATCTTCGCGCCCTGAAGTTTAAGGCTCTGCACGAGTTTTTCGTCCAGATCGCCCGAGGCGCAGATTATCGCGTCCGGATAACCGGCTTCGTCGAGCATTTTTCTCGCTCTTTTCGTAAGATAGGCGAGATCGCCCGAGTCTATTCTTATTCCGAGCGGCTTTTTGCCCTTCGCTTTGAGTTCGTCGAAAACCTTTATCGCGTTCGGGATTCCGCTTTTTAACGTGTCGTAAGTGTCCACGAGCAGAAGCGTCGCGTCCGGATAAATCTCCGCGTAAGCCCTGAACGCTTCAAGTTCGCTCGGAAAATTCATAACCCAACTGTGCGCGTGAGTGCCGGAAACGGGAACGGAGAACATTTTGCCCGCAAGGACGTTCGACGTGGAATTACACCCGCCGATTATCGCGGCGCGCGCGCCGTAAATGCCCGCGTCCGGTCCTTGCGCTCTTCTTAAGCCGAATTCCATAACGTTGTCGCCTTTGGCGGCGTTGCAAACCTTTGCGGACTTCGTTGCGATGAGCGTCTGATGGTTTATTATGTTCAGAATCGCCGTTTCAACGAGTTGCGCCTCGATGACGGGCGCTTTTACGGTGAGAATGGGTTCGCCGGGGAACACCATCGTTCCCTCGGGAACGGAATACACGTCGCCCGTGAATCTCAGGTTTTTAAGGTATCCGAGAAAACCCTCGTCGAACAGGTTAAGCCCGCGAAGATAAGCGATTTCCTCTTCGCCGAAAGAAAGACCGAGGATATAATCCACGGCTTGCTCCAGCCCTGCGGCGATGGAATAGGTGATGAGTTCTTTTCTGCGGAAGAACACGTCAAACACGGCGATTTCGTCCGTTTTACCCTTGAGGTAATACCCGTTCATCATCGTGAGTTCGTAAAGGTCCGTGAGAAGAGTTAAATTTCTTTTTTCCATAGTTCTCCGAATAATCAGCATTACCTGCGCCCGCGCGGAAAGTTTCCGCGCGGGCGCACGATCAACGCAAAATTTTAATCAGTCTTTTTTGTCTTTCTTGTCTAAAATTTCTTCCGAAGGATGCTTGAAAGTTATTTCGGGCGCGGCGTCTTCCTTTGCTTTTTCTTCCGCGTCTTTTTCGGCTTTCTGCTCGTAAAACGACTTATAGCCGGGTTTTTCGTCCGTGCGTTCCACAATCATGCTCTTCGATTTGAGCAGAATGAGAATGGCAAGACCGATGAGCAGAAGCGCGGCGTCTATAATCAGGATTCCGTACCACTCAAGTTTGATCGCGACGAATAAAAGAGTGAGTCCGATGCAGAAAAGAATATATCCCGTAGCCGTTTCGTAGCCGCCTTTGACGACGAGTCCGTAAACGAAGAACACTATTCCGAGCCCTGCCGTGAGAATCATAAATCCGAGCAGAAATTCATTCACGGCGAAAACGCCTGTCATGGCAAGAACGAATCCCACCACCGAAAGAATTACCATGGCGACGACCGCCACCACGCTCAATACGAGCAAATTTGTCTTTTTATTTTTGTTACTCATTGATTTTCTCCTTTGATAAGAGTTTTATTCGTTTATTTTACTCCCGACTGTCATCGGGAAGGTCTTTTTTGTCTTTTGGGTTGTTTTTATCGTTCGCTCTGTTCGTTTCGTCTGAATCGCCGGTTTTTTCGCCGGTTTTTTCGTCGGTTTTTTCGTCGGTCGGGTTTTCGTCATCGAGCGATCTTTCCGTTCCGGTCGCAAGATTTTCGTTGCGCGTTTCCGCTTTTGCGGCTTTTCTTTCCGCAAACTTCGCTTTTATATTGTCGACGAACCGCACTTTTATCTTTCCGTCGCGGCGGAGTGTGTCCACGATAAGAATAATTCCGCCGAGGACGAGAATAATCGAAAAAAGCGTCATCGCGGGAACCGACGTTTCCTTGCCGAAAAGGGGCAGGTTATATTCCGAAGATCTGAGCGGCTCCAAAACTCCGCGGATTATGCCGTAACCTATGAAATAACCGCCTGTGGCGTAACCGTAAGTTTTCGTCCGCGCCTTCCAGAACGTTATATAAAGAACAAGGAAAAGCAGGAAATTGAGCGTTCCTTCATAAAAGAACAGCGCATAATGCCATTCGTAATTCGTCGGAGTACCTATCTGCACGCCGAACGGAAAAAACTGCCAGGCGGGATCGGTTATTTTCTGCCCGTAAACTTCCTGATTGAAAAAGTTGCCCCATCTGCCCGCCATCTGCCCGAGCGGAACGACGACCGCGGCGAGATCGAAAACCTTTAAAACGGAAATCTTCTTGATTCTGCACACTACGAATATCGCGAGCGCGCCGGCGGCAAGCCCGCCGTAAATCGCAAGTCCGCCGTTGCGGATATCGATAATCGCAAGGAAAGGGTTTTCGGCGTTGATGAACGTTTTTATATCGAAAATAACGTACCAGAGCCTTGCCCCGACGATACAACTCGGAACTATCGCTATCATTAAATCCAGAATAAGATCGGGATTTTCGCCCTTGCGTTTGAACATGGGCGCGGCGATAAGGCAACAGAGAATCATCCCCGTAACGATGCAGATAGCGTAATAATACACCGAGAAACTGCCTATCTGTATATGATTCGTATGGAATTTACCGTTGAAGATAAATCCGTCCGTATTAAGCAAATTCTGTAACATTTTGTTTTCCTTTCCGAACCGCGAAGTTTTTAACCGCGGCGAGCGGACAAGATAATAACGATAATAATATTATTATGCGTATATTATTATACGTATATCATTATAATACAATTCGCCCGAAGTTGCAACCTTTTTCGCGTTATTTACTTTTCGGCGGGGTACGATTGCCGTCATTATAACAAACCGAGCGCGTAAACCGCCTCGTAAACGCCGTCGAGATCGGAAGAAGCGACGTATTTCGCGAGTTTTTTAACGCAGTCGGGCGCGTGAGCCATCGCCACGCCGCACTCCACAGCCTTAAACATCGCGAGGTCGTTCTCGCTGTCGCCGAAGCAATAGGTGTTTTCGCGTTTTATTCCGAGATATTCGCAGACTTTTTTTATCATCACGTCCTTGCCGTGACCTTTGTTCATGCACTCGATATAATGGTCGAGATCGACAACGAAAAAGTCTTTTTTAAGATATTCGATAACTTCGGAGTCTATCGGATAAAACCCGCCGTCCTCTTTATCGAATTTTATCGTGGAAAACTTCGACAGCGGGTAATTTTCCACGTCGCGGAGAAATTCCATATCGTCTTTTTCTTCGCCGAGATAGCGCGGGAGCGTTCCGCGATACTTATAAAAGCCTTTCACACCCTCGAAAACCGTTCGCCGCAGGTATTTTTCGGGCATATTAAGCAAATAATCTACTTGTTCTCTCGAAAAATCGCGGCGATAAATTATCTTCCCGTCGATTTCCGCTTCGCATCCGCCGAAAGTGAGCGCGTCGAACGGCAAATCCTTTATCAACTCAAAATCGGTGTTCCCGCGGCTTCTGCCGGAAGCGTAAACGAGAATATAGCCTTTTTCGTGAAGTTTTTTAAGCGTTTCCAGCGTTTTGTCGCCATATTTTCCGAACCACAAAGTTCCGTCGAAATCAAAAAACAACGCTTTTTTATCGTTTGATTCTTTCATGGCTATATAATAATGTTTTTAACCCGTTTATGTCAACCGTTTTTCCGCCGGCAAAGAAACTTTGTTGAAAACGCTATATAATACCACTGCCAAAATTTTCACCAAATCTTAACAGAAAAGGTATTGACAAACGGAAGAAACGGTGTTATACTGTTAGCAGTTGAAAGGTTAGAGTGCTAACAGATAAAAACAAAGAGTGCTAAAACCCGAAAACAAATAAAATCGATTACATATCAAAGGAGATTATATTATGAGAAATTATTTAGTAAGAAGGAATAACGAAAACAACAATCTGGACTTTTTTGACGACGCATTCAACAGTTTCTTTAAACCTATGTTTTACGAGGAAAAGTTCAACACGATGAAAACGGATATAAAAGAAACGGAAAACGGTTACGTAATGGACGTGGAAATCCCCGGGTTCGACAAAAAGGACGTGAACGTTTCGCTTAAGGACGGCTACCTTACGATAACTGCCGAAAAAACCGAAACCGACGAGGACAAAAAGCATAACTACATCAGAAGAGAACGTTCTTCTTCCCTTTCGAGAAGTTATTACGTGGGCGACGTTTCCAACGAATCCGTCAAGGCTAAGTATGAAAACGGTATTCTTTCCATCGAAATCCCCAAGGAAGAACCCAAGAAAGAACTTACCCACAACGTCGAAATTCAATAATTTTTCGGCTCGCGCCGCTTCCGGAATTTTCCGGAAGCGGTTTTTATGCCAGCCAAGAATAAAACGAACCTTGCCAAAACGCCGCAATTTCCGCGCTTTTTGTCAAATTCTCGCTTGAAGTACGGCAAGTACATCTGCGTTCGCCTTTGCCAAAAATCATCGGAAATATCGGCGTTTTGGTCGCTTGCGAGTCTGGCGGCGAGTTTTTAGGCTAAGACAAGGCACGCGAACGGGTTAATACTTGACGTATAAGCCGCGAGCGTAACGATGTATTAGTCAAAAACTCGCCGTCAGACCACGGTTCGTTTTATTCTTGTCTGGCATACCGCCCGATAAGTTTTCACGCCGCGAAAGCATATCGGGCAGCCTTCGATAATAGAATAATATCGTAAGCGAAATGCCGCAAGGAGTTTTTATGGAGAAATACGATATTTACAGCGATATAAGCAAGAGAACGGGCGGAGATATTTACGTTGGCGTGGTGGGACCGGTGAGAGCGGGCAAATCCACGTTCGTGAAACGCTTCGCCGAACTTCTGATAACGCCGAATATTACGGGCAAGAACAAAAAGAAGATCGCCACCGACGAACTTCCGCAGTCCGGCGCGGGCAAAACAATAACCACAACCGAACCGAAATTCATTCCCGGCGAAGCCGTAAAAGTAACTTTCGGCAAAACCACCGCAAAAACAAGGCTTATCGACTGCGTGGGGTTTATGGTGGACGGCGCGATCGGTCACGAAGAAAACGGCGAACCGAGAATGGTTCAGACGCCCTGGCAAAGCGAGCCGCTCCCGTTTGAAAAAGCGGCGGAACTCGGCACGGATAAAGTCATTTCGGAACATTCCACGATAGGCGTGGTCGTCACCACCGACGGAAGCATAACGGAAATCCCGCGCGAAAACTACGAAAAAGCGGAAGAAATGACCGTTGCAAAACTCAAAAACATAGGCAAACCCTTCGTTATCTGCCTTAACTGCAAAGCGCCGACGAGCAAGGCGACTGCGGAACTGAAAAAGACTCTGGAAGAAAAATACGGCGTTTCGGTCGTTCCGCTCGACGTTTTAAACTGCGGCGAAGAGGGTTTCACCGCCGTTATGGAAAAGGCGTTGTCCGAATTTCCGATAAGGTCGGCGGACGTGGAACTGCCCGACTGGCTCTGCGCTCTGCCGAGCGAAAACAAGGTTGTGAGCGAGATTATCACCGCCGTTAAGGAAGCCGCGGCGAATATGATAAAAATGAAGGACGCCTATATGCTCGAGGACGCGCTCGCCGGCGTGGATAAACTGATCCCCGCAGGCGTGAGATCGGACGCGGGCGAAGGAAAAGTTACGATAACCGTGAACGCCGACAAAAATTTGTTCTACGAAGTTATAAGCGAAACGTGCGGCGAAACGATAGACGGCGAATATAAGTTGATGAGTTTCGTGAGAGATCTTTCAAAGGCAAAGTGGGAATACGACCGCATCCGTTCGGGGCTGGAGGACGCCGACGCGAAGGGTTACGGAATCGTTCTGCCGTCCGGAAAGGACGTGGAGATCGGCGAGCCGACGCTCGTCAGACAAGGCAATCGTTACGGCGTGAGAGTGACCGCCGAAACCGAGAGCCTGCACGTCGTGAAAGTGGGGGTTAAAGCCTCGGTCAACCCGATTTCCGGCACGAAAAAACAGTGCGAGGACTTCATCGATTTCATTTCCGAAGAAACGCGCGACGGGAAAATTTCGGAAGCGAAGGTTTTCGGCAGACCGCTCGGCGAACTCATGCTGGATGAAATCAACAGAAAAACAGGCGCGATGCCCGAGGAAACGCGCGGAAAACTCAAACGCGCCGTGACCAGAATGGTGAACGACGGAAAATACAAAGTGATTTATTTCGTTTATTGATTTGTTTCTTTGAGAAAAGAGCCGCCCGCCGCGAAAATTTCGCGGCGGGCGGCTTGTCGTTTTTGTCGGTCCGCCCCGATTTCCGGCGGGCGGCTTGTCTTTTTTGTCGGTCCGCCTCCGATTTCCGGCGGACGGCTTGTCTGTTTTCGTAAAGTTCGGCGACTTTTATTCGACTTCGACCGTTTCGCACGTGAAAACGTTGAACAAAATCGTCTTTTTAACTTTCAGTTTCATAACCTTTTCCACGGCTTTTTTATAAATTTCGAGTTGCGTTTTATATTTTCCGAGCATTTCCTCGCGGCTCTTTCCCGTCGCTTTGTAATCGAGAATTATCGCCTCGTCGCCCTTAACGGCAAGCAAATCGATTATGCCCTGAACGAGAATCTCGCCCTCCGCCTTTTCGTAGCCGACATCCTTTGCCGAAAACCCCGCGACGAAAGGTTGTTCGCGATAAATTTTATAGCCGTCAAGTCGGGCGAAAACTCCGCTGTTCACGATTTTTTGAAGAGTGTTTTTATCGAGCAGTTTCGCCTGTTCCGGCAAGAGAACGCCTTGCGAAAGTTGCCGTATAAGTTCGTTATCAGCGCTTTTTGCGTTAAAATCGAGATTCTCGAGAAATTTATGATATGCCGTTCCGCGTTCGTTTGCCTTGCCTTTTCCGACGGTGATTTTGCCTTTTTTATTGCCGTCCGAAGCGTCGCCGGAAAGCGAATCCCCGGCGGATTCGGTATCGTCGTAAAAATCGTCATAAAAATCGTCGTAATTATCCTCGTAAACGTCGTCGCCGTCCACGCCGAAAACAACGGGCTTCGTTTCGGACATTTCTTCCGAAATACTCGTTACGGCGCGTTTGACGGGCAGAACGGTGTCCGCCTCGAAAGGATAACGGAACGAAACGCTTTCGGATATTTTTTCCTTAAGCGATTCCCTCGCCTCGCCCACGAGAATATTCCTCGTTTCGCCCGCCCGACCGAAGGTTTTTATGTCCGCTTTGTCGTGGATTACGACGGGCATATCGCAAGGCGAAAAATAGTCCGTGAATTTCCGCGCGAGAGAGGCGGTCGTTTCGTTTCTCTCGGCGGGGAGTTCCGCGCTCGTCACGAGGTGAAGTTTGCTCTGCGCGCGCGTCATCGCCACGTATAAAAGCCTGAGTTCTTCGCGGGCGGTGGCGCGGCGGGTTTCGTTTTTGACGAGTTCGCGCTTGAGCGTGGTGCTTTTCGTCATCGCCTGTTCGTCGTAACAATACGGCGCGAACCCGCGGGTTTTGGAAAGAAGCAGAACGTCGCGCTCGTCGGAGGCGTTGAACTGTCTGCCCAGCCCGGCGATTATCACCACGGGGAATTCCAACCCCTTGGACGAATGCATGCTCATAACTGTGACGGAATTGCTTCCGCCCGCTTCCGCAACGGAAATTTCGTCGCCCGAATTTTCGATTTTCTTCAGAAATTCGCCGACGGTGAGTTTAACCCCGCCCTTTTCGCTTTCCGCGACGAATCTGTTCACCCTTTCGAGCCGCAGTTCGCCGAGCCTGCCGGTTAAAATTTCAAGGTCGAGCGAACGTTCCTTTATTATTCTTACGAGAATTTCACCCGCGCCGCAGAATTCCGCAAGCAGGCGGATTTTTTTGAAATATTCGTCGAACCGAGCGATTTTTTCCCGCAGTTTTTCGTCCGTTCCCTCTTTGAGGTAATATTCGACGCACTCGAGGAACGTCGGCGTTTTTCGCTTTTCTTCATCGTTTTCCGGGGCGACGAGCGACGAAGATACGGGCAACGACCGCGATCGCGACGACGGAGCGAACGCCCTTATCGCGGCGAGTTCCTCCTCGTCGAATCCGCCGACAGAACTTTTCATGACGGCTATAAGCGGCGAATCGTCGGCATAAAAATCGATCAGCCTTAAAATATCTATGAGAAGTTTAATCTCGGGATAATCGACCACGGGATCTTTCGCCGCGGACGAAACGGGAACGTTAAGGCGCGAAAGAGTTTTTATCACGTCCGTCGCAAATCCTTTGGAATTTCTCAGAAGCACTACGATATCCTTTGGTTCGGCAGGGCGGGTATCGCCGAGTTTTATGTCGAAAATCGGCTCGCCGAGTTCCTTTTCGATCAACTCGCCGACCAGAAGCCCCTCGTAAAAACTATCGGGTTCATCCTCGGTTTCCGCGTCCCTCACAAGGTCGTAAACGCCCGTCGGCGACTCTCGTTTTTCTTTTTCGCCCACAATGACGTGCATCGCCGCGTAACCCGTGTTTTCGGGATAAAGTCCGCCGGATTTCATCGGGTTTTTCGCGTAATTTATCCTCGATGATTTTTCGGTCATCGTTGCGGAAAAAACGTTGTTCACGGCTTTTAAAACCCCATCGGCGGAGCGGAAATTTTCTGCCAAAGCGATGGCTTTGCCGACGTTATCGTAATATTCGGCGTCCGCTTTGCCGACGTTATCGCAAAATTCGTCGTTCGCTTTGCCGACGTTATCGTAATATTCGGCGTCCGCTTTGCCGACGTTATCATAAATTTCGTCGTCCGCTTTGCCGACGGCGATCACGCTTCCGAAGCGCTTTTCGCAAACTTCAAACGCCGCGAACTTCGAGGCGAAAATATCGGGATTGCATCCGCGGAACGCGTAAATACATTGCTTAACGTCACCCACCATGAACAAACCGCGCGGAGCGACGAGATTAAGGACCGCTTCCTGAACGGCGTTTACGTCCTGATATTCGTCGCAAAAAGCGTATTTATACTTATTGCGGACCGAGGCGAGCGCGTTTTCGCTCGTGGTAAGAAGTTTGTAAGCGAGATGTTCGAGATCGGAAAAATCGACGAGCGATTCGTCCGCTTTCATTTCGTCGTATTTGTTTTTATATAGTATCGCGAGCCGCGAAAGGGCTTTAACCGTCCTTTCCGTAGATAAAAAAGCCGCTTTTGCAGACTCTTCGCCGCCGTCAAGCAACGCCTCGCCGTCCTCGAAGAGTTTGCCGAGTTTCTTTTTTAAGTCGTCGAACGCCTTTTTTTCATCCTCGAGATCACCGGGAACGGACGGCGCTTTTCTCACGCCCGACGAACAAACCGCGGATATACGGACAAGATCGGGCGCGGCGACGATTTCTTTGAGCCTTGCCGCAACCTCGTCGAAATATTCGTCCGGCTTTTTAACGCCGGCGGCGCGCAGAACTTCCCGCGCGTTTTCAAAGGACGGCAACAGCGCGGCGGCTCTTTCTTTAAGCATTGCGGCGAGTTCGTTTTCGATTTCTTCAAACTCCTTTTCCGTGGGCGAGGAGCCGCATTTTTCGAGAAATTCCTCGGGGTTTTTCTCGGATAAAGCAAATTCCGCCGTCTTTTTTATCACTTTTTTGAGTTCCGCGTCGCTTCTGCCCGAACGGAAAATCCGCACGAGATACAAAAAATCCTCGTCGCCGGCGTCGTAAAGTTCCGAAAACGTCTTGTCCGCGGCGGCGTTCTGAATTTCGCACGCGGCGGTTTCGTCGGCAATTTTAAAAGCGGGATCGAGACCGATTTCGTAAAAATAACTTCTCAGCAGATCGGCGCAGAATTTATGTATAGTGGAAATACTCGCCGAAGGTACTTCGTCGAGCGCGGCGCGCACAGCCGAATTATCCCCGCCGTCGATAAGTCTTTTTCTCAGCGCGGAAACGAGTTTCTGCTTCATTTCCGCAGCGGCGGCTTCGGTGAACGTTACGGCAAGAATTTCGGAAACTTTCGCTTTCCCGTCGAGAACTATGCCGATGAGCCGTTCTATCATAACGTAAGTTTTTCCGCTCCCCGCAGACGCGGAAACAAGCATGTTGCCTTCGGTTTCCGTAACCGCGCGGCGCTGCTCGGGCGTAAATTTATCAGCCATCGTTCTCGTCTCCTTTATCCTTTTTAATCGTTCCTTTATCCGTTTCGGGCTTCGTTCCGGCGGTTTCGGGTTTCGTTCCGGCGGTTTCGCTCATCGTTGCCGAATCTTCGCCGTAAGCCGCCTCGACTATCGTTTTTGAGTTGACGTAAGAAACTTTTCTTTCCTTATAGCCCGCCTCCTCGTCGTAACCGCAGATCGCGCCGTATTCGCAATAATCGCAGGATTTTTCGTAAGGCGAAGCGACGATTACGCCGTCCGTAATGTCCGAAACGGCTTTTTCGGCGAGTTTTTTCGCGTACTTCATATATCCGCGCAAGGTGTGGTCGTCGCAAGTACTGCCGCCGGGTTTTCCCGTTTTTTTGCTTATTTTGTAATCTATAACCGAACTTTTCCCGTTCGCGCGGGCGTTTTTGTCGGTCGCGTCGATTATTTCGTCGGAAGAAAGGGTTTTGCCCGCCATCGGCGTTTCGTCCTCGCCGGATCTTCGGAAGGAATCGTTAACCGCGTAATAATAAGCCCCCGCAGGCTCTTCGCCGTTCCGCACGAACGCGTTCATATAGAGATAAAGTTGCAGATTCTGCCCCGTGTAAAACTTTTCGTCTTTGACTTTTTCGTCCACTTTGCCCGTTTTATAATCGATAATGCGGACGTAATTTTTGTATTTGTCCAGCCTGTCCGCCTTGCCGTAAAGTTTAAAAAGCCCGTTTTTCGTCCTGAGGGGAATGGATTTATACGGTTGCCAATCGGAAAACCACACTTCCTCGCCGACGGGCCTGAAATCGGAATTTTTAAACTCGTTGTAAATGTTGCGGCAAAGTTTTCTGCCCTCTTTTTCGGTGAGTTTAAGCGCGTAAGCAAAGTCGCCGCGGCGGGAAAATTTCGCTATCTCCGGCGCGGAAAGGGCGGTTTTTATCACTTCTTCGGCGAGTTGTTCCGCTTCTTCGGCGGTCATAGTCTCTTCCATTCTGCGGACGAAGTTTTCGGCGACGTTGTGCAGAACGTTACCGAAATCGAGCGAACGGACGTCGCCGGTGAGTTTGTCCGCCGCGCCCAGCCCGTACTTAACGAAACATTTATACGGGCAGGAATAATAACACTCGATCTTGCTCGCCGAAACGTTACCTTTCGCAAAATAATTCTCCGCGGGAATGTTTTTTCTGAAAACAATCTTTCCGTCCGTCTTGTCGAGAAGCCTTTCGGCGTAAGAAAGTTCTTCTCCGTTTTCCCCGTTTTTAAGCGCGCCCAAAAACGCCGAAGCCGCCGATAACGAATCTATAGCCCCGTTTTTGAAGTTGTCCGCGTCTTTTACGAGCGAGAAAAAAGCGGGGCGCAGACGCATATAACCGAGCAGTTCCAGAACGTCTTTACGCTTGCCGGAAGAACTCTCCGCGGCGGCGAGAAGAGAAAGAGAATTGAACGCCGCGAGCGGTTTTCCGTCCTTGCCGCAGAAAATACTCTGAAAATAATCTATCGTTTCGCTCTTCACGTTCTGTTTTCCGTCGGGCGAAAGATTGGCGTAAGAAAGGAACAAATCTTCCTTAAACGAAACGAAAGCAAGCCCCGCGGCTTCTTTTTCGCGTTTGTTCACGACGGTTATTTTCGGCTCTATCGCGACCGAAAGGTCCTCGAGATCGGAAATGTCGCTGTCGAGAAGAAGCGCCGTGTCGCTTTTTACGTAAGGAACGTCGCCGTTAAGCCCCGCGGCGAACAGGCAACGGAACTGCTTGTATCTGCAATCTTTGAGTTCGGCAACGTAAACGCAATCGAGAAGTTGCGGGATCAGCCCCACTTCGCACGCCTTGTAACCAGCCTCGAGCAGTTTTGAAAATTCCGTTATCGAAATTACGTCGTCGCCGAGAACTTCGCCCGTTTTTTCCGCCACTTCGATGACTTTTTCCAGCGCGGAACTTAAAAACTCGGCTTCTTCCCCGGCGTTTATCGCGATGAGGTCGGCCTTGGTTTTGTCCGCGTTTTCCGTTACGAACGCCCTTTCGTAAAACCTTCCGAGAAGTTTAACGTACTCGCCCGCTTTGTCGGTTCGCCTGAATCTCGTTATGAAATCCGCGAGAACGTCGCGCTTGGCAGAAATAATCATATCGTCCGAAACCGCGAAATTTCTGTCGAGAAAATACCGCGGCGTGACGCTTTTTTTCGTCATTTCGCGGATAAACGAATCGGCAACGCCCTTGTCGGGAATAAAAAGCGGATTCTGAATTATCCGCCTTATCTCGTCTGCGTCGCCGCCCCGCGCGGCGGCTTTCAGAAGGCTTAGAGTGAGCCTTGCCAGAGGGTGAGAAAAAAGAGAATGTTTCTCGTCCGAAAAGTATGGGATTTTATAATCGTCGAACGTCTTTTTTATCCGCAGAGAATACTTCGGCAAATCGCCCGCGGCGAGGCAGAAATCGGAATATCTGTAGCCTTTGAACGTGACGAGATAGGTTATTCTTTTTGCGATAAACTCGATTTCTTCGCTTATGTTTCTTGCTTCGAAAATATGCGTTTTATCGCTATATAGCCCCGCTTTTGCGAATTGATTATGGTCGAAAAGCCCGTTTAAAACGGCGAGTTGCTCGGGCGAAAAATCCTGATTTTCTTCCGTTATGACGACGGACGGAAGTTTCTTCACGAAGTTATAAACCTCGTTTCCGTAAAGGTTTTCGTTCTCTCCGCGGACGGCGAAAACGTCGAGCCGAACCGCCGTTTTTTCAAGTGTTTTTATTATGTCGCAAATCTGACGCGTAAGCGAAGAATACCCCGCGACGATAACGCGCGATTTTTTCAGTTTTTCGTCGGCGGCGATGAGTTTGGGGGCGGCGTCTAAAATTCCGCTCTGGTCGGTTAAACCTCTTTCTTTCAAAAAGTTCTCATACGCGCCGAAAACCGCGGCGACATCCGAAATTTTCGCTTTTTTGTTTTCGGGGCAGTTCTCGCTTGCGCGGAGAAGTTCGTCGGGAGAAACCTTCGCCGACTTCAACTGAGCGATGAGTTCGCTCGTTTCAAACGCGAACGCGGGCGAAGAAGCGAGCCGCGAAAGGGTTTTCAGTTCGCCTTTCATCGAACCGAGAATTTTTTTCACAACGATAGCCGCGCTTTCTTTTGTGAGCGCGTTGTTGTCCGTTCCCGTTTTTTTGATGTATCTGCCGAACGTTAAAACCTCGACGTTGAACGTTCCGCCGAGCCTTTCCACGATGGCTTTTTCCATCGAAAGCGTGAGTTTGTCCTCGCAAAAAATCACCGTGCGTTCGTCCGGCGAAAGGCTTTGCCCCGCAACCAGATCCGCGGCGGCGTCTATCGCGGAATAATAAGTTTTGACTCCGTGTAAAATCATTTTTCGTTTGTCCCCGATATTCCGCTTGCCGACGTTGCCGACGCAAAATCGTTTATCGGCAGGCTATCCTGCGGCTGAGCGGAAGTATATATTCGGATTATACCACATTCCGCGGTCATTTTCTATAACTTTATTGTGAAAATTTGTTTTTCTTTTCTTTTTTGTTTTCTTTTTCGGCGGTTTATGTTAAAATAAATTTAATTATCAATGCCAACCAAGAATAAAACGATTCGGAGATAATATGAAAAAGAAAATTATTGCGACAATTTCGTGCGCGCTCGCCGTTTTCGCGTTTACGGGGTGCGGTCAAACCGCGTCGATAGCGTTCAACGGCTCTTACTGGAATAAGGACACATCCAACGAAACGCCTGCGGGTAAAGAAGAAATTATCGAATACGGCGTGTATTCCGTTGAAGAAAACGCACTCTGGAACAAAACTCAGACAAACGCTATTCTCAAATTCAAAACGAGAGAAGCCACGGACGAAACAGGAAAAGCGGTTTCCTCGTCTTACAAAACCGTTCTGAAATCTAACGATGACGGCACTTTCACTTATAAAACGACGCTCACCGTTTACGGGACTTATAAAATTTCGGGCAACGAAGAAATATCCCGCGATTTTACCGACGTTACCGAAACGGAAACGACTTTCGAGGGTTACAATACGAGTTTCAGACCGATCAAGTCCGTGAAAAAAGTGAGCAACACCGTGCCTTATCCGTCGGGTTCGACTTATTCGATTAAAAACGCGCGCTACGTTTCCACGATCGATTACACCGAAAAGGACGCCGCGATAAAAATCGAAATTCTCGAAGGCGACGAAAGTCCCGAACAATTCGGCGAAAGAGCGAAAAAGGACATTACGATAAGCAAATACAATAAAAACGCTTATATGGACATGGAACTTATGCTGCTTTTGTTCAGAAACTTCAAGCACGAAGCGAACATGAGTTGCTCGTTCAAAACCATCGAGCCGCTCTCCGGCGAACTTAACAGCGTAACCGGTTCGGTTTACACCAGGGCTTCCACAGAGAAAAACTCCTCTTCTTACGATTATCTGACGACCTGCTCGCTTAAAAAAGTTATGCTCGGCACGCCGCCTTATCACGATTATTCGTTCAACGTTGTCCGCATGGATTTCTCAACTTCCGGTACGACGGGGCAGACTTTTATGAGGGCGTTCTATTCTCAGAGTTACGAAGGCGCAACGGATTCCAACTCCACTCGTCACATTCCCGTGATGATTGCTCAGCCGTCCATTTTCAACACGGGCTTCCTTGTTTACGAACTCAGAAGCGCGACGTTTATCTGATTTGACTTTGCAGCGCATGCGGCGACCGTTTTTTGTTAAAAACGGTCGCCGCATTTTTATTGTCCTCACACTGAAAAAGCGACCTTTAACCAGGTCGCTTTATTTTTTAAAATATTCGTTTAATCAACTTATAGCCGCGTGTTTGTTATCCGATACATTTTAAAATATCGGTTTATTACCGTTATTCCGCAAGGCGTTTTATCGATTTTTCAATACGCGCGAGCGTTTCGTTTTTACCAAGAAGTTCGGCGATTTCCGTCGCTCCGCCGGGCGTTACCGCCATGCCGGTTATAGCGATTCTCATCACCCAGAACACCGAGCCGCTCTTAACGCCCTTTTCTTTCGCTTTTTCGCTGAGAGCGGAGAACAGAACGTCGTTCGAGAAATCGTCTATCTCTTCGAGCCATTCTTTTATCTCGGGCAGAAGATTTTTAGCAACGTCCTTGTCGGTTTTGTTTTTCTTATTGTCGAAAAGCGCGAAATCGTAATCGGGAAGAGAAACGAGCCAGTCTATTTTTTCGGGGATATCGCCGAGAACTTCCACTCTGCCGTGAAGAAGTTTCGCAATCTTTTTCAGGTCGAATTTTCCGTTGACGGCGGAATTTTCGAGATAAGGAAGAGCGTGAGCGTAGAATTCGTCCTCCGAAAGTTCGCGGATATATTCGCCGTTGAGCCAACGGAGTTTCATTTCGTCGAAAATCGAAGGAGATTTGGAAATTCCGTCGAGCGAGAACATTTCCACCATTTCGGGGAGCGTCATTTTTTCGACGTTGCTCTTGGGCGACCAGCCGAGAAGGGCTACGTAGTTTATAATCGCCTCTTTCAGATAACCTTTCTTGACGAAATCGTCGAAGTTCGCGTCGCCGTAACGTTTGGAAAGTTTTCTCGTCGCGTCCTTCATTATCGTGGGCAGGTGAATATATTTCGGTCTTTCCCACCCGAACGCGTCATACATAAGATTATATTTCGGGGTGGACGAAAGATATTCCGTTCCTCTGATAACGTGAGTTATCCCCATAAGGTGGTCGTCGATAACGTTCGCGAAGTTATAAGTCGGCATGCCGTCGCTCTTTATCAGAATGTTATCTTCGAGATCGGCGTAATCGACTCTTATCGTGCCGTAAACCATATCTTCGTATTCGCTGACGCCCTCGGTGGGGATGTTCTGACGGATAACGTACGGTTCGCCGGCGGCGAGTTTTTTTTCTGTTTCTTCCTTGGAAAGTTTAAGGCAATGTTTGTCGTATTTTCTGTTTCCGTTCTCGTCGGTGAGAGATTCGAGCCTTTCTTTCGAGCAGAAACAATAGTACGCCCCGCCGAGTTCGATGAGTTTTTTCGCGTACTCATGATAAATTTCCTTTCTTTCGCTCTGAACGTACGGACCGTAATTTCCGCCCACGTCGGGACCTTCGTCGTAGATAAGTCCCGATTCTTTAAGGGAACTGTAAATAAGTTCGACCGCCCCCTCGACGTAACGCTGCTGGTCGGTGTCTTCTATTCTTAAAATAAAATCGCCGCCGTTGTGTTTTGCGTAAAGATACGCGTAAAGCGCGGTACGAAGTCCGCCGAGGTGCATAAACCCCGTGGGACTGGGAGCAAATCTCGTTCTTACCTTTTCCATAATTCTCCTTGCTTGCCGGTCATTGTTTTGTTTTTTCGTTTAAATCCGCGATCGCGGCCGATAAAATTCCGCCTGACCGAAAAATTTCTTTTCTATTTCAAAAAAGTTTCGTGTTTTTATTTTACCATAAATAAAAAAAAGTGTATAATAAAATCAAGCGAATTTCTAAAATTTTTAAATTTAGATTTCCGCTTAGGATAATAAGGAGCGATTTCCCTATGGATAATTTTGAAAAAATGAAAGAGAGTTTGAAAACTCTCGTTTCTTTCCCGTCCGTTCAGGGCGAAGCGACGGAAAACAAACCTTTCGGCGACGGCGTTTTCGGCGCGCTGAAATATTTTCTCGATCTTGCCGGCTCGTTCGGTTTTGAAACGATCAATTACGACAACTATATCGGCGAAGTTGTTTTCGGCGAGGGTAAAACGGAAAAAGACGAAATAGCGATACTCGTTCATCTGGACGTTGTTCCGGCAGGCGATCTTACCGCCTGGAAATATCCTCCGTTCGAAGCCACCGAAGCCGACGGAAAAATTTACGGCAGAGGAACGACCGACGACAAAGGTCCGGCGATGGTCTGCCTTTACTGTATGAAAGAACTCAAAGACGAAGGTTACGTTCCGAACAAAAAAATCAGGCTGATTCTCGGTTGCAACGAGGAAACGGGCTGGAAGTGCATCGATCATTTCGAAAAAGTTTCCCGCTTTCCCGATTACGGTTTTTCGCCCGACGGGGACTTTCCCGTTATCTACGCCGAGAAGGGAATTTTGCACGCGAAGTTCACTTTTAAATCTCTTTCCGACGAACTGAAAGAACTCTGCGGCGGCGAAAGAATCAACGTTGTTTGCGATAAATGTGAGGCTATAGCGCCTTTAAACCCCGATTTGATGAGTCAATACGAAGTTACGGAAGAAAACGGAAAACTCGTTGCGAGAGGTGTTTCCGCTCACGGCTCAACGCCCGACAAAGGCGTAAACGCCATATTAAAAATGGTTAAATATCTCGAGGGCGCGGGAGTTATCGACGGAAAAATAAGAGAATATCTCTTTGAGGATAAAATGGGACTTAAACAACTCAAAGACGAAACGGGCAATCTTACGATGAGTCCTGATGTTATAAGTCTTGACGGCGACGAAATAAAAGTTTCGGTTGACTTCCGTTATCCCTCTCTTTTAAACGGCGAACAACTCGTCGAGGCTCTTAAACTCATCGCGCCGGTGGAAATTCTCTCTCATCAGAAACCTTTGTTTAACGACAAAGAGGGATTTTTGGTCAGAACTCTTCTGAAAATCTACAACGAAGAAACGGGTAAAAACGAAAAACCGATAGCAATCGGCGGAGGAACTTACGCGAGAGCGTTGAAATTCGGCGCGGCGTTCGGCCCCGAAACGGACGAGGATTGCAGAATTCACCAGCCGAACGAGTTCGTTTCTCTCGAAAACCTTAAACTTCAGTTTAAAATTTACAAAAGAGCGATAAAGGAACTCTCCAGATAATAAAATAATAAAAACTTTCCGGATAATAAAATTTTTCCGACTTATAAAAGGAACGCAACGTGATAGTAAGCAATCTTCCGCCGTTTTCGATAAACAAAACGTGCGCCGTGACGGGACACAGAATTCTCCCGAAAGACTTCGACAGAATAAAACTGAAAATTTATCTCGGGCAGATTGCGGAAAACGGCTACGAAATTTTCCTCGTCGGAATGGCTAAAGGCTTCGACCTCGAATGTTTTTCGGTTCTGACGGAACTTAAAAACGAGGGGAAAAAAGTTAAAATCTGCGCGGTTATTCCCTGTTCGGATCAGACTTCGAACTACTCCGAAGAAGAGAAAATTTTGTATTCGGACTGTTTATCGAACGCGGATTATATCGCCGAAGAGAAGAAGCCTTATTTTAAAAACTGTATGCTCATCCGCGACGATTATCTTGTGGATAACTCTTCCCTTCTGCTTGCTTATCACGACGGAAGAAGGGAAGGAGGCACTTATTACACCATAAAAAAAGCCGGAAAGAAAGGCTTAAAAATTATCTATTATTAAAAAATTACACCCGACATTAAATAAAACAACACTAAAAAACCGTCCTATAAGTCGATTATCGGGCGGTTTTGTTATTTATCGGTTTTTAAAAGTTTCTTTTTCCGGCGGTTTTTCACAGCGGTTTCTTTTTTATCGCTCCGTTCAGCCGAGGATATTCCGCGGGAGTTTCGCGCTCTTTTTTTATTACGATCACGTTTCTTCTTCCCGATTTTTCGGACAGAATAAAATCTTTGACATCGATTATTTTTCCGCCGAGAATTTCCACCGCTTTTTCCGCTTCTTTTATTTCCTCTTCCGCGTCGCCTTTATAAGCAACGAAACAGCCGCCCTTTTTTACGAACGGCATACAATATTCGCAAAGAACGTTAAGCCTTGCGACGGCTCTCGCGGTGGCGACGTCGAACTTCTCTCTGTATTCCGCCTTTTTACCGAACTCTTCGGCTCTGCCGCAAACGACTTTGAAATTCTCAAAACTCAACTCTTTGCCGACGTTTCGCAGATATCCGCATTTTTTTTCGGTGGCTTCCAAAAGAGTGAAATAAAGGTCTTCTCTCGCTATTTTCAGCGGCACGGAAGGAAACCCTCCCCCCGAACCTATCTCTATAACTTTCGCGTTCAAAGGGAAAAATTCTTCTCCTTTTAAACTGTCCGCAAAATGTTTTTCGTAAATTTCCTCGTCGTCGGTTATGGACGTAAGATTGAATTTTTCGTTATATTCTTTGAGAATTTTGCAGAATCTTTCAAGTTTTTCTTCCTGCTTTGCGGTTAAATTTATTTCCGCGTCTTTAATCTTATTCATAACCGCATTTTACAATCATTCAACATAGTTGTCAACTTAAACGTCGGATATTTTTCGTTTTATCCTCATTTATCCACCTTTATCCGCCTTAAATCCCGATATTGTTCGTAAACTCGATAAGTTATCCACATATAAACCGACTTTTTGTCGATAATTATACTTTCACCAGACGCATACCTTAAATAAAAAATTTTTCCTGTCAAATGGTTCTCTAATCGGTTGATTTTTTTTCGTTTATTATATATAATAGATACAGTTTAATATTAAGTAACGGCCTTTCCGCCGGCGGTATTTTTTCGGATTACTAAAAAAGTTACCCACAAAAAATAACGGTTTCAACTTTTCATCAACATGAGAAAAAGGGTTATCCACGGCTTTTTCAACCGAATACAATTTTCAAAATTCCGCTTGTTATAAGAATTTTTGAAAATAAAAATTCTGTTGTCCACAAAGTCACCGCGCCTTATTATTAATACTGTTAAACTAAAAAGAAAAATAATTAAATCAATCAACGAAACACGCCGGAAAGCCGGCTGGAACGAAATACATAAAATAAGAAAAATACACTAAAGGAAATTCTCTATGAAAGTTTTGGTAAACGGAAGCGATCTTGCAAGCGCCGTAATGAAGGTATCTAAGGCAATCAGCGTTAAAACGACTAATCCCGTTCTGGAAGGAATCAAAATGACCGTCAAAGGCGACGAACTTACCTTAGCGGCTACGGATATGGAAATAGCGATCGAAAAAACCATCAGATCGGATACAATAGAAGAAGGAGTTTCGGTTATCCCGGGAAAACTCTTCGCCGAATTCACAAAAAAACTCGAGGGCGAAGATCAGGTGGAACTTATGATCGGCGACGACCGTAAACTTAAAATAATCTACGGTTCGTCCGAGGTTTATCTTTCCACACTCAACGCCGACGAATTTCCGAACATAAAGAAAGATCTTCGCGAAAAGGCTTTCTCCATTCTTCAGAAAGATTTTAAGGATATAATAAACAAAACCGTATTTTCCTGTTCCACGGACGAAAGCAGACCTATTTTAAAAGGCGAGTTGTTCTCGGTTAAAAACAAAGTTTTAACCTGCGTCGCGCTCGACGGTTTCAGGCTTGCCGTGGCGAAGAAAAAGATTATAAATTCTTCGTCCGATTTCAAACTCGTCGTTCCCGCGAGAGCCGTTTCCGAAATTTCGAGACTTCTCGATAAGGACGAAGAAGAAATAACCTTCGTTTCCGAAGAAAAGAGCCTTATGATAGAAGTGGACGGAACGGTTTTCATAACCAGACTTTTAGAGGGTGAATTCATCAATTACGAACAGATTATCCCGTCCGAGTTTTTAACGACGGTGAGAGTAAACAGGCTTGCGTTCTTAAATTCTCTCGAAAGAGCGTCCGTTGTGGCTAAGGAAAACAAAAACCTTATAAAACTCGACATAAAAGACAATAACATTAATATTCTTTCCAACTCCGAGAGCGGAAACGTAAACGAAAACGTAATCGTCAATCTCGACGGAAAAGATTTAAGCATTGCGTTTAATTCCAGATATATCTGCGACGCGCTCAGAGCCGCAGGCGACGAATTCGTCAACATAAATATGAACAGTTCCATTTCGCCTTGCATAATCAGACCTTACTCCGGAGAAGAATATCTGTATCTTATTCTGCCGATAAGAATAAATTCTTAAATTTAAATACTCAATTAATTGACAAAAAAAATAAAAACATATATAATGCTTAAGCATATGTCTTAAAACGCGAAGTTTAAGGTATTAAAAAAAGACAAACAAATGCTGAATAAAGGAGCAAAATCATGAAAAGAACTTACCAACCCAAAAAGAGAACGAGAAATAAGGTTCACGGATTCAGAAAAAGAATGGCTACCAAGTCCGGAAGAAACGTACTTAAAAGAAGAAGAAACAAAGGACGTAAGAAACTCTCTTACTGATAAAAGGACTTGATATACAGATTGAAGAGAAAAAGCGATTTCGATAAACTTTTTTCAAAAGGGAAAAAGGTATATTCGAGATCTCTTACAATGCTGTATTTTCCGTCTGAGGACTTCAAAATAGGATATTCCGTGAGTAAAAAGCACGGCAACGCGGTCAAGAGGAACAGAATCAAGAGATTACTCCGCGCAAGCGCGAGAGAGGCGTTTAAGGATTTAAAGAAAAATTACCGCATAGTTATAATGCCCAAAGTAAGGGAAGAATATCTTTACGAGAAGTTTGTTTCGGAAATGAATTATCTTAAAAAAAAGGAAAACCTTTAAATGAGAATTATCAACAGGATAGTTATCAGAATTCTCATGTTTTATAAAAAATACGTTTCGCCCGGATTGAATTCGGGCTGTATTTTCACTCCGACGTGCAGTATTTACGCGATCGAGGCGTTTGAAAAACATAACTTTATCGTCGGATTTTTCCTTACGATATGGAGAATTTTAAGGTGTAATTCCTTCAATAAGGGAGGATTCGACCCTGTTCCGGACAACAGAAATAAAATAAAATGGCTTTACTGAAATTTTAACCGCAGGTGAATTTTTCAATCGCCGGCGGATAAATATGAAAAAGTAAAAGCCGCGAATTTAAGAAGAAAGTTCTTTTCCGGGCTTTCTGTCTTTTTAAATCGCAAGGAGTCGAATGTTTTTAACGAATTTACTGACCGCCGTGACGAGCATAGTTCCGTCAATCGGCGAAATAGCGAATATTTCGGTCAGATACGAGTGGATCTGTAAAATAATAGCCGCGATCATCGGTTTTGCGAAGGACGTCGGTTTAGGTATTATTCTGTTTACGATCATTTTAAAACTCATAACTCTGGCTCCCGATATCTGGTCGCGTGTTTCGATGAAGAAAAACGCGCTCAAAATGGAAGCCATGAAGGAAGACCTTGAAAAATTGCAGAAGCAATACGCCAAAAATAAAGACCTCTATCAGCAAAAAATGATGGCTCTTTATAAAAAGAACGGCTATTCCGCGTTTTCCGCCTGTCTGCCCACTATCATAACGCTCGTGTTTTTCTTTATCGTAATCGGCGCGTTCAACTCTTATTCTCAGGTCAGCGAAAGAGATATTTTCGACGGAATGAGAGGCGCTTACAACCAGTCGATAGAAAAAGTTGCCGCGGAAGAAAAATCTTCCGTCAAAAAGGTCGAAACCACGGACGATAAAGGCAACGTTCACGTTGCTTATTATCTCGATTACGGCAATATCTTCGCCAAGAAAGGTATTTCCGGCTGTTTCGTGGTCGTCGGCGACGATTACGCCGCGGACAGAACCAAAGCGGCAGATCTCATAGCCGTTTACGGAAAAGATATCGAAAAAATCATCCGCGCGGACGGAACTTTCAATCCCGATTATTTTGAATTTAAAAAGATAATCGACAACGAAGTTCAGAGCGGACTTATAAAAAGAGCGGAAGCCGCAGGGCTTAAAAACGCTCTTATAACCGCGGGAGCGATTTCCGAAAAAGAGGGAGTTTACTATATAATGGACGAAACTCTGTTCTGGGAAACCTGCCCCGACCTCGCCGCGAAATACCGTGTTCTGAAAGATAAGGAAAAACCGGAAGATAAGGACGAAACGGATTACGCCGCTATTATCGAAAACGCCGATTTCGCAACGGAAAAGGCGTCGTTCGAAGCCAAAGCGGAAGCGAAACTCACCGAAGAACTGTTTAAAATTATCGAGAGCAAGGAAATCGAAGAAGTGAGAGAAGGCGCGAGAAAAGCCGCTGCCGAATGGTATGAAGGCGACGGAAACAATGCGCGTTCGGTAATATTCCCGTGGGTTAAAAACATCTGGGCGGCAGACTGTTCCTGGACGACCGCTCTCCCCGCGAGCAACGACGAACTTTCTAAGAAAATAAACGTAACGATAAGCGAAACCGATTACGAAGAACTTACTTACAACCTCGGCAGATATAAGGAAAAAGGCTTTAAAAACGGTAACGGCTGGTTCATTCTCGTCGCTCTTTCCATTCTTTCGATGGCGGGTTCGACGATAATAATGAACAAAACTCAGAAAACGCAGATGCAACTTTCCTCCGTGGACGGCGATAATTCCACAGCCGCTTCCACGCAGAAAATGATGACCTGGATGATGCCGATTATGTTCGGTATATTCTCGTTCATTTATTCTGCCGCGTTCTCGATTTATATGGTAACGAACTCTCTTCTTTCAACGGGATCGACGTTGCTGATTAACCTTATCGTCGAAAAATCGTTCAAAAAGAAAATAGAGAAAGCCGAACAGGAAAAATTGGAAAATCACAAATACGGGAAAATGAGATAAGAGTTCCCCGAAAATAAGGAGTATAACAATGGAATTTACAGGCAAAACCGTTCAGGAAGCGATTGAAAACGGTTTAAAAGAGATGAATCTCGAAGAGGACAAGGCGGAAATTAAAGTTATCGAAGAACCCACGAAGGGATTTTTGGGGATCGCCGCGAAAAAAGCGAAAGTCGAAATAACCGAGAAAAAAACCGACGGAGAAAGAGCCGTCGAGTTCCTTAACGGACTTCTGGACCTTATGAACGTGAACGCGAAGAGCAATCTCACCGAAGAGGACGAGAAAGTCGTTATCGATATAATCACCGATAATTCCTCGGCGATAATCGGTTACAGAGGCGAAGTTCTGGACGCGTTGCAGAACCTTGCCGGGGCTGTTGCCAACACCGGAAGAGAAGATTACAGAAGAGTTGTGGTCGACTGCGAAAATTACAGAACGAAGAGAGAGGACACGCTTGTTTCTCTCGCTCACAAACTCGAAGCAAAGGCTGTGAGAATGGGCAGAAAGATTAATCTCGAACCGATGAATCCTTACGAGAGAAGAATTCTTCACTCTGCTCTTGCCGCAAGCGAGGACGTTAAAACCCTTTCCGAGGGTAAAGAGCCTAACAGATACGTTTCTATTATCCCCAACAATCTCACCGATCCCGACGATAAGGGCATCAGCGAGAGAAAATTCAACGGAAAAGATAACAGAAACGGCTATGAAAGAAACGGAAGAAACGACAGAAACGACCGTTTCGGCGGTTATCGCAAGGGTGGCAGAGGCGACAGAAACGACCGCGGCGGAAAATACGGACGCGGAGATCGCGGTTTCGGCGGAAGAAGAGATTCCGCTCCCCGTCAGCCCAGACCTAAGACGAGCGGTTTCGGAACGTTCCTCGGCAACAGTCTGAAAGACGGAGATAAAGAATAATAACGAGATATCGGTCCGCCGCGAATAATTTGTATTCGCGGCGGATTTTTTCTTATACCGGTAAAAATATTTTTGTATCCCGTTACCTATCAATATTAAAAAGAGGGGCTATATGTCTGTTAACGGCTATTTTTGCGTAAAAAAAGAAACGGAAAACGAAACGGTTATCGAGCGGTCGAGATTTATTTCGTACGTTAAAAAATGCGAAACCGAGGATGATGCCCGGGCTTTTCTCGAGGAAAAGAGAAAGGCTCATCCGTTCGCCACGCATAATTGTTACGCGTATATAACCGAGCGCGGAAAAATCGCCCGCTTTTCGGATGACGGCGAACCGCAAGGCACGGCGGGGCAACCCATTCTCGAAGTAATAAAAAACAAAAAACTTTTCGATACGATAGTCGTCGTGACGCGTTATTTCGGCGGAATCAAACTCGGCGCGGGCGGGCTTGTAAGGGCGTATTCGCAAGGCGCGCGCGACGTTATCGAAAAAGCAGGAACGGCGGAAAACGTTCTTTCCCGCGTTTACGGCGTCAAAATGCCTTACGATTGCTATCAACCCTTTCTGAAATTCGTCGACAAAATAAAAAAATCGGTCGTTTCAACCGACTTTTCGGACAGCGTTACGGTTAAAATCGCCGTGCCTTACGACAACGCGGATTTTGCCGCAAAAGTTACCGACCTTACGAACGGTAAAGCGGAAATAACCGAAATTAATTCTGCAGACGAAGAATATATCGTTTACGACGACGATTTATGATTTTTCGAGTGGCTGATCAGGACGACAGAGGACGAATTATGAAGAAGATTACCGACATAAAACCGCAGGTAAAAACGCCGACGCGGTGCAATGTTTATCTCGACAACGCTTTTTATTGCGGGTTGGAACTTGAAACGGTTATGCGCCACAGATTGAAAATCGGTGATGAAATTTCGCCCGGGCGGCTGGATGAAATTCAGGCGGAATCTGAAAGTCTGCGAGCTCTCGACAAGGCGCTCGGCTTTATTTCCCGCTCGCAAAAGACGAAAAAACAGGTTGCCGATTATCTTGTACGAAAAGGCTATACGGAAAAAACAATAGATGTCGTTCTCGGTAAAATGTCCGCCTATAAGTTCGTAAACGACCAAAATTACGCAAATGAATACTTCAGACAGACGTCGAAATATAAGGGCAAAAGGCTGATTTTTTCGGAACTGAAACGGAAAGGCGTTTCGGAAAAAGATATGGCGGAAGCGATGGAAAACGTCGGCGACGAAACGGAATCCGCCGCGCGCGTTGCCGAAAAATATCTCCGTTCCAAGGAGAAAACCCGCGAAAACGCGGTTAAATGTTACAGATATCTGCTCTCGAAAGGTTTCGATTACGAAACGGCGAAAAGAGCGACGGACGGTATTATAGAAAATGAAGACAACGATTTTTGACACGCTCCCTTCCACGAACGACTATTGCGAAACGCGTGAATTCGGCGAGGATACGGCGATAATCGCCCGCGAGCAGACGGGCGGAAAAGGAACGAAGGGCAGAAGTTTTTCCTCTCTCCGCGGCGGGGTTTATCTCTCGCTCGTCCGTTATTACCCCTGCAAGGCGGAAAACTCATTTTCGCTTATGATAGCCTCGTGCATGGCGGTGGTTAAAACCCTTGAATTATACGGCGTTTCCGCCGGCGTGAAATGGCCTAACGACGTGTTTTTAAACGGTAAAAAAATCTGCGGTATTCTCATCAAAAACTCCTTCGAGGGCGAAAACGTTAAAAAATCGATAACGGGAATCGGCGTGAACGTGAACAACGATATTCCCAAAGACCTTGCCGATATCGCTATAAACTTGAAAAGCGTCGTCGGCGAAGTCGATATCGACGAGTTTTATAAGCGGCTTATCGAAAACCTTTACGCCGACTACTCCGTGGACGAATACCGCTCGCGGAATATCGTTTTAGGCAAAGAGATAACCGTAATCAAAAACGGCGAATCGAGAAAATCCGTTGCGGAAGACGTCGCTGCCGACGGCAGCCTTGTTTTAAAGGGAGGCGAAAGGCTTTTTTACGGCGAAGTGACGATAAGATTTTAAAAAGCCGAACCCGGCAAAAAAAATATGCGCAGCTATAAGTCGATTAATCGACTTATAGCTGCGCGTTTGCGTTTTAATTAAGTTTTTGTCGCCCGTTAACCCGAATCAGTGGGTAAGGAAGAACATCGCAAGGAAGAGAAGGGTTATAACCCACGTTCCGATTTTGATTTCCTTAACCTTTCCGCTGAAAAGTCTGATAACCACGTAAGAGATAAGACCGAACGCGATACCGTAAGAAATGTTGTAAGTGAACGGCATTATAGCCATCGTGAGGAATGCGGGAACGGCAACGGAAACGTCCGACCATTCGATATCCTTAACGCAACCGATCATGAGAATTCCCACGTAAACGAGCGCGGCGCCGTAAGCAACCGCAGGTATAAGTTTCGCTACGGGAGCAAGGAACAGCGCGACGAGGAACATACCCGCCGTGACGAGCGAGGAGAATCCCGTTCTGCCGCCCGCGGCGACGCCCGAGGAAGATTCCACGAACGTGGTTACGGTGGAAGTGCCTAAAACCGCGCCGGTGCAGGTCGCGATCGCGTCCGCAAGCATTGCTCTTTCCATGTTCGGAACTTCGAGTTCGCCTTTGCCGTTGTCCACGAGAAGATTACCGCTGCGGCAAGCGCCGTATAACGTACCCATCGTGTCGAACATATCTACCATGCAGAAAGCAAGCGAAGTGGTTATGAACGCGATTACGAGCCCGCCTACGGAATGACCTTCGACTGCGAGATAAGCCGTAAAATCGAAACCTTCGGTGAAAACTTTGCCGAACGCTTCTTTGCCGAACGCCTTGAAAGGTTCGATGGGGTTAAGCGACATCGTTTCGCCGAGGTTCTGGTAAAAACCGGGGACGGTAAGACCTAAGAGATAATATAAAGCCGCGCCGCCGAGAATTCCCCAAAGAATCGATCCTTTAACCTTCTTGACGGAAAGAACCGCGATAAGAAGAATGGAGATAACCGCAACGATGAGCGGCATAACTTTCTCCCACGAGCCGCTTAAAAGATTGAACGAAGCGAGGGTTACGCCCGTCGATTCGCTCGGAATGACGAGCCCGGAATCCTGCAAGCCGAGGAACGCGATGAACAAACCGATACCTGCGGGAATAGCCGCTTTTACGGCGTGGGGAATCGCCTCGAAAATTATTTTACGAAGTCCGGTGACGGTGAGAAGAATAAAGATGATACCGTCGAGAAGAACGAAGACGAGCGCGTTCGCGTAAGAGAAACCGAGAGCAAAACAAACGGTGTAAACGAAAAACGCGTTCAAACCCATTCCCGGAGCCTGCGCGAGAGGCAGGTTGGCTAAAAGACCGATAAGAACTGTTCCGACGATCGCCGAGATTGCCGTGGTTACGTAAATCGCGTCGAAGGAAACGTTCGATAAATCATTGAACATACCCGCGTTGACGATAAGAATATACGCCATCGCGAGGAACGTTGTGATACCGGCGACGATCTCCGTTTTGAGAGAACTGCCCTTTGCGGTAAAACCGAACTTTCTGTCAAAGAAAGAGGTTTTTTCCTGATTGCTGGTGTTTTCCATAATATCCTCCGCCGAAAAACCGTTTTATTATTGAACACGGTCGGACTATTTCGTTTAGCCACAGGCGATTGCGTTTTGGTTGTCGGCAAGTCTTGCCTTGCGTTTTTAGGCTAAGACAAGGCGCGTGAGCGCGCTAATACTGTACGTATAACACGCGAACGCAACGACGTATTAGTCAAAAACACAATGCAAGACCGAGTTCGAACGCAATCACCTGTGGCTAGGCAAGCCGTCGGTTCGACGTTTTTCGACAAACATATTTATTTTATATCTTTTTAAAAACAAAGTCAAGGTAAAACGAAGTAAAAGTGAAACGAGGTCTGTTTTCGGCGTCGTTTCGCGTGATTTTCGGTCGGAGCGGACGGTTCTTCGGGTTCGTCGAACGCCTGTTCCGGTTTTTTCATAAATTGAAATTGACATTTATAATGAAAAAAGGTATAATGAGTTACATTCTTAAGATTTGTCCGACACGATTCGCGACATATGCCAGCCAAGAATAAAACTCGCCGTCAGACCACGGTTCGTTTTATTCTTGGCTGGCATAAAGGAGAGAAAAATGAAAGGCGCGTATAAATTCGCGATGCTGATTTTAAACGTCGTTTCGGCGGCGCTGTGCGTTATCGCGATCGCGGGGATTATTTCCGGTCCGCTGATAGAAACAAAAGCGACCGTAACCATAAATCAGACGGTTGTCGATCTGATTTTCGGCAAAGACGACGGAAACGGTAAAACCGACGGGAACGGTAAAACCGACGGAGAAAATAATTCGACCGACGGCGCGAGCGTTACTCCCGTTTCAGAAACGGAAGTCGGCGCGGGCGATAATGCCGGCAGCGGCGCGCCCGACGGAACGGGCGGTGGCTCCGGCGGCAATTCGTCAGACGCGGACGACGGCAAGGCGATGATCAGGGCGATATTCGAAGAAATGGCGAAGGAGAAAGTTAAACTCTCGTTTAAGTTCTGTCTTTCCAACGAAGTGTTTTTTAAGGCGTTTTTTGCAAAAGACAACAGCCCCGTGGACAAACTGTTAAACGGAATCGTCGACAGCATCATGAACGACGAGATGAAAGAAGAGATAAACAAAGTTAAGGCGAGCATAACCAAGGGAACGACGAAAACCCTTGTTTACACCGAATTTGACAATCTCAGAAAAAACAACCCCGGGTTCGACGAGATTTTCGAGGGCAAGGACAGCAAGCAGGTTCTCGCAGAGGCGGGCGTTACGGACGAATACGTGGACGAAAAAGTAAACGAGGTACACAACGCTCTCACCACCGACAAAACCGTTTCGGAAGCGGCGACAAAAGTTACGGACACCGTTAAAGATATTTTCAAAAAACTCGAAGAAAGCGAATACGGGCAGAAAAATCCCGAAGTTTTCGCCGCGATCGACACTCAGTGGGGCGGCCTCGAAGATAACGTAACGCAGATGCTCGTTTATCTTGTGATTCTCGGCGAAGGAGAGGAGAACATGGAAGGTTTCGATTCGTCGAAAGTCACCGACGAGATGATCGAAGCAAAAAAAAACGACGTCATCAATATCAACGACGCCGTGGATAAAATCATTATAAACATGCTTTCGGGCGCGCTGAATTCCGGCAATAACGGCAACGGTAACGGCGACGGCAACAACGGCAACGGCGACGGAAATGAAAACAAAACCGGCAACGAAAATCAAAACGGCGGCTCCGCCGAAGAAAAATCGTTTTTCGTCGGGGATTATTCCTTTACCGTTGCTGCCTTGGGAACGGTTTACCCGCGGCTGCCGAAAATTTCCGATACGGCGGAAGCCGGGGCGGAAAACAGCGAAAACAGCGAAAACGCCGAAAGTATTGAAAGCGGCAACGGCGAATCGACGTCGGAAAGCGGGAGCGGAAGCGCGGGCGACGGCGAAACCGCGGAGGACGCTTACGAACAGATAAGAACTCTTCTTAAAAACAAAATCAACGAAGTTATCACCGAGCAATATAAAGGCTATATGCTTACCGCAATGAAAGTCGTCGGCGGGCTTATCGTGTTTTTTGCGGCGGTGTGGGCTTATCTGATTCTGAAACTCATCGTAAACTCGCTCACGGGCAGAATGAAAACCAAGATGAAACTTGCTTATATGTTCGGCTGGATGCCGGGTTTGAACCTTGTGGTTATCCCGACGGTTATGTTCAGAATCTTCACCACGAGCAACTTCATCACGCAGAAACTTTTTACCGATTTATCCGTTATCGAATCGATAGGAAACACTCTGAATCTGTCGTTTGCGTCGGGCGGGGTGTTCGGTTTTTACGCCGGCGTGGGACTTATTGCCGTCGCAATCGTAAGGTTTATTCTTAAAGGCGCGCTTTCGGGTGGTAGTGAAGATTAATTTAATACTATGAGAGAAAGAAAGCCGCCGCGTTTCCGAGGAAACGCGGCGGCATATTTTTTTGTCAAAAAGAGAGCGTAACGGTTGTCACGCGAACGTTACCCGGCGGGAGCGACGAGCGAAAATTCGATCCGGCTTACGGACGAAGCGATCTGATCGATTATCGTCTGATCGGTTATTTCAACCGCGTTGTTGCCGTCCTTATCGGTCTTGTAAACCTTCGTGTTGAGGTTGACGGTGAATTTATCCGCAGTGATGAAGTTGTTGAGCGTGTAAGTGGTTTTTCCGTTCTCGACTTTTCTCACCACGGCGATGGGATCGGAGCATACGACTTTGTAATATTCCGCTTCGCCGGTGTCGGGATTTTCGTTGAGTCTGAAAAGCGAAGTCGCGCTTACGATATTGCCTTTCGCGTCCGTTTTGAACGTGAAATCCACGCAGTTGCCTGCAACGGGGTAACCTTTGTGAGTTCCCGCTCCGAGCGTCGTATCGGCTATGGGTTTAAGTTCCGCGAAAGGTTTGTATTCGTCGCCTTCGATTTTTTCTTTAAGGAAGGAAACGTTGAAACTGCCGCTTAAAGTGTAACCGTTGATGACGATATTGCTCGTTACGCCGCCGATCGTGATCGGAATGGTTATATCTCCGAAGAGTTTGAAATTATCCGCGACGATTTCGCCCGAAAGCAGATTGCCTTTTTTGTCGGTGAAGAATTTTATCGAAAGACCGTCGGTGTTGTCCACAAACTCGTTAATCGTCTTTTCAATATCGATTTCCGCGTTCGGGTTGCTTTCCTTGTAGTTCTTTTCGATTATATCGTAAATCGAAAGCGTTTTGCAATCGTTTAAAATATCGTTGTACTTCGTCGTTTTCTCTTCGTCCGTAAGGTTCGGATCGGAATTGACGGCGAGTTTTATGACCGTGGAAAGGTTGGTGAACGTTTTGTCGCCGAACATATTGTTGACAAAGTTTTCAAGCGTCTGAACGTCCACACTGTGGTTGAACTCTTTGATTTTAGCCTTGTCGGGCGTGATTTCGTAGCCGGTTTCCGTTTCCGTTATCGCCGAAACGGAGGCTATTATGTTATGTATTCCGGTGTTGATGCTCTTGACGGTGGAATCCGTTCCGTCCTTGGTTTTTATCGCGTCGTAAATGGTTTCGAGATACGTTTTTACGTCCATTCCGCCCATTCCGCCCGTCGAGCCGCTGCCCGAACCGCCCGAACCGCCGGCAGAACCGCCTATCGCGCCGATGATGTCGTCCTTATAAAAATCCAGAACGCTCTTCACGGCTTTTGCGTTCGCTCTGACGAAAAGGGTTTCTTCGTCGTTTTCAAGTCCGGAGATTTTAAGATTTTCGGAATCGTAAACAAGGCGCAGATCGACGTTCGCCGAACCTCTCGCCTCGAACGAGAATATTCTGTCGCCGTCGGTTTCTTTGCCGTCCGCGGTCTCGCCCTTCGCTTTGCCGCCGAGAATTTTTACGGTATCGTATTCGTAAACGTTTTCGCCGCTCGTGAGAGTTATCGTGCCGGAGTTCTCGAAAACGTATTTCGCGGTATCCGCAACGGAGCAAAGCAGATTAGCGTAAAATCTGTCGTTGTCGCGGTCGATCGGGTCTTTGCAACCCTGATGAACGCAGAATCCCGCGACGTATTCGTGTCCGAGTTTCGGCGTCGTCGTTTTGCTTACGACCTTTCCGCAGTCTTTGCATTTTACTATCGTCGAACCGTCTGTCGTGCAGGTCGCGCTCGTGACGATTTCTTCAGTATGTTCGTGGTTGCAGGCAGTCGATGCGCCTCCGCACGAAGCGAGGGTAACAAGCGACAACAGCATAACCAACGAAACAAAAAGCGCAGTAAGTTTTTTCATACTTGTTCTCCTTTTTTTGATTTTGTTTGTTCGGCGCGGATAATATTGCGATATCCGGCAACCGCCCGGCGATATCCGGCAATCGCCTTTGGTTGAGCAAATTATAACATAACGACTGCCCCGTGTCAATGGTTGATTTTTGAGCATTAAGTGATTTTTTATATACAATAATATATAATAAATATATAATAAAACGGAAACGCCGCCTGCGGCTGAAAAATTTCAGCCGCAGGCGGTGCGCGATATCAACGGTTTTTTGTTTTTGCGTTTTAGATTATTAAATGCGATAAGCGCGGCTATAAGCCGATTATCGCCTTTATTTTATGGTTTTGCAGGGCTGTGTCACTTTGAAATGCGGGCGTATTCCGCGAGCGCGTACTCGCAAAGAGAATGATCCTCGTCGCCCGTTCCGCCGCTGACGCCGAGTCCGCCGACGACTTTGCCGTTTCTGATTATGGGGACGCCTCCGCCGATTATCATCAGTTTTTCGTCGTTCTGAAGCCCGTAAAAAGTTTCGCCGGGTTTAACGAGCGCGGATAATTCCGTGGTACTCATTTTTAAAGCCGCGGCGGTGTAAGCCTTTTTCACGGCGACGTCGAAACTGACGAGAAACGCCCCGTCCATAACGTGAACGGAAATCGGATTGCCCTGTTCGTTGCAGACCGCGACGACGGCTTTTTTGCCGCGTCTTGTCGCTTCTTTTTCGATTATATCGGTTAAAATTTTGGCTTCGTCAAGCCCTATGGTCATGCCGAATTTATCCATAACTCTGTTCACCACGCTTGTAACGATTTTATCTTCGTCGATCGCGGTGTCAGTCGATTTTTTTATCGGTGTTTCCGCGTTCGTCGCTCTTGCCGCGTTAATCGTATTCGCCGCGTTCGTCACGCCGCTCGCTCTGCCTTTTGCGATCGCGTTGGCGCGTTTGACCTGCGCGACGAAAAAAGCGGAAAGCCCGTTGAGATAAGCCGCCGCGTTTTTTGGCGAGCCGAATTTAAGGTCCGCCGCAACGACTTCGCGCTCGGCTCTTCTGGTGATCGTCCTCGCGAGGTTGAGTCTTGAAGCAAGTTCGTTCGCAGGCTTTGCGGATTGCTCATCAAACCGCGAAAGCGCGGCTATAAGTTCGTTAACGCGTGATAATTCGTTTTCGGTTACGGCGTAACGCGAATCTCTCGGGTAAGCCATTCCGTCGGAAATTTTCCCGATTGCTCCAAGAATTTCTCTCATCGCGGCTTCGAAATCACCGTCGGAAGTCGCATTGCAATCAACGTTAAAACCCGCGCCGTAACTCATATCCGAGTTCGCGGCAAGGCAAAGATATACTTCGGCGGCGAGTTCGTCCAAAGTTCCGATTGCCGAAAATCTCGGATCGGATTTTGAAATTTTAAATTGTGACGAAAGGGTGGACTTTCCGTTGTTACCCTTGCCGAAGTGTTTTTCTTCCATAAAATCCTTAAAACGTCGTTTTGTTGATTTGCCGATTAACTGTTTGCCGGTTGTTACTTAAAATCAGCCGACTGTCTGCCGCCCATCAGCCGCCCCATCAGCCGACTGTCAGCCGCCCATCAGCCGCCTATCTGCCCTTTAAGTCCGTAGGAATTGACGACTTCGAGAAGTTCGTTCATCAGTTCTTTGGACGGCGGCTCTATTCCCGTTAAGGAATAATCTCTGTTCAAGCCTTTATATTTGTCCGTACCTATCCTGTGGTACGGCAGAATGTGCATCTGCGTTACGCCTTTGAGCGAACTCGCAAACTTCGCTATCTCGCCGATTTCTTCTTTCGTTGCGTTGAAGGTGGGGATAACGGGCGTTCTCACGATAAGCCGCGTGCCTGCGTCCGTGATTTTCTTTGCGTTTTCCAAGATAAGTTCGTTCGGCTGAGAAGTGAATTCCTTATGCTTCGCGCTGTTCATATGCTTAATGTCCATAAGATACAGGTCGAGATAAGGCAGATAGCGCGAAATTACCGAAAAATCGGCGAACCCGGTCGATTCCATAGCCGTATTTATGCCCCGTTCCTTGGCTGTTTTAAGAAGAGCGACGGCAAAATCGGGTTGGGTGAGCGATTCTCCGCCGGAGAGCGTAATCCCCCCGCCCGAACGTCTGTAATATATTCTGTCCCTTTCGACGATATCGATTATTTCGCCGACGGTGACGTCCTGCCCGACGATTTTTTCCTTGCCGCCGAGTGTCATTTTTTCAACGTTATAATGCTGACCTTCGGGGTTACAGCACCATTTGCAACGGAGCGGACAACCTTTTAAAAAGACGATCGTCCTTATTCCTCCGCCGTCGTGAATGGAATAACGCTGAATATCGAATATTCTTCCCTTTACGTCGAGATCTTCCATCAGAAGCCTCCCTGCTCGGTACGGTTGATGATATCTTCCTGCAATGAGCGGGAAAGCGTGGTGAAGAGAGCGGAATATCCCGCGACTCTGACGACAAGTCCGCTGTAATTTTCGGGGTGTTTCTGCGCGTCGCGTAAAGTCTCGCGGCTGACGACGTTGAACTGCATATGGCTGCCCTTTCTGTCGAAATACCCCTGAACGAGCGCGACGAAATTCTCAAGTCCGTTAACGCCCGCGAGCGCGGTCGGGTGGAATTTCATATTATAAAGCGTTCCGTTCGAGGCGATGAAATGGTCGAGCGTGGAAACGGAGTTGCAAGCCGCGGTCGGCCCGTGACTATCTCTGCCCGCGGCAGGCGAAACGCCGTCCGCAATGGGGGTGTAGGCAAGTCTGCCGTCCGGGGTTGCGCCCGTCTGCGCCCCGAGCGGTACGTTCGCCGAAACGGGATAAAGTCCCGCCTGATATCTTCCGCCGCGCGGATTTGAGTATTTTTCAATTTCCTTTGTATAAACGTAAGCGATTTCTCTCGCGAATTCGTCAACTTCTTTAACGTCGTTGCCGTATTTGGGGAGATCCGCGATATCTTTCAGAAGTTTGTCGTAAGCGGCTTTATCGGCCTCGGAGCAGGTGTTTTTCTTAACCGTTTCGTAAACCGTCGCAACGTCCGCCTCGGAAAGTTTTTTACCGCTTTCGGCGAGTTGTCTGCACACCGAAACGGTGAGTTTTTCCGCCGCGGCGTTGTCCATATCCTTGCCGTAGTTGTGTTCGAGCGCGTCTTTTATGAACGAAAGGGTGTATTTGCCCTCTTCAAAAACAAGTTTTTTGATAACCCAGAGCGCGTCCGTCATATTCGCTATGCCGAAGCCCTGCGGACCGGTGAAGTTATAAACCGCGCCGCCTTCCTGAACCGTTTTGCCCCTCTTTACGCAGTCCTCTATCATGCACGAAAGGAAGGGAAGCGGACATCTTTCCGCGTGAGCGACGTCGATTGCGTTGTCCGCGTTGACGAGAAGCGCGACCATATAGTCCGACTGAGCCTTATACGCCGCGAAAACTTCGTCGAAACTCGTCATTTCCGCAACGTCGCCCGTCTGAACGCCCACTTTTTCGCCGTCCTCGTAACCGTTTTTGAAAACCATTTCGAGCGGACGACACATGTTATAGAACGCCGCGTCGTGCCAGCCGTCGGTTTTGCCCGCTTTCTGCGGCTCCACGCAGCCGATTATGTTGTAATCTCTCGCGTCCTCGAGCGTAAGCCCTCTCGACATAAGCGCGGGAATGATTACTTCGTCGTTATAATACGCGGGGAAACCTATTCCCGTGCGGGTAAGTTCCGCCGCTCTGACCAAAAACGCGTGCGGCGAACCGTTCCATACTCTCACGGAGAAAGAAGGCTGCGGCAGGAAAACGTGTTCCGTCGCGGTGATCGTCATAAACGAAAGATCGTTCGTCGCGTCCTCGCCGTGAACGTTCTGTCCGCCGGCGATAAGGTTCTGGAAAAGGCTGTAACCCGCGAAGCCCTCCGCGGAAACGGCGTCGCGGCACTTGTTGAGATCGTTGAGTTTAACCCAGATGCAGTCGATATATTCCTGCGCCTGTTCTCTCGTCATGCCCGCGTCGAGCGATTTTTTGTAGAACGGGTACATATATTGGTCGAATCTTCCCGGAGAAATGGAGTGTCCGCTCGATTCCACCTGAATAAGCATCTGAATAAACCAGAAACTCTGGCACGCTTCGTAGAAGTTTCTCGCGCCGGACTCAGGAACTCTGTCGCAGTTTTCGGAAATTTTAAGGAGTTCCGCTTTTCTCGTTCCGTTCTGCTCTTTTTCCGCCATTTCTTTTGCAAGGCGGGAATATCTTTTCGCGTAGCGGATAACCGCGCGGAGGGAGATGAGCATCGCTTCTAAAAGAGCGTGTTTTTTGCAGTAGTTTGCGTCCGAAACTCTCATTCCGGCGAGTTCTTCCTCGATTTCCTTTACGTATTCGGAGTATCCGTAAGTAATAACTTTGCCGTAGTCCACAGTGACGTGACCTATGCCGTTATAGAAATAGTTGCCCGGGGTGAACATGTTGTGCTTCATCGCCGTGAGCGTTTCGGGCGACATATAAGACGTGGCAAGGTCGCTCGAAGTTTTGCCTTTCCAGTATTTATAAACTTCGTGAAGAGTTTTCTTTGTTTCTTCCGAGATATAGAAAGGGTCCGCGGAGCGTTCGGCAACCGTGTCGAATTCCGCTTCGAGCCATTCGAAAGAAAATTCGGGGAAAACCTGACAACTTCTCGGGCGGATCGTCGCCGATCCCACGATGAGTTCGTCGTCCCTGATTATGATGGGGATGTTGTCGAGAATATGAGCAAAAGCCTTCGCTCTTCTCGTGGTTATCGGCTCGCCTTCCGTCGCTTTATACGACTCGGTGAGATAAACCGCTCTGTCCGCTTCTATCTGCGGGGGAAGAAGAAAAAGGTCTTTTTTGAGTTTGTCGATTCTCGGTGATTTATCGATTTTTTTCGTGTAAAATTCCGACATAGAAATTCTCCCGTAGGCGATCGCCTTTCCGCGGCTATACGCCCGCAATTGTATATTACGTTAATAATATATAATTCGCCTTTGGTTACATTATAATATATAACTCGCCCCTTGTCAATGGTTTTTTTGTTTTTTGTTGTTTTTTTGAAAAGAATTTTTGCTTTGCTCGTTGCCTTTTACGCATAAAATTTGCGTATTTTACGCCAAAAATAATGAAAAACGGCGATAAATCCTTTAATTTTTAGCGTTTAAGGGTTAAAGCCAAAGATTTATCAATCTGATAACAAAACCACACAAAAGCAATAAAAACAACATTAATTAACGGGAAAACAACGGCGGCGCGGCGGTTTTTTAATTTCGGTTGTGAAGCGTCGGTGAAAACGAAACGGCTAAAGCGATTAATTCTACCATTCTCCGAACAAGAGAGTGGCAAAAAACACCGTTCTTCGTTTGAGAGAACGGCGTATCCGATAAGTATACGCGTTCGCCGAAAATGGTCGGCGGAAAAACTTGTGAAAAACCGCGGCGCGTCCTATACTGTTTTTGTAAGGAATAGGAAAATATCGTCGGCAACGGGCAGAAAACGGGGCGAAAAATCCTTAACCCGATCGAAAATCAACCCGACCGGGGAAAACCCGACCGACCGGGGAAAACCCGACCGACCGGGAAAACCTAACCGACCGGGGAAAACCCAACCGACCGAAAAATTAAAACAAAGGAGTAAAACATGGTTGCTTGTATCGTATGCGACGTGCTCGGCGAAAAAAATAACGGAACAACCCTTGCCGCAACGAATCTTATAGATTATCTTAAGAGCCGCGGACACGAAGTCCGCGTTGTGTGTTGCGATAAGGACAAAAACGGCAAGGAGAATTATTACGTCACGCCTACTTTCAATTTCGGTAAGTTTTTAAACAAAGTCGTCGAAAAAAACGGCGTTACGATAGCGAAAGCGGATGAAAAAATAGTAAGAGAAGCCATCGAGGGATCGGACGTGGTGCATCTGCTCATCCCGTTTTCCCTTTCGAGAATGGCGGTTAAAATAGCGAAGGAACTCGGCAAACCCGTCACGGCGAGTTTTCATTGTCAGGCGGAAAACGTCACCGCGCACGTCTTTCTGATGAATGCGAAAATGGCGAACAAACTCGTTTATAAGAATTTTTATAAACACGTTTACCGTTATTGCGACATTATTCATTACCCGACGACCTTTATCCGCGACGTTTTCGAGAGCGAAACGCATAAAACCAACTCCGTCGTTATCTCGAACGGCGTAAACGAGCAGTTCTTCAAAAACGTCGAAGCGAAACGCGTCAGCGAAAAGTTCACGATTATCTGCACGGGGCGTTACAGCAAAGAAAAAGCGCAGCATCTGCTTATAAAAGCGGTGGCGAAAAGCAAATATAAAGACGACACGAAGATTGTGTTTGCCGGCAGCGGACCATACGAAAACAGGCTCAGAAAACTTGCCGGAAAACTCGGCGTGGACGCGGACTTCAGGTTCTTTTCGAGGAGCGAATTGCTTTCCGTTCTTCACGGCGCGGATCTTTACGTTCACACCGCCTGTATCGAAATCGAGGCGATTGCTTGTCTGGAAGCGATCGTCAGCGGGCTTGTCCCCGTGATAAACGATTCGCCGCGCAGCGCGACCAGGGCTTTCGCCCTCGACGGCAACAACCTTTTCAAACTCAACAGCGTTGAAGATTTAAAAAACAAAATCGATTTCTGGCGCGGACATCCCGAATTGATTAAAGAATATAAATCGCGCTATAAGTCGATTATCAACTCTTTCGACCAGGAAGAGTGCATGAAAAAGATGGAGGGAATGCTCTTATCGGCTATAGAAATGAAAAATGGAAAAAGTCAGGTATTATAAAGACGAACTGAACGACGATTTTGCCGGGAACGACATAAAGACCAAAAAACTCCCGGAAGATCATAAGTATATCAAGAAAAATCCTTTTTGGGAAGTCGCCTCTTTTATTCTGTATTACATCGTTGCTCTTCCGATCGTTACCGTTTATAACAAAATCGTTCACGGCGAGCGGATAAAGAACAAACGTATTCTTAAAAAATACCGCAAAAACGGGTACTATATTTACGGTAATCACACTATGGCTGCGGCGGACGCGTTCACGCCCGGTCGGGTTACGTTTCCGAAAAAGGCGAACATAATCGTCAGCCCGGACGCCGTTTCGATCCCCGTCGTTTCGTCGCTGGTGGAAATGCTCGGCGGAATCCCGATCGCAACGAGCCTTCACGGAATGAAAGGTTTCACCGAGGCGCTGAAAAATTATTCCGACCGCGGAAAGGTTGTGATGATTTATCCCGAGGCTCATATCTGGCCGTATTACACGGGGATTCGCCCGTTTAAGGACGTTTCTTTCAAATACCCGGCGAAAGACGGCAGACCTGTTTTTTGTTTTACGCGTGTTTTCAAAAAGCGTCGGTTTTCGCGTCGCCCCAAAGTCGCCGTTTACGTGGACGGACCTTTCTTCCCGCAAGAGGGGTTTTCCGTGAAACAAAACCAGAAATATCTGCGCGAATGCGTTTACGAAACGATGAAAAAACGCGCCGAACTCAACGAGGTCGAGTACGTTAAATACGTAAAAGTCGCGGAAACTTACGCGGTAAACAACGCGGAAGAACCGCAAACAAAGGTTATAAAGCCGGAATTAACGCCGCGGGAGAATACGGGAACGGTTATCGGAAACGAATCTTGCGCCGGAGTTTTTGCCGATTCCGCGGTGTGCGCCGTTGACGATTCCGCGAGAGTTTTGGCTTAAAAACAGGCAGATAAACAATAAAACGCCCGATAATCGACTTATAGGCGGATATCTGACTTTTAATTACATAATATTTAAACGCCGCGGTTTCGGCAAAAGCCGAAACCGCGGCGTTCTGTATAATAAACGTTTTTATCGATTTTTGTTTTTTAATAACGTCCGGGTGAGTTCGTTGATCAATCTTTTTTCGTTTTCGTCCAATTTGGAGAGTGCTATAGCGGTTTCCATTGTTAACGGGTCGATGTTTTCCTTGTTTCCCTCAAAGAAGAATTCCGAAAGGGTGATGCCGAACGCTTCGCAAATAGCTCTGAGCGTGGAAATTCTCGGCTCTGCTCCCGTGTTGAACATGTTTGCCACCGTGCTTTGCGTAAGCATCGCTTCGCTTGCAAGTTTGTTTACCGTCCAACCTCGTTCCATCCTCATTTTATCTATTTTCTCAACGATGCCGTCCATATTCAACCCTCGTGATGTGATACAATTATTATATAACATTACAGCGTTATTATAATAACGGCACACGGTTGACAAAATAACGGAGTGATGTTATAATGGAGCAAATTTATAAAAGCGAGGTAAAATTCAGGGGATGAAAAATCAATTAAAATCAAAGGCTTTTTTAAGCGTGCGTAATGTTATTATTGCTTTAGTTGCCGTTTTTTTAACTGCCGGCGCGGTGACGGCTATCGTTGTTTCAAAAAATGGCGGTAACGGCGAATCGCAAACTTCTGCAGGCGAAGCGGCGAGTATTTCCGAAAGCGTAAAATCAAGCGAAAGTTTTAATCACGATGAAACGGAATCCGTAAACGATACCGAAAGCCGATCGGAAACCGACGTTGAAAAAGAGAGCAATAACGAAAGCAAAAGTGAAAATGAAAGTTTGTCGGCTTCGGAACAAGAAAGTTTGTCGGCTTCCGAGCGCGAAAGCGAGCAAACGAGCGAGGCGCATATACATTCCTTTGATAGGGCGATTGAAGAAGAAAAATATTTTGCTTCCGAGGCAACTTGCGCTCAAAGAGCAAGATACTATTATTCGTGCGAGTGCGGAGAAGCCGGAGAGAGAACTTTTGAAGTCGGAGGGTTTGCCGAGCATACGCCCGTTATCGATAAAGGGTATGCCGCAACGTGCGACGACGACGGGTTGACCGACGGAGCGCACTGTTCTGTTTGCGGAGCGGTAATTACGGCTCGGAAAATTATACCCGCCGTCGGGCATAATTACGAAAGCGGTATTTGTTCTGTTTGCGAAGACGTGGAATTAACCGACAATAAATATTTTACTTTTACATTATTAAATGACGGAGGGTATTCCATAGGCGCAAACTTGGAATTAAAAAGCAGTTCTTTAAACGGCGTGAAATTACCCGCTGCTTATAACGAACAGCCTGTGGTTTCCGTTGCCGTGGACGGCTTTGCGGGTTTGTCGAGTCTTAATATAGTGTTGCCAGAAACGGTAAAAAGAATCGAACCGCGTGCATTTCTTGAGTGTGCGAATTTAGAAAAGATAAACTTTCCAGAAGGACTTGAATTTATTGGAGAATATTCTTTTTTTGGTTGTTTGGGTCTTGAAAATATAGAAATACCCGATTCTCTTATCGAAATGGGAGTATTTGCTTTTAATGCTTGTGAAAATCTCAAGAATTTAAAATTCGGGAGAGGTTTAACTAAAGTTTCGGATTATGCTTTTTACGGAACCTCTATTACGTCGCTGGTATTAACGAAAGAGATACAGGTAATAGGTGAAAGCGCATTCAACTCCTGTAAAAAATTATCTTCTATTCAATTTAATTTCGAGGCGAAGAACTTGGAGATAGGTAAAACGGCTTTCGGTTATTGTGGAGCATTAGAGACGCTTGTATTATCGGATAATATTAAAAAAATCGGTGAAAACGCATTTAAGGCTTGTACAGCATTAAAAAGTGTTAGTATTGGGAATGTTGAAACGATCGAGTATGATGCGTTTTATAAATGTGAGAACATTGAAGTTGTAAATACAACGAACTTGTCTTTGTGGTGTAATATAAATTTTGGTTCTCCGCAGGCAAATCCTGTTTACTATGCGGGCGGTTTAACGGTAAACGGAAAAGTTCTGACAGAACTTACAATTCCATCGGACGTCCTTAATGTTGGTGATTGGGCATTTGCGAATTGTGATAGTTTACAATCGGTAATTATTTCTTCGCGGGTGCAGAGTGTCGGGGATGGTGTTTTTCTTGATTGTGATAACATAACAGAGGTAAGTTTAGCGGATGGCGTACAGAAAATTGGTAACAGGGCTTTTGAAAATTGCGATGGCTTGACAACCGTTGTTATTCCTGATAGCGTAACGGATATAGGTTCAGCGTTTGGGTATTGTAAAAAACTGAAAAATATTAAATTGTCGGCATCTTTGACGGAAATATATTACAGCGCATTCAGAAATTGCGTTAGTCTCATATCGATAATTATGCCTGAGAAAATAACAAATATTTGTGATGAGGCGTTTAAGGGATGTTCAAATTTATACGCTGTGTTTTTTTTAGGAAGTAAACTTCCGGCGTGCAATTACTCATACAACGAAGAATTCTTTGCTACAAATAAATATTTTTATAGCGAAACTTCACGAGAAGGTGGAAATTACTGGCATTATGATGCAGACGGCAACCCCGTCTTATGGAAATAAAAAGGAGAAATAAAAATGGATTCAACAAAAGAAATGACGGAAAAAGAAATGAAAGAGTGTAAGACGTTAATAAATAACGTCGCAGAGGCTTTTAGGTTGGTTTATAAAAACGACAAGTTTTTAATTGAAAAGGGATTATGCGAGAGGTGTATTATGTTTCGGTTCGCTCATTATCTTGCGGGTTTATATCCTGATTACGATGTGGATTGCGAATATAACAGACACAAAGGTAACGTTAAAAAAATAATTGAAGAAAAAAATATTTTTCCGGATATTATCATACATAAACGTGGAACCGACAGTGAAAATTTTGCCGTCATTGAATTAAAAAACGAAACAAATATAAGCAATGACGGAAGAAAGACTGATAAGACAAAACTTCAAGCCCTTACTAAAAGTTATAACAATGGCGAAAAAGATTCTTTATACAATTATGGATATAAATTCGGTTTGGCTATTGATGTGTGTGAAAATCTGCAAGAAACAATGAATTCGATTGTTGTTTACAGGCAAGGCGAAAAGGATGATAAAAAATAAATTTTAAAAAATCCGAGAGCGGAAGTAAAAGCCCCTCGGATTTTTTCTTTCAAAAGAAAAAGCATTTTTAAAAACTTGCGTTAACGGAGAAAATAGTATATAATGGCGTTATAAAAGAAAAGGTAAAAGTACTTAAAGAGGTAGTAAAAATGCTCGACATAAAACTTATCACCGAAAATCCGGAACTCGTTAAAGAAAGACTCGCCAAAAAAGGCTGCATCGTCGATTTTGCCGAAATTCTTAAACTCGACGCCGAAAGAAAGAAACTCATGAGCGAAATCGAGGCGAAAAAAGCCGAGAGAAACAAGGTTTCCGCCGAGATTCCCAAGTATAAAAAAGAGGGCAAGCCCGTTGATGAAATTTTCGCCCGCATGAGAAAAATCGGCGACGAAATCACCGAGGGCGACGCGAAAATCAACGCTTATCAACAGGAAATAACCGATTTCATCGCGAAACTTCCCAACATGCCGGACGACGACCTTCTCCCCGGCGAAAAGGAGAACAACAAAGTCATAAAAGTATTCGGCGAAAAGCCTGTTTTCGATTTCAAACCGCAGAACCACGTGGACCTTTGCACCAACCTCGGAATAATCGATTACGAGAGAGGCGTTAAACTTTCCGGCAACGGTTACTGGCTCTATCGCGGCGACGGCGCAAGGCTCGAATGGGCGCTTCTCAATTACTTCGTCGCAACGCACCTCAAAGACGGCTATGAAATGATTCTTCCCCCGCATATGCTCGGCTACAACTGCGGATACGGAGCGGGGCAGTTCCCCAAGTTCGCCGACGAGGTTTACTGGGTTGACAGCGAGGACGGCGAGAAGAAAAAGGCCAAATTCATGCTTCCCACCGCGGAAACGGCTCTCGTCAACATGTACGCGGGCGAGATTATCGACGAGGACAAACTGCCGATGAAATTCTTCGCTTACACGCCCTGCTATCGTAAAGAAGCCGGCACTTACAGAGCGGAAGAGCGCGGAATGATCAGAGGTCACCAGTTCAACAAGGTGGAAATGGTTCAGTACGCTCATCCGGACAAGTCGAGAGAGGCATTCGAGGAACTCGTAAACAAGGCTTGCGCGCTCATGGAGGGCTTGGGGCTTCATTTCAGACTTTCCAAACTCGCGGCGGGCGATTGCTCCGCATCGATGGCGAGAACTTATGATATAGAAGTATGGATACCGTCGATGGGTATCTACAAAGAAGTTTCGTCCGTTTCCAACGCCAACGATTATCAGGCGAGAAGAAACAATACCAGATTCAGAGACAAAGAAACGGGCAAAACGAGATTCGTTCACACTCTCAACGGCTCGGGTTTGGCAACTTCCAGAGTTTTCCCCGCGCTTATCGAGCAGATGCAACTTCCCGACGGTTCGATCCGTATTCCGGACGTACTCGTTCCTTTCATGGGCGGACAGACGAAACTCGAACGTCGCTGAAATACGGAACGCCGTAATGTCGGAACGCCGAAATAAACGTCGGCAAATTACGGGCGAGATTATCGGCGGAATTAACAATAGGAATTAACAATAATATAATACAGCTCGCTTTTCCGCCCGGCGGAAAGGAAAAATAAGACAAACGGGAGCGAAAAATGAACGACGAAAAAGATTTTTTAGACGAAGAAGAATTTGAAGAGGGCGACGAAGAGATAATAACTCTCGCCACGCCCGACGGCGAAGAGGTTGATTTTACGCAGATAGCCACGGTGGAATTCGAGGGTAATCTGTACGTGATTATGCAGCCTGTGGAACTTTTCGAGGGAATGGACGAGGACGAAGCGCTCGTGTTCTCCGTTACGGACGAGGGCGAAGAAGATTCGCGTTTCGACGTGGTTACGGACGAACGCGTTATCGACGGCGTTTTCGGGGAATATAACAAACTCTTTGAAGAGCAGAACAAGAACTGAAAAAATTAATTGAAATTTTTTTAAAAAACAGTTGACAAACAAAAATTATAGTGTTAGAATCGGTACGATGAATCTTTAAAGGCGATACAGAGATATCGGCAAGATCGGTGATTTTATTACTATGCGTTTATCACGCCTTGCCGTAACGGCGAGGCGTTTTTTTTGCGCCGGAACCGTTCGGGCGGGCGAACAAAGGTATAGCGAAGCCGAGAGATTTTTCAAAAAGAGAAAACTTTTAAAAGGAGAAACTTATGAAACTCGTTTACGGCATCAAAGACAGACCTTCGTTCGGCAAAAACTTAGTGTTTGCGTTTCAGCAGATGATCGCGATTATGGCGGCGACCTTGCTCGTTCCCATTCTCGTATCCGGCGCAGGGCTTAAATGCGATCCCGCAGCCGCACTTTTCGGAGCAGGCGCGGGAACTATCGTTTATTTACTTTTCACCAGATTTAAAAGCCCCGTATTCCTCGGCTCTTCGTTCACCTTCCTCGGCGCGCTTTGCACGGCGGCAGGTCAGAACTACGGCTATTGGGGGCTTATAATCGGCGTTACGTTCGCAGGACTTGTATATGCGGTAATCGCGCTGATTATCAAATTCGTCGGCGCGGGCTGGATTAAAAAACTCCTTCCCCACGTAATCATCGGACCTATCCTTGCGATCATCGGTCTTTCTCTCTCGGGAACGGCGGGCAGTTGGATGATGTATAACGGCGGATCGGAATACGGTCTTTGGTACATACTCGTAGGTCTTGTAACGTTCGTCGCAATCGTCGTCGCTTCGACGAAAGGCGGAAAGGCGATAAGACTTATCCCGTTCATCGTAGGTATCGGCGTCGGTCTTGTTTTCGCTATCCTTCTTACCTGCATCGGTCTTGCAACGAACTACAAAGCAATGCAGATCGTTGACTTCACTCCCATCAAAGAGTGCTTCGCTCCCTTAAGATTCCAGAGTTTCTTCGATTATCCCAAATTCACCTTCCTTGAAGCGATAAAGCAGGGCAAAACCGCCGAACTCAACGGCGCGGCGATCGGAAACCTTGCGATTCTCTTCGTTCCTATCGCGGTTGTGGAACTTGCTCAGCATATCTCCGACCACGAAAACCTTTCCAACATCGTTGAAAAAGAACTTCTCGACGATCCCGGACTTCACAACACGCTTCTCGGCGACGGCGTAGGCTCGGCTGTGGGCGCGTTCTTCGGCGGCTGCGCCAACACCACTTACGGCGAATCGATAAGCTGCGTGGCTCTTTCCAAAAACGGTTCCACTTACACGATTTTAACAACGGCTATAATGTGCATGCTCGTATCGTTCGTATCTCCGTTTGTGGCAATCATCAACATGATTCCCAAATGCGTAATGGGCGGCGCGTGCATCGCAATGTACGGTTTCATCTCCGTAAGCGGACTTCAGATGCTCAAAGACGTAGACCTCGGCGACCACAGAAATCTTTACCCCGTCGCGGCGATCCTCGTTATCGGTATCGGCGGAGTTACGCTCGACTTCGGTAAAAACGCTCTTACCGGCGGCGCGCTCTTCCAGCTTACCGCTCTTGCTCTCGCTATGCTTGTAGGTATAATCGTAAACTATATCACTCACAGCGGCAAAAACAACGAAGCGGACGTTGAAGAAGAAAAGCCCGACTCGGTAGTTACGGACTAAAAAATAAAAAAACTTCCGCCGCGGACGAAACCTTTTTCGTCCGCGGCGGTTTTTGCCGGAATTTTCAGCCGCGGACGCGAAAAATCCGACTTAAAAAATTTTCGCTTAAACCCTTGAAAAATCGCGGCTAAAGTGGTATACTTAAAAAAATGATAGGGATTCCATTCGTCATAACTAATTAGTGATGACGAATGGAATCCCTAAAGAGGTATTATTATGCAGGACTATATGAAAAACGTAACGCTTATGAATCACCCGCTCATCGCGCATAAGATAACCCATCTTTGCGACGTGACGACAAACACCAAAGAATTCCGCGAAATCGTTGCCGAAATCGCAATGCTTATGGGTTACGAGGCGTTCAGAGATCTTCCCACCACGGATATCGAAATTCAGGCTCCGCTGTCCAAATTCAAATCGCCGGTGATAACTGAACCTATCGCCATCGTTCCCATTTTAAGAGCAGGACTCGGCATGGTGGACGGTTTAACCGCCCTTTTCCCGACGGCGAGAATCGGACACATAGGGCTTTATCGCGACGAGGAAACCCTCGAACCGCACGAATATTATTGCAAACTCCCCAAAGACTGCGTGGACGGCACCTGCATAGTCGTCGATCCTGCCCTCGCAACGGGCGGAAGCGCGGCTGCGGCGATTAACTTTATCAAGGAAAGAGGATATAAGAAAATCAAACTTCTTTCGCTCATAGCCGCTCCCGAGGGAATCAAAAGGGTTGCCACCGCTCATCCGGACGTCAAGATTTACGTCGCGCATTACGCGGACGCGCCTCTTAACGAACACGGTTACATCGTCACCGCGTTCGGCGACGCCGGCGACCGTATTTTCGGCACGAAATAACGGACGCAAAAAAACCTCGCAATCGTTTTCGGTCGCGAGGCTTAAATATATCGGTTTGTGATTTAGTTTACAAATCGTTCTCGGTGAGTACGATAAACCCTTCGTCGAGGAGTTTTTCGGCGGTAACGCCGTTCCCCTCGCATTTTCCGCCGGAGAAAGTTCCGTCGTAAATAACGCCCCTTCCGCAGGACGGGCTGTTGGCTTTAAGCACGCAGTAATCCACGTTATTCGCTTTGGCTATCATAACGGCAAGTTTCGCGCCGCGGGTATATTCCCCGGTAACGTCGACGCCTTTATCGGATATGATTTTATCGCCGACGCGTTCGGCAGGGCGGCGAGGCGTGGAAAGCCCCCCGAGTTGTTCGGGGCAGACGGGGATGAGAACGTTATCCTTGCTGAGGGCAAGCAACTTCTCGTTTAAACAATTGTCGCCTTTATAACGGCAGTTATTGCCGAACAGGCACGCGCTCACGAGTATTTTTTTCATAAGAATATCCTCCGTGTTTATTTTAACAAAAAATGCGGACAAAATCAAACAAAAGGAGATAAAACAATGAATAATTATCCAAACGTGCATATTCTCGATCATCCGCTCATTCGCCACAAAGTCGCGATAATCAGAGATAAAAACACTTCCACAAAGCAGTTCAGAGAGGTTATCGGCGAAATCGCCACGCTTATGGCGTTTGAGGCGTTCAAGGAAGTTCCCACGCAAAAAATCGTCGTGGAAACCCCGCTCGAAACGGTCGAACAGACCGTCGTAAAGGAAAATTCCATAGCCATAGTTCCCATTTTAAGGGCAGGACTCGGCATGGTCGACGGAATTTTGTCGCTGTTTCCCGCCGCAAAGGTCGGACATATCGGCATGTATCGTAACGAGGAAACGCTCGAGCCGCAGGAATATTACTGCAAACTTCCCGTCGGAATCGACGAAAAAGTCGTTATGCTCGTAGATCCGATGCTCGCAACGGGCGGCAGCGCGTGCGACGCTATCGCGCTTTTGAAAAAACGCGGCTGCAAGCACATCAAGTTCCTTGCCATCATCGGCGCTCCCGAGGGTGTGGAGAAAGTTCATAAGGAACATCCCGACGTTGAAATTTACGTTTCCACGATGGACAGATGTCTTAACGAGAACGGATATATTCTTCCGGGGCTCGGCGATGCGGGCGACCGTATTTTCGGAACGAAATAATTTTTTTGCGCGCCGCCGCTTATCAAAGCGGCGGCGCGGAGATTTTATAAAAGCGCGGCTATAAGTTGATAAAACGCAACTTTTGACCTTTATTGCCAATATTTTCCGGGCATTGTCGGGTTGCCGAGGTCGCGTCGGAAAAGAATGTTTTTCAATGAATTATTTTTTGTTGACAACGAGGGCGAATGATGATATAATAAATAACGCTATGCTGCTGTGGCGAAACAGGCAGACGCAAGGGACTTAAAATCCCTCGGTAGTGATACCGTGCCGGTTCAAATCCGGCCAGCAGCACCAGAAAAAGACGAGCGAGAGGCTCGTCTTTTTTTATGCCGCAAAGTCTTTTTCGATTGAATAAAACACACTATAATTTTAAGTTCTTCGGGAGATATTGCGAGTTTAAAAGATGCGCCCAGACGGCGAATTTACGGTAAGCGGACGGCGTCATGCCCGTTTGTTGCTTGAAAATACGCGTGAAGTACGCCACGTTGTCGAAGCCGAGCGAGTCGGATATTTCTCTGAAAGAATGATTGTTGAGTTCTATGAGTTTCAGCGCTTCGTCTATTTTAAGTTTTGTCAGATAATTCACAATCGATTCGTTGTAATTTTGTTTGAAAACTCTGCAGATATGCGGAACGCTGTAATTCAGGTCGGCGGCGATTCTGTTTAAAGAGGGATTTTCTCTGAAATGCTGTTCCAGATATTCGAGCGTGCTTTCGGCGAGCGGGTTGTATTGCTTTTCGGAACGTGATTTTTGTTTTTCGGCTTGTATGCGTTTTTGCAGAATGTCCATCATCAGCCATTCCGTGTTGATTCTCAGGGCTTGTTTGTAGCCGAAATCCTTTTCTTTGTCGGGGTTATCGGAAAGCATTTTAAGCCGGAATTCCGATTCGTTACAGTTTTTTGCGTAAATATTTACCAGATTCGAGAGAACCTGCCTGCCGAGAGCCGAAAGTTTTCCGCTAAAGATCTCATCGGGGTAGCCGGTCGCGTCGAAAGAAACGACGATGCCCGTGGCGTAGGTTTCGTGCGGTTCCATCGCGTGCCAACTCATCGGCGGGACGAGAATGAACTCGCCTTCTTTCAGAAGATATTTTTCGTTGTCTATCGTGACGAGCATCTCGTTTTCGGCAACGTAATAAAATTCATAGAAGTTATGGCGTTCGCCCGCGAATCTGAATCGCGGCGAAAATCGGTTATAATACACGACTATAAGGTTATCTATCGTGAATTCGTTTTTGAAAATTATAGGCTCGACGTAATGGTTCTGCCTGCCGCCGAGAAATTCATACATATATTTTTTCATGCATGTATTTTACAAAACCGAAGGGTAAAAGTCAAGCGTAATGATAAGATTGTGCAAAAAATTCGCTAAAATAAGGCTAACACATAGCGTTTTGTTATGATATAATATAAATCGTAAAGTGGGTATATGGCGATAACCGACGGAATCGCTAACGAAAAGATTTTTTGATGTCCGACGAGATTCATATCGCTCTTGTCCGGCATACTAATAAGGAGGCAAATATGACAACAAACATATTGAAAAAGATTACGGTTGGCGTTTTGACGATCATAACCGCGGTTTGTCTGATTCTCGGGCTTTCCGTTGTTCCGGATCGTGCGTTTGCGGACGGCGAATATACGTCGATGACCGTCACGGATGTGAGCGGCGGAGTGCAGGATGATCAAAACCGCTATCTCGTATGGCTTAACGGAGACGTGCCGTTCGAGAGCGATAAGGCGCCCGATCCGATAGTCGTTTCGGTAAACGGTGTGGATAAAACCTTAAAACTTTATAATGATAAAAACGGAAAAGCGGTCGCGCTTCTGGTTCCTTACGCAGTTGCGCCGAGAGACGGAAGAACGGAGATTACGATAAGGCAGGGAACGAAAATCTGCAATTACGTCGTTGCCGAAGAAATCACGGCGATTTTAAATCGCGGCACGATAAAAAAGAAAGTTGCGCTTACGGATATTTCCTTCTCGCTTCAAAGAGATATGCTCGGCGACGTTACGTCCTGTATTCAGGAAACGGCGGATCAGCACAGATATCTTATCCGTATTCAGACCGACCTCGACGGACTTACCGACACCATGTGGAACGGCAACGTCTGTATTTTAGACGAGGGAACGGAAAACGAAAAGGAAATAAATATCAACTATCTCGGCGGAATGACCGGAAAACCCGAAAACGACGGTTACGACGGAACGGCGATTCTCGCGATAATCGATTACGAAGATATAGTCGCCGGAGCGACCGTTTCGAGCGAGATAGGGAAACACAGCGTTACGATAAAACAAGGTTCGGAACTCGGCGGAGGATATTCCGTAAAAGAAGATTTCACATTCTGGATCGGAAACGAATATATCGCAGAGGACGAACGCGATATCCCCAAACTCCCCGCAGGCGTTTTCAAAGCGAACAAGGGTTGGGAAAACAAGACGATTGACTTTGAAACTCAGAAAATAGAAGATTACATCGCCGGATCGTCCGTGGTTAAACTGAAAGCCAACGCGGAAAAGGATGCGGACGGAAACGTTCTTTTAAGAAGCGGCGATTCCGCGGGATACTGCAAATCGCTTAAAATGATCGGCGCGAAAGCCGAGCCGCAGATAAAATTCCGTTCGACTTACGACGGCGGCGACGTTTATCTCGTCATGGAACTGAGAAGCGCGCTCGACAACGGAAACTTCTGGCTCACCGAGGGCGCGCCGATGGTAAGGCTTCGTTACAACGAAAGCAAAGCCGAAAGCGAGGATCTGAGCGAATGTCTGTGGTTCGATTTCTTCAACAACGGACTTCAGGGCGCTCCGCAGTTCGTTATTTACCACAATACCGAGTTCAGACTTGTCAAAGGCGATTTCTTCGTGGAATTCGGCGCGGTAAACAAAAAGGACGTTCAGGGCAACGACGGATTCGTGTTTTTCGTCAAAGTTACCCAGGGCGACAGCGTGGCTTACGGCGAATGTTACATGACGGGCGATTACAACGTATCGGACAGCGGCGACGTATCGATTTATATAAGCCCCGCTCCCACGTCTCTTCTTCTCGATTATTCCGACTGGGCGACCGTGGACGTTAAAGATTCCGTCATAAAGAGCGTGGATACCGAAAGAGAAATCGACGGCGTTACGAAAAAAATAGGCGCGATGAGCCTTTATTCGCCCAAGATAAGAAGAGCGGAAAACACGGACGAATACGACGTTTCGGATATCGTTCCGATAGGCTCTGGCGTGACGTATACAAAGGTCGAAGGGGATACCGAATCGGCTTCGCAGAGCATGATAAACGCAACCGATATAACCAACAAAAACGGCGGTTATTCGGTTAAGATGAGAATTAAATTCACGGGCGCGGACTTCGGTTTGACGTTTGCGTTCAGAGGTAAGAACGCTCTCGCAAAGTCGGGCTATAAGTTGATTATCGCGGACGACGTGGTTATCATCGGTTCGATGACCAAGGCTTCTCCGTTCGTTCCGGCCAGAGAATACGACGTAGAAGTCGGGTGCATAGATTATTTCGTCGCGGACGAAAGAGTGCCTTCGGGAACGATAGTATATCTCAAAGTCGGCGGCGAACTTATCGCGGAAGACAATATCGAAAAGATGGTCGGACTCGGCAATTATTTCTGCGCGCTCATAGAGGGCGCGGGCGGCAGCAAAGTCACGATAACTTCGGCGAAAGCGGAAAGCGAAAGAAAGGCTTACGATCTCAGAACGAAGGCGAACAAAACCATTGTTTCGAACGGCAAAAAGACAACGCTTTCGTATGAGTGCAACATGAAAACCGCTTACGATAACGTTTCTTACGAAATCGTCAAAGGCGACGCGCGTATCGACGGCGAAGGGCTTTACAGCAACACCGACGGCGAGATAATCGTAAGGGTTAAAATCGAAAACGAATTCGGTACGTTCTACGGCGAAGAAATCACGCTCAACAAGGGCGCGGACGGCGGGCAGTCCGGCGAATCGGGCGGCAAGAGAGGTTGCAAAGGCGGAATCGCCGCGGGCGCGCTTCCGTTCGTCGTAGCGGCGGCGGCAATAATAGCGAAAAAGAGGAGAAAAATATAATGAAAAGCAAAAGGATAATATCATCGGTGCTTGCGGTTTTGGCGATGTTCGCGCTTGCGTCCTGCGGGAAACAGGACAGCGGCAACGGTTCAAATCGCCCGAACGTCGGGGATAACGGAACGATAACGGTAATGTTGCTCGATACGGGTATCGGTACGGACTTTTTAGACGAGGTCGCGGACGATTTTTATAACGAAACGGGCATAACCGTCAAAGTGAGCAACGACTCGCTCATAGACGAAGACCTTAAAAATTCGATGATTATCGAGGACGGCGTTTCGGACGATATCTATATGTCCGGGCTTACGTATAACTGGATAGATTGGGTAAACGCCGACACGATAGAGGATCTGACCGACCTTTGCAACGAAGAATACGACGACGGCTCGACGATAAACGGAAAAATCGCCCCCGCGATACGCGATCTCGGTAAAATCGGCGACCACAGATTTATAATTCAGTTCACCTATTGCCCCACGGGCTTTGTGTACAATCAGGATATGCTCGACGACTTGTACGATAAAGGCATAGTCGACAGCAAAGTTTTCCCCACGGAGTGGAGCAAACTCGTAAAACTCGTCAAGGACGTTTCCGCGGCGGACTACAAATACAACGGAAGCAAAACTTACGGAATAGTCTGGGGCGCGACGGACGAAGATCCTATGGATACTTACAAAACGCTCCGAGCGCAGGGCGATTACGCCAAATATCAGGAATATTTCCGTCAGGAAGAACTCGACGCGAATTTGTTCGTCAACGACGAAAACAGAAAGGCTCTCGAGGCGTTGTACGATCTTTTCGCTCCCGTAAACGGCGCGTCCTCCACGTCCGTTCCGAGAATGCTCACCACGAACCACACCGAGGGGTACAATTCGTTCCTTCGCGGCGACGCGCTTATGTGCTTTGCCGGCGGCTGGTTCGAATCCGAAGTTAAGGAAAACATTTCCGAAGACACGTTCAATTATCGTTTCGCGCCCGTTCCCGCGCTCGAGGGAAACGAGATTTGCGTGAACGTCAACTATCCCACCGAATATTTCTTTATTCCGAAGTGCAGCAAGAACGTTGAAAAAGCTAAACAATTCCTTAAATTTATGTTCAAAGAGGAAAATCTCGTTAAAATGCACAACGCAGTGCAGACGCCGCTCGCGTTCGATTACGATACGTCTTCGCTTCAACTCACGGAATGGGGTAAGGAAGTTCAGGACGTAATGAAATACAAGCAGACCGTTTCGGGTTCGACTTCGCTTTATTATCTCACCGGCGGACTTCGCCCCGAAATTACGGGCAACGTTTTCCAGAAGATTTATAACGGACAGGTCGAAAGAAACGATCTCACCTCTCTTCTCAGAACGGATTACGAAAACAAGAGCGGCGGAAACTGGGAAGATACGAAAGGTCTTGTGGCTAAATACGAAGAAAAATTCAGAAACAAAGGTCTTATTAAGTAATGATACAAAAGCATACGGACGGCAGGGGCGGAAACGCTGGCAGGGGCGGAAACGCCCCGTCGTCTGAAAAAATTTTAAACGGAATGAGAAAAAGAAAGCGGCAGGATATGATTTTCGCTTATGCCGTTCTTATTTTCCCCGTTCTGCATTTCATAGTGTTCTGGCTGTGCATGAACGTAAGCACGGTGTTTCTGTCTTTCCGTTCGGGCAATATGCAGGTCGGCGAATGGAACAATTTCAGAAATTATACGGGCGCGTTCAAGGCGATTTTCGGCATAGACAAAAACGAAGGAATGATCATGAACTGGCGCGCGCTTTTAAACACGCTTTCGCTCATTCCTTTGAGCATGCTTATCAACCTTCCGATAACGCTCATATTTTCGTTCGCTATTTTCAGAAAAATCAAGGGCTACACGATTTATCGGATAGTGTTGTTCCTTCCCGCGATGATTTCCGCAACCGTTTTGTGCTTCGTTTTCAAGATGTTCATAAACGGCAATCAGGCGGTTTTCAACAAACTTCTGGAAGCGATGCGTTTAGAGAAGATAATCCCCACGAATAACTGGCTGGGCGATAAGCGTACCGCGTGGCCGAGTATGCTTGTTTTCAGCGTGTGGACGGGTATAAGCACCAACATTATCTATTTCGGCTCGTCTATGGCGAGAGTTCCCGACAGTATTATCGAAAGCGTGCAGTTAGACGGCGCGAGCGAGATTACTATTTTCAATAAAATAGTTCTCCCCATTCTGATGCCGACGATCTGCACGATGTCGATTTCGATTGTTTCGGGTTGTTTCGCATGGTATATGCCTTCGCTTTTAATCGATCCCAACAATCAGTATATAACGAGTCTTGCGCTTATCGTCATCTCGAACACCAAGTCGAACAACATAGGTCTTGCTTCGGCGTGGGGCGTCATCATAGGCGTGTTCGGAATGATTTTCATAACGGTATTCCGCAAAGTAATGGCTAGATTTTCCGAGGAGGTGGAGTTTTGATGAAACTTAAAAACAATCCGGAAACAAAAAGCCGTCCGAGCGCGGGAGATATCGTTTATAAAATCCTCGTCACGGCGGGAATATTGCTTTTTTCGCTGTCGTTCCTGTTCGTTCTCGTGTGGATGTTCTGCAATTCGATCCGCCCGCAGAAGAGTTATTTCAACAACGTTTTAGCGTTCTGGAACTTAAAGGGCGCGACTTTCGATAACTACGTCAAAATTTTCACCACGAAGTATAGTTCGGCAAAGATCACGATGTTCGGAATGCTCAAAAATTCGCTCGTTCTTATCGCCGTATGCACGGGACTTCAGGCGATAGTTCCCGTAATAACGGGTTACGTTGTGGCGAGATACAAAACCAGACTCGGCGCGGTCGCCGTTCAACTCGTAATAATTTCAATGGTCGTTCCCGCAATCGGGTCTACGGCAAGCACTTACGCGTTTATGTCGGCGATAAAACTCAAGGACAAATGGCTCGGCATTTTCCTTATGAACGCGGGCGGACTCGGCTTCGGCATGCTTCTTTACAAGAACTATTTCTCGTCTATTTCGTGGGAATACGCCGAATCGGCTTTTCTGGACGGCGCGGGCAATCTGAGGGTGTTCTTTTCGATTATGTATCCGCAGGCTCTGCCGCTTATCGTTTCGATGGCTATCCTTAACGTTATCGGGCTGTGGAACGACTATATGACTCCGTATTTGTTCCTTAACTCCAAGCCGACGGTCGCGCTCGGGGTTTACAGTATTCAGACGAGAGCGGAGCAAAGCGGCGCGATGCCGCAGGCTTTCGCCGCGATGACGTTTATGACCGTTTTCGTGCTTGCGATTTACGCGGGCTTCAGCAAAACGATAATGTCGAGTATGTCCGTAGGAGGGTTAAAGGGATAAAATGAATAAGTTTTTCAGGAAAACATCAGCGTTGACGGCGGCGGTTATCGCCGCGATATCCGTCACGGCGTGCGGCGGAGATTCTTCGGTCGGGAATTCCGAAAGCAACGGTTCTTCCGCGCCGAACAGAAACCTTACGGTTAACGTAAGTTCTTCGCTCGTGGATTTTTCAAAATATAAAGATACGAAAACGACCGATATTTACGCCTGGCGCGGACCGACCGATTTTTCGGACGAGCAATGGCGGTGGTTTAAGGAGAGCGGAATAAACACGCTCATTATGGATTCCGGTCTGGACGGAAAGCGCGGCGCGCAGTTCGGTTCGGCTTCGCAGGAAGAGTATATCGAAAAGTGCCACGAACACGGCATCAACGTTATCGGTTACACCAACGGAAACGTAAACACCAACGTCAAGGATTATAAAAACAGTGATTTTTATTCGACGATAAAGGGTATAGATTACACCGACGAGCCGCCGATTTCCGAGTTTGAAGAAATCGCGACGGCTATCCCCGATTTCTCGGCGAAATATCCGGGCGGCAAGTTTTTCGTGTGCATGCTTTCGAGCGGGGCGTCCGCCAAACATTTGGGTACGACCGATTACAGAGAGTACGCAAACGGCTGGTACGATACGGTTTTGTCGCAACTTCCCGAGGGAATGCCGAGAATTTTTGCGACGGACATTTACCCGATGCACGACGACAAGAAGTATGGGTACGATTACGTAGAGGAAACGTGGCTTCGCTCGCTCGCATATCTCGGAGAAATTAAAATCGCTCACCCGGAGATCGTGTTGCATATGGCTATGCAGTCGATGAGTTTCGGATTTGCGGAAAACACTTCGCCGAGAAGGCTTCCTTCGGAAGCGGACTGCGTTTTTCAGGCGTACGTCAACATGGCGTTCGGCTTCACGGAGTTCAGTTGGTTCACTTATTCTTCGCCCGAACTCGACGAGAGAGAATTCGGCGAAGAGCATATCTCCATGATCGACAGGTCGAACCAAAGAACGACCGCTTATTACGGAGTTAAAAAAGCGAACGAACTCATTTACGATCTGGACGAAGTTATGATGTCGTTAACCTGGCGCGGCGTTTATCCGATAACCGTAAAATCGGGAACGAACAGCGAAAAAATGGACGAAAGAGCGATTAAATACCTTAATTCCGTGAAAAGCGTTATTCTTGACGAAAGCGATTTCAACGTGATTAAATCGATTTCCGCAAACGGAAACGTCCTTTGCTCGCAGTTTACCGACGAAAACGACAACGAGGGTTTCATGCTCGTGAATTACGGCGATCCGTCGTATGAAAAATCCGTCAGAGTCGACGCCGAATTCATCGATTGCGACAAAATAATCGTCTATCGCGACGGAAAAGCGTCCGTCGAGGATATAGAAAACGGAAAATGGAGCGAGAATATCCCCGCGGGGAAAGGCGTTTTCATTGTTCCGTATAAAAAATAACCGATAAAAACGGAAAAAATCGGCAAAAGCCGAAAAAGGAGAAAATATGAGAAAACTTAAACATTTGTTGATCGCGCTTTTTGCGCTTGTCTTAACGGCGGGCGCAGGTCTTGGCGCAGCGGGGCTTGACAATGCCTCTGTGACGGCAAAAGCGAACGGCGAACTTACGGAAGTTACCGTTACGTATGACAGTATAGCGTTGGACAGAAATCTTTTCGGGCTTAAAACGAGCGCGGCATGGACGGAACATGGCAACGGAGCCGTTCAGCAGACCGGCGTTATTATCAACGGCGTAGAAAGAGAAGTCGAAACCTGCAGATGGGGTGACGCCGATATCGTTTATTTCTCAATCGGAACGGCGGACGTCCCCGAAGGGAAAACGATTTCTTTCAAAATTCCCGCAGGCACAGTTCTCGATAAGGTTGTCGTCAAAGAAGATACGATTTTCAACGTTTCGGGCAACGGAAACGTCGTTTCGGGCGTTACGGAAGTCGTCGGCGAAGTCGAGTCCGCCGTACAGCAAGACGGCGCGAGCAGATATCTCGTGTATGTAAAAGCGAATAAAACCGTTGCCGACGATGCGTGGAATAACAATAAGTTTTTGATTGACGGCGTCGAAACGACGATAAACGTAGCGCCTTCCGGCGATAGTTATTTCGTTCTTTTGCCGTATTCGCTTTTCGGAGAGGGCATTACGTCCTGCTCTCAGATCGAAGAGGAACATGTGTTTGTTATCCCCGCGGGAACGGGATTCGGCTCGATCGTCGTCACGAACGAGATTAAACTTTACATTTATAAAGATTCGCTTAAAGCCACATCTCACTTCACGAAAGTTAACGTCACCGCGTTGGGCGATTGCGCTCGTCAGAACGACGGCGACGGCAATCCGTGGCGTTGGTTTATCCGTCTGACCACGGACGTTACGCTCGACGGCGCGGCTTTCGAGAATCTTTACGGCGATCTGACGATAAAGGTCGGCGGAGAAGAAAAAACGCTCACGGCTTATCAAAGCGATATGGGAGGAATAGTTTTCCTCGATGCGTTCGGCGCTATTCCTGCGGATTTCGAGGGTAAAATCGTCATTCCGGCAGGCGCGAAAACGACGGGCGGACAATCGGGAATTCTTGTGTTTGAAAAAGAATATACGTTCATTATTCACGATCTGGCCGTCAAGGAATATAAAATTTATACCGCGACTCTTAATTACGACGGAGCAAAGATCGGCGAAGTGACTTACGACGTGTTCGACCGCGCGGCTAAACTCGAGACTTTGAAAAATTACGCGGCGACCATTCCCGCCGTCGAACATTACGAGTTCGCCATCGAAAATCTGCCCGACGTTCTGCCCGAGGAAAACTGCGAGTATAACGTGATTAAAGTTCCCCTTAAATACAAAGTAACCTTCGACGGCGAAAACGAAACTTCGGTCGCTTACGGCGAGAAGATTCAGAAGCCCGCAGATCCGACCAAAGAATCGACCGTTTCCACCGTTTACACGTTCGACGGCTGGTATAACGGCGAAACGAAGTGGAACTTTGAAACCGACACCGTTTCTGGCGACGTCGCTCTCGTTGCGAAGTATACCGAAAGCGACAGAAAATATAACGTGACGATAGTTTTCGTCGGAACGGAACAAGACCGGGAGATCATCGAAGCGAAGTATAACGAAAAAATCGGCTTTGCAAACCTTGCAAAGGATGGCTACAAGCTCAAAATCACAGTCGGCGAGGACGAGATAACCGAACTTACCGTTACCGGCGACGTTACGGTGACTGCGACTTACACGAAGATAATTCCCGAAGAGTCAACATCCGAGTCTGCTTCCGAATCGACAAGTTCGACCGAATCGACAAGCGCGAACGAATCGACAAGCGCGACCGAATCGACAAGTTCGACCGAATCGACAAGTTCGACCGAATCGACAAGTTCGACCGAATCGACAAACGCGTCCGGATCGGACGGAAAAGAAGAGTCCGCGACGGGCGGTTGCTTAAGCGCGGTGGGTTTTGCTCCCGTCGCATGCCTTGGTCTGCTTGCCTGCGCCTTCGTGTTCAAAAAGAAAAAAGACTGATTCGTCTTTAAATTATCCCGCCCGTTTCTGCTTCGGAAACGGGCGGAAAACGAATCGATCCCCGATTTTAAAGGAGTTTGAATGAAAAAATTACTTTGTCTGATCGCCGCGTTGGCGATTGCAACGTTTACGGCGATTACGGATTTCACGGGCGCGGCGTTCACGAAAGCCGAAGCCGCCGTAACCGCGCTCGGCAAAAATATGGCGCTCATCGTGACCGCATGCGAACAAAACGGAGAAAACGGATTCGCCGCGGTCGCCGGAGAAGGAACGGAAATTTCCTTCGATATGCTTAAAACAGCCGACAACGGAAAGACGGGAATATTTTTCGCCACGGATAAAAAATCCGTATCGAAAAACGCCTCGCTGGTCGAATTTTCGTTTGAAAGCGGATATAACTATCGGGTGGCTTTGGTCGGCGATAAGGTTAAAATTTCCAGAAAAGGCTTTCTTGAAAATTCTTACGAGCAAATCGCCGAGAAATCGGTTTCGGCAGGCAAGGTTTTAGGCGTTTACGGGTTGTCCGAAGGCGTTTTGTCGGCAAGTTTTATCATCGATAATTTCGTTTGTTTCGACGAAAACGGAAACGAAACGGTCGTCGACGGATTTGAAAAGAAAACCGCCGAAAAGGGATCGCTTATCAAAGCGTTCGATTGCAACGGCTATATCGACGTTTTCGACGACGTGACTTACGAAGTTTCTTTTCTTACGAAAGAGGGCGACCTTATCGCGACGCAGACCGTTTGCAAATATAATCACGTAACGCTTCCCGACGCTCCGAAAAAAGACGGATACCGCTTCGTGAGATGGATCGGCGACACGGAAAACGTAACCTCGAACGGCGTTTGTTACGCCGAATATGAAGAGGGCGAAGAGCCTTCGTCCGCCCCGGGAACTTCCGGGAGCGAGTCCGTCAACGGTTCGGATAACGGCGGCTCGAAGGGCGGTTGCGGTTCTGTCGTCACGTCGTTTCGGTCGCGGCTCTGTCGTCACGTCGTTTCGGTCGCGGCTCCGGCGGCGTTTTTTGTCGCGGCCGTTATTATGAAAAGGAGGAACGACGATGAATAAAATACTGAAAAAATTACTCGTTTTCGTTCTCGCGCTCGGCGCGGCGATCGTCCCTTTCACGGCTGTCGTCGCGGCGGATACGGAAGAGGAAGGAATTATGAAAGAAGAATATATCGTCGGAACGGTTAACGCCGGCTGCGTTATCGACGCTTACGGCGACAACAACAAAAACGCCTTGAAAATTCAGCCCTCGGATAACGGTTTTGCGGGCGTGTGGCTCGCGCTTCCCGGACTGCGGGCGAAAAAAGCGGGCGAAAAAATCCATATCGAGGCGAGAATCCGCTTCGAGGCGGAAACGCTTTACGGTTATTCTTACGCGGACGTTGTGGACAACAAGGGAAACGTTATAGACGGACAGTTCAAAGTAAACAAATGGCAAAACCTTGTTTTCGACGCGGAAATTTACTCGAGAGAGGGAAAAAACAGCGTGTTCGTCGGCTTTAAAACGGCTAAGAACAACGATATTTATCTTTCGGACGTTTCCGTTACGGACGACGTTTATGAAACGAAAAATATGTTCGGCGGCGTTAAAATGACGATTATCGAGCCGGAGAAAAACCAGACCGAAGGGTTTATGCTCGTCACCGAAAACAAGAAAATGATCATGATCGACGGCGGAGATCAGTATGACAAAGATAACGTCGTCAAACTCATCAGACAATACAAAAACGAGGTTGACGACTGGTATATTTCACACTATCATTGCGACCACGTTTTCGCGCTTATCCGTATTTTAGAAGAAGAGGATATTTTCATTAAAAATCTTTATTACGATTTTAACGTTACCGACGAAATACTCGAAAAATACGGCGACGAAGACAATTATCTCGTCGCGAGAATGAAAAAGGCCGTCGAGGAGAACCGTTCCAAAATCGGTAACGTAATCACGCCCGAAAAAGGGAACGAGTTTACGACCGACGGGGTTAAGGTTAAAATTTTAAACAACGCAACGTTCAGGGCGATGGCGAATATGCCTAACGACTCGTCGATAGTATTCAAAGTTGAAACCCCGGGCAAGAATATACTTTTCCTGGGCGATCTCGGCGCTTATGGCGACGCGCTTTTAAAAGACGAATATTTTTATAACGAAATTCAGGACTGCGAAGTCGTTCAGCTCGGGCATCACGGACAAAGCGGCGTGAGCGATAAATTTTATCAGTCGCTCCCCGCGATGAAAGTCGCAATCTATTGCGCGCCTGAATGGCTTTTCGATTGCAACTCGGGCAAGGGCGTAGGCTCCGGTTCGTGGCTCACTTTAAGAACGAGAGAGATTATGCGCGTTCTTAAAATAAGAAAAACCTGCTCGCTTAAATACGGCAGAGCGGAATTAGGATAAAATCAGGATAAATTAAGATAGACTATGTTTTTTTCTGACGATGAAGGTAAACTTTCCGAAGGGTATAAGATTTTTTCCGAACGCTTCGGGTTCTGCCCGAGAGAAGATATTTTCGTCAGGGCGGCGAGCGAAAACAAAATAGAAAAAGAAAACGGAAAAATCACGTTTTTTTATACCGACAGGCTTTCGTTTTTCAGGGCGTTGTTTTGTTGTTTTGCCGCCGGCAGAACAAAAATTTCTCCCTCGGCGTTCAAAAAAACGGGAATCATGCTCGACTGCGCCCGAAACGGCGTGCCGAGCCTTTCCTTTCTGAAAGATTTCGTTCTTTCCGCGATCGCGGCGGGGTATGATTACCTCGGTCTTTACGTTGAGGATTGTATAGAAGTCGAGGAAGAGCCTCACTTCGGATATATGCGCGGAAGATATACGGAAGGCGAACTTAAAGAGATAGTTTCGTTTGCGGATTTATTCGGGTTTGAAATAATGCCGTTCGTTCAGACGCTCGCGCATCTCGGGCTTATCTTTCGCCATTGGGACCCGTATTATAAGGACGCGCGTGATTTCGGCGATATTCTTTTAATGGATGAACCGCGTGTTTATCGGCTTATAGACCGACTTTTCTACACCGTTCGGAAATGTTTCGGGGCTTGCCGCGTAAACGTCGGAATGGACGAAGCGTTTATGATGGCGCGGGGAAAATACCGTGAACTTCACGGCGATAAAGATCCTGCCGAGGTGTTTTTCCGCCATGCGCGGAAGGTTTGCGAACTCGCCGCAAAATACGGGCTTAGCCCGGAGGCGTGGGCGGATATGTTCGTAAGGAACAAAGACAAGGCGGTTATCCCCGAAAATCTTACGCTTAGAGCGTGGGAATATTCCCTGACGGACGAAAAAGCGTATTCGGATATGATCGCCGGGTGTAAGGCGATGACGGATAAAGTTTCTTTCGGGAGCGGGGTTCATAAGTGGTACGGAACCGTTCCTTTGAACGAGTTTTCCGAAACCGCCTTTATCCCTGCGATTAGAGCGGCAAAGGGGAAATGCGACGATTTTCTCGTCACGCTCTGGGGCGACGACGGCGCAGAATGTTCGCATAACGCCGTGTGGTATTCGCTTTTAAAAATCTCGAACGCCGCGGCGGGCGAACCGTATAACGAAGATGAACTGAACGAAGCGGCGACGACGATAACCGGTCACGACGCGGCAGAACTTCTTGCCCTTGATTTACCTAACAAAGTGTTCGACGGAAAGGCGGACAAGCCCGTGAACGTTTCCAAATATTTGCTATACGAGGACGTGTTTTACGGCAACGCCGATTTCGCTGTTTCGGAAAAATTCGTTCCGTATTTCGTTAAGGCGAAAAACGAACTTACCCGCCTTGCGGAAAAAGGCGGAATTTTAAAGGAGATTTACGAGGAGGAAGCGGCTCTTTCGGCGGTTTTGGAGAAGAAGTGCGGAATAAGAAACAGGCTTCGCGCCGCATATAAAAAAGACGATAAAGAAGAACTTTTGCGGCTTTCGGACAGGCTTCTCGAAATAAAATCCGCCGTCGCGGAATTTCTTAAAGCCGCGGAAAAGAGATGGCTCAAAGACAACAAGGCGTTCGGAGCGGAAATTTTAACGATTCGGCTCGGCGGGCTTATCGCCCGGCTCGATTTCTGCGCGCGGAGAGTGAAGGCTTACGCCGCAGGCGAAATCGAAGAAATAGAGGAGTTGGCGCAAACCGATTTATCGCCCGCGCCCGCGGAAGATAATTATGCGGCGGCAAGGGCGTTCAACAGTTACGAACAAAACGTTTCCTACTGTAATATCGTTCATAAATTATATAATTAAAAGAGTTGTAAAAAGGTCCGACGTCACGGAAAATCGGAAAATACGAGGTTAAAACCGTTGTCTTCGACGGGAAAACTTTAAGGAAAAAGAACTATGGGGTTAACTGAAAACACAATAAAATTTAAATTTAAATGGCTGGAATTTATCATTCGCGGCGATAAAATAGATATGGCAGGCGCGGATTGTTATCCCGACATTTCGGAAAGATGCAATATCGCGGAAATCAACGTCGCGGGGGATAACAAGCCCTCGCATATGGGCGTTAAACTCTCGCCGTCGTCCGAAGGCTCGGTTTTAAAGTACGTTTCGCGCGAAATCAAGGGCGATACGCTTTTTATCACTCAGAAAAGCGACAAGATCGAGGTCGTGACCGCAATAAAATCCTATGAGGGTACGTCTGCGCTTCGCGTGAATACTGCGGTAACCAACGTTTCGGGCGAAGATATCGTTTTGGAAAGCGTTTCGGCTTTTTGTCTGCCGAACGTCGGAAAGAGAACTTTTGAAAACGCGAAAAACTCCTATTTTACCCTTTTTAACCAAAGTCATCACTTTGAATGTCAGCCCTCTCGCCGCTCGTTTTTCGATTACGGCTTCACGGGAAACGCTCCCGCGTCGCAAAAAAAGATATCCTTTGCCAACGTCGGCTCGTGGTCTACAAAAGAAACTTTGCCGCAAGGGATAATCGAAAACGGAGACGGAACCGTGTTTATGTTTCAGATCGAGAGCAACAATTCCTGGTACTACGAACTTAGCGACAACGGAGAAAATTACTATCTTTGGCTCGGCGGCGCGACGGCCGAACACGGCTCGTGGTATAGAACTCTTAAGCCGAAAGCCGTCTATAAGTCGATTAACGTGGCAATTTCTAAAGCATCGGCGGTTTTCGATGCTTTGGATGATATGACTGTTTACAGAAGAGCGATTGCGGGGAAGAGCAAAGCGGACGAAAATCTCCCCGTAATTTTCAACGCGTATATGCACCTTGACTGGGATAGCCCCGACGAGGAAAGAACGAAGGTTTATGCAAAATCCGCAGCGGCTCTCGGCGTAAAATACTACGTCATCGATTGCGGCTGGCACAACGAAGAGCCCGGGAACGAAATATATCCTTATGTCGGGCAGTGGAAGGAGAGCAAAACCCGATTTCCGCGCGGAATCAGGGCGACGACGGATTTTATTCGTTCGCTCGGAATGAAGGCGGGGCTTTGGATAGAACCCGAAATTATAGGGCAGAAATGCGAAGAAATGCTTAAATTTTACGACGACGATTGCTTTTTAAGGCGGCGCGGCAAGAAAATAGGCGTTATGAACAGGTATTTTCTCGATTATTCCAACCCGAAAGTGTATGATTATATGTTTGAAACCATCCGCAGAATGGTTGAAGAATACGGCGCGGATTATATCAAAGTTGACTACAATCAGGATATCGGCGCAGGCGCGGACGGCGTGGCCGAAAGTTTCGGCGACGGGCTTGAAAAGCAGTCGGCGGCGTATTTCAAATGGGTGGATAATATACGCAAAGCCTTCCCGAACGTTATTTTTGAAACGTGCAGTTCGGGCGGAATGAGAATGGACTACGCGACTCTTTCGCATTTTTCGCTTGTCTCTTCGTCCGATCAGACCGATTATAAAAAATATCCGTATATCGTCGCGAATTTTTTAGCGGCGGTTCTGCCGGAGCAGGGCGCGGTGTGGAGTTATCCCGTGGACGGATATCAATTCGCAACCACTCCCGCGACTTACGAAAAGGCGAACGAAAACACCGGCCGAGAGACTGTTATAATGAACATGATAAACACTTTCCTCGGCAGAATGTACCTTGCGAGCCATATCGACCTGTTAAGCGACGATAAGCGCGCGCTTATAAAAGAGGGTGTGGAATATTACGATTCCTTAACGTCCGCCAAGAAAACCGCGCTCCCGTTTTTGCCTTGCGGATTCGCAACGTTTGGCGACGAACACGTCGCGGCAGGCTTTAAAACAGAAAACAAGGCGTATTTATCCGTTTACAATCTCGGCAAAGCGGGCGAATTTTCGATAAACGTCGGAAAAGAATACAAAAAAGCGATTTGCGCATATCCGAAAGCAAACAACCTTAAATATTCGCTCCGGAACGGCACTTTAACAATACAATTCACCGAAGCCTGCCAGGCAAGATTTTTCGAACTCGAAATTTAAACACGGAATCCCCGGGCATTGCGCTCCTTATCGCCGCAAAAAAGATAGGGATTCCATTCGTCATCACTAACTATTTTTGCGGTGATAAACCGATTTATGC
>ERZ827168.402-NODE-402-length-74190-cov-11.150685_pt1 | contig 74190 bp, 71 predicted proteins | sample MGYA00519868_ERZ827168 | MGnify/ENA primary metagenome ERZ827168 (study PRJEB31778, sample SAMEA3449271) | human gut metagenome | biome: human gut; feature: human-associated habitat; material: faeces | place: United Kingdom | collected 2010/2012 ... | reverse complement strand
TAGAATTTACACCATTTTCGGATTTTACACCACCGAGGGACTTCATTGTCGGGAAAAGAAGAACATCGCGGATTGAAGCGCTATCCGTAAACAGCATTATAAGTCTTTCAAGACCGATACCGAGGCCGCCTGTCGGAGGCATACCGTATTCAAGTGCGGTTATAAAATCTTCATCGAGCATATTGGCTTCTTCATCGCCGGCTTCGCGAAGCTTTATTTGATCTTTAAATCTTTCAAGCTGATCTATCGGGTCGTTAAGCTCGCTATAAGCATTTCCCAGTTCTCTACCGTAGATGAAAAATTCAAATCTTTCGGTAAGTTCGGGTCTATTCGGGCAACGTTTTGTTAAATGCGAAACTTCAACCGGATAATCTATTATAAATGTAGGCTGAATAAGTGTTTCTTCAACCTTTTGGTCAAAGCAGGCATACAGCGCTTCGCCCCAGGTTGCGTTTTCTTTAACTTCAACCCCTACAGAGTTCGCAAGCTTCCTTGCTTGTGCATTATCTAAAGCAATTGAGTCAAAATCTACACCGCAAACATTTTTAACAGCTTCAACCATGGTAATCCTGGGCCACTTGTTATCATAATTAATTTCTGTGCCCTGATATGTTATAGTACCACTGCCGCAAAGTTCATGAGCGAGTTTTCTTATAAGGTCTTCGGTAAGATCCATCATACCGTTATAATCGGTATAAGCTTCATAAAGCTCGATATTGGTAAACTCCGGATTATGTTTAATAGACATGCCTTCATTTCTGAAAAGTCTGCCGATTTCATAAACCTTTTCCATGCCGCCGACAATAAGTCTTTTTAAATATAGTTCGGGAGCTATTCTTAAATACATATCGAGATTAAGTGTATTATGATGTGTAACAAACGGTCTTGCCGCCGCACCGCCGGGAATTGTATTTAATATAGGTGTTTCAACCTCGGTGTAGCCTCGCGCGTCAAGATAATCGCGAATAAACTTCATCATGCGGCTTTTTTTAATAAATGTCGCTTTTACTTCAGGATTTACGATAAGATCTAAATAACGCTGTCTGTAGCGAAGATCGGTGCTTTTAAGTCCGTGGAATTTTTCGGGCATCGGTCTTAACGACTTAGACAACAGTTTTATTTCTTTTGCATGAACAGATATTTGACCGCGTTTTGTTTTAAATACAAAACCTTTGATACCTACAATATCGCCGATATCCCAGTTTTTTGAGTCGGCAAATGTCTCTTCGCCAATATCGTCAACCCGCATATAAACTTGAATTTTACCGCTATTATCATAAATATCCAAAAAGCTTGCTTTGCCCATATCACGCCAGGACATAATTCTTCCGGCTATAGATACGTCTTTGCCTTCAAGCTCTTCAAAATTAGATTCAATTTCGGCGTTATGATGAGTTACTTCGTACTTAGTGACTAAGAACGGGTCCTTACCTTCTTGTTGTAAAGTTTTTAGCTTTTCACGTCTTATAGCTAAAATTTCATTTAGCTCTTCAGCGGTTTGTTCTTTTTCGGTGTTTTGTATTTCCTGCATTACAGTACCTCTTATCTATTTTTTAATGCTGATAATTTTATATGTTACTTCGCCGCCGGGAGTTTCAACTCTAACCTTGTCCCCTACTTTTTGGCCCATTAATGCTTTACCCACAGGAGATTCGTCCGAAATTTTAAAATTCAGCGGATCTGCTTCTGCACTGCCAACCATATGGTATGTTACAGAAGATTTAGCGCCGGATAATTTTATTTCAACGTCAACACCTACGGTTACAACATCACCGTTAATTTCATCATCGGTAATAATAACGTGATTTTTAATTATAGACTCGATTTCGGCAATTCGCGCCTCAATTTTTGCCTGCTCGTTTTTAGCGTCATCATATTCGCTGTTTTCTGAAAGGTCACCATAACCTCTTGCGATTTTAATTCTTTCTGCTATATCACTTCTGCCTTGAGTTTTTAAATATTCTAGTTCATCTACAAGTTTTTTAAGTCCGTCTTCGGTAAGTCTTACGATTTTTGCCATAATTATCACCTTTTCTATTAGTTTTAAAATTCAGCTGAACCTGTTGTTCTTGGGAACGGAATTACATCGCGAATATTGGAAATGCCGGTAACGTACATAATAAGTCTTTCAAAGCCAAGACCGTAACCGGCATGTTTAGTGCCGCCAAATTTGCGAAGTTCTTCATACCACCAGTAGTCTTCTTTATTAAGTCCGTATGTTTCAATTGCTTTTGCAAGCATTTCGGGTCTTTCTTCTCTTTGGCTGCCGCCAATAATTTCACCAACGCCCGGCACCAGCATATCAACTGCGGCAACCGTTTTGCCATCGTCGTTAAGCCTCATATAAAAAGCTTTGATTTCCTTAGGATAATCGGTTACAAACACCGGGCCCTTTACGATTTCTTCTGTAAGATATTTTTCGTGCTCTGTTTGTAAGTCACAACCCCAGTACACCGGGAAGGAAAATTTATCCTTAACCTTTTCAAGCTCATTGACAGCTTCTGTATAAGACATCTGTTTAAACTCGGAGTTTACAAGATTATTAAGCCTATCTAATAAGCCGTTATCAACAAATTTGTTAAAAAATTCAAGTTCATCCGGGCATTGTTCCATTATATATTTTATGACGTATTTTATCATGCTTTCGGCAACATCCATACAGTCATTAATATCGGCGAAAGCGATTTCCGGTTCAATCATCCAAAACTCTGCCGCATGACGCGGAGTGTTACTTTTTTCAGCACGGAATGTAGGACCAAAAGTATAAACCTTGCCAAACGCCAACGCAAAGCACTCAGCATTTAACTGGCCTGATACGGTTAAATTAGCAGACTTATTAAAAAAGTCCTGATTATAATCAACCTCTCCGGATTCGGTTTTTGGTATTTCTTCTAACGGCATGCTGGTAACATGAAACATCTCCCCTGCGCCTTCGCAGTCGCTTCCGGTAATAATCGGAGTATGCACATAGCAAAAACCGTTTTCCTGAAAGAATTTATGAAGAGCAAAAGCTGCAACTGAACGCACCCTAAACACCGCATTATATGTGTTTGCCCTTGGACGAAGATGCGCGATTGTTCGCAAAAACTCCGGAGAATGGCGCTTTTTCTGCAAAGGATAATCGGGTGAAGATTCGCCCTCGATACAAACCTTTTCAGCCTTTATTTCAAACGGCTGTTTCATCTCGGGAGTGAGTACAACCTTGCCTTCAACCGTAATTGCCGCACCGACGTTCAATGATACGATCTCTTTATAATTTGAAATAACGCTTTCTTCAATTACAATTTGAGTATTTTTAAAACAGCTGCCGTCATTTAGCTCTATAAATCCAAACGACTTACTGTCGCGAATAGTGCGCACCCAGCCTGCAACCGTAACGTTATTATAAGCTTCAGGCTTTGAATGTAAAAATTTTAACTCTGTTCGTTTCATAAAAGTTCTATACCCTCTTTTTCACACCGACTGTATATTTCATCATTCCAAATTGATGCCTGAACTTCGCCAATGTGCTGTTTTTCAAGAATTAACATGCAAATTCTGCTTTGTCCAATACCGCCGCCAACACTTAAAGGAAGCTCGTCGTTTAAAAGTGCTTTATGAAAAGGAAGCTTTTCGCGATCGGTTTTTCCTGATAGCTCAAGCTGAAGTTTAAGGGCTTCTTTGTCAACGCGAATGCCCATAGATGATACCTCTAAAGCCATATTAAGCGGCTCGTACCAAAAAATAATATCGCCGTTTAAATTCCAGTCGTCATAGTCGGGAGCTCGACCGTCGTGAATGGTGCCGTTTGAAAGCTTTTTGCCAATCTGCATTATAAAAACAGTTTTGTGTTCCTTTGCAATTAAGTTTTCACGCTCTTTTGGCGTTTTATCAGGATAAAGCTTTAACAGCTCTTCGGTTGTGATAAAAAACACATCTTTACTTAATTTATCATTTAAAACGGGATATGTTGAAGACAATAATTCTTTAGTATCACAAATGCAGACAACAATTTTTCGCACAATATCTTTTAATGTTTCAATATTTCTATCGCTTTTAGTAATAACTTTTTCCCAGTCCCACTGGTCTACATACGCGGAATGAATATTATCAAGAACCTCATCACGGCGTATTGCATTCATATCGGTATAAAGCCCAAAGCCCGGTTTAAATCCGTGTCTTTTTAAAGCAAGTCTTTTCCATTTTGCAAGCGAATGAACAATTACTGTTTGCCTGTTGTTGTTTTTTAAATCGAATTTTACCGGACGTTCTACACCGTTTAAATCGTCGTTAAGTCCGCTGTCTTCATAAACAAAAAGCGGTGCAGACACCCTGCAAAGATCTAAACTTGAAGCTAATTTTTTTTCAAAACTATCTTTAACAAGCTTAATTGCCTGTTCGGTTTCCATTAATGATAATTTAGATTTATACATTTTATTCCTCCGCTTTTTCGCTATTGTTAATAAAATCCGGATACCGCTGTTCAAGCATTTCATACACGGTATTTAAAAAATCTTTACCGGCTTGATTAAGCCCTTTTATATTTACCTCAATCACGCGATTATTCTTTACAGCCGAAAGATTAGAAAAAGCGGTATTTGAAAGTATTGTTTTTTTATAGCCTAAAGGCACATAAATAGTATCTGGATTAAGACTAATTAATCGTTCATCGCTTAATGAAAAATCCTTACCTGCCAAGTTTTCCGCGTTGCAGTACGAAAGTATACTTCCGGCAAAACAATTTTCAGCCGCCGCATAGCCGTGTTCAAGCATCATAACTGCAGTGTATTTTTCACGGTCTTTTAAAAACTCAGAAATATTATTAAAGCTTTCTTCAATATCCGAAAAAACACTTAATGCATATTCACGCCCTGTTATAGCACCGTTTAATAATGAACCGGCAGCAACATAGTATTCTTTTAGTCCTGCAAAACTGTTAGGTATTGGCATATACGCAACCTGACCGCCAATATTTTTAATCTTTTCAACTGCGGTTGAAGAAAAAGCAGATGTTGTAATAACAAGATCCGGCTCAGCTGCAATTATGCTATCAATATCAGGTTCGGTAGAGCTGCCGAAATCACCGGATACAATAAGCTCGCCCTGCCCCATATACTCAATTAAAGATTTAGTCGCGTTAGATAATGCAATTACCTTAGTAGGTTTTACCGAAAGCTCAGCGCCTGCAGCTTTTACGGGATAATCCGAACTGGCCTTTTGCGAACATCCGGCAAAAGACAAGACAACAAATATAGATAACAGCCCAGCAACTAATTTTTTCATAAAGACCTCTTACAAAAATATTATATTTTATTGTAACTCATACGGAATAATAATTCAAGCTTAATTTTTATATTTATAAAATAATATAAGTTGAAAAATGTAGATAAATAGAGTATAATGGTTTCACAAATATGCTGAAGGTGAAATCATGATAAAGGTTGGACTTTTTAACGATTCCTTTCCGCCGCTTATTGACGGAGTTGCTAACGCCACGTTTAATTATGCTGATATTATAACAAAAAAATACGGAATGGCCTGTGCAATTGTTCCACGGTATCCGCATGTTACCGATAATTATCCTTTTGAGGTTTACCGCTATTCTTCTATAACGCAGATTGGAAAAATGCCATACAGAATCGGCAATCCTTTTTCCCCTGCCAATATTAGCGATATGCGAAAGAAAAATTTTGATATTTTACATGTGCATTGCCCTTTTGCTTCGGCTGTTTTTGCAAGGCAAATTAACATGCGCCCAAAAAGCAAAAAAGCACCTATGATTTTTACATATCACACAAAATTTGACATTGATTTAAACAGGTACGTTAAAAATCCCCAGTTTAACAAAGTAGCCAGAAGGTTTGTGGTTAACAACATTTCAAGCATGGACGATGTTTGGGTGGTATCTGAAGGTGCCGGCCAAAACCTTTTAGATCTTGGATACAAGGGCGAATATATTATAATGCCAAACGGTACGGATTTTCCAAAAGGCAAAGCCGATCCGGACGTTATTAACGAAATAAAACGGATTTATAAGCTTACAGATGAATTTGTATTTTTATTTGTGGGCAGAATGATGTGGTATAAAAATTTGAAGCTGATTTTAGATGCTTTAAAAATTGTAAAAGACGCCGGAATTAAATTTAAAGCCTTTTTTGTTGGTGACGGCGGCGACGCACCTGCCGTTGCAAAATATGCTAAAGACATTAGCATTAATGACCGTACTGAATTTGTTGGCGCAGTTTTTGACAGAGATAAATTAAAGGCGTATTTTTCGGTCGCAGATTTGCTGCTTTTCCCTTCAACATACGATACTTCGGGATTAGTTGTAAAAGAGGCGGCGGCCTGTGAATGCGCGTCGATACTTGTTCGTAACAGCTGTGCATCTGAAGGAGTAGAAGACGGAATTTCCGGATTATTAATTGACGAAAACTCGGATGATTTTGCTAAAAAAATCATTGACGCCTGCAGAGCTTCCGGCTTTTTGCAAAGCCTAGGAAAAAGGGCTTCGGATCTTATTTATTTATCGTGGGACGACGCGGTGAAGAAGGCGGTCGACAGATACCATTATGTACTGGAAAATTATAAAAAACGCCCTTAAGGGCGTTTTAATTTTTGCATATATTTAATAAGTGTGCAATAGAAGGAATAGATTCTCCTTGGTTCGATGACACTGGTGAAAGCAGTGCTCCCGTAGCACAAAATAAAATATTTTTATATTTATCATTTTCCATGTTTTTAAATATATGACCGTTTAAAACTGAGGCCGCACATCCACAACCGGATCCTCCGGCGTGAACATCCTGATTATTCATATCGTATATTAACAGCCCGCAATCTTTATGAATGTTTTCAATTTCTAAGCCATTTCTATTCATGATTTTATAAAGCAGTTCGCTGCCGACTTTTCCAAGATCACCTGTAAATATCGCATCATAATCATATGGCTTTGTATTGCTGTCGTTAAAAAAAGCCGTTAAAGTATCCGCCGCCGCGGGAGCCATCGCGGCGCCCATATTTGTAGCATCGGTAATTCCCATATCTACTACTTTGCCAAATGTTACAGCATCGATATAGATTGGATTTTGTTCGTTAGATAGTATAGTAGCTCCCGCGGCTGTTACAGTATGCTGTGCAGACATTGTTCTCTGACCTCCGTATTCTACCGGAAATCTATAGGTTCTTTCTGCACTGCAAAAATGGGAGGATGTAACACAAATAATATTATTGGATATGGCGGCTGATACAAACAACGCGCCAACTCCTAAATTTAATGCCGAAGTTGAGCAAGCACCGTATAAACCAATATACGGTAATTTTGAAGACCGAGCCGCAAAAGAACTTACCGTGCATTGATTTACAAGGTCCCCGGCTAAGATATTATCTATGGCGTTTTCGTCGATATTTTTCTTTTTTAATGCAATTTTTACGGCTGTTTTTTGGAAAGAGCTTTCAGCAGATTCCCATGTTTTTTCACCTGCCAGGGGGTCTTTAATTATAAGGTCAAAGTCGTTTTTAAGTTTGCCGTTTCCTTCTATAGGTCCTGCAACAGAAGCATAAGATTTAACATAAGCTTTATTTATTAAAAATTTTGTCTGCATATCTTACCTCAACAAATTAAACAAAAGATATAACAATCCATATATAACGCCCGAAAGTGTTGCATATGCAATAACCGGCCCTGCTATAACAAACATTTTTACTCCTGTACCTAAAATATAACCTTCTGTTTTAAATTCCATAGCGGGCGCTACAACAGCGTTTGCAAATCCGGTGATGGGTATAAGCGTTCCGGCGCCGGCAATTTTTGCAATATTATGAAAAACCTTAACTATAGTTAATATTCCCGCTATAATTATAATGGTTGCCGGAACGAGCATTTTAACTACATCCTCACCAAATCCGCAATGGGTATATAAGTACTTTAAAAGCTCGCCTATAACACAAATAATTCCGCCAAATAAAAATGCGTAAAAATAATTTATAAAGTTTTTTCCGTGTGGGTCTAATTTATCAGCCAATTCTTTATATTCTTTTTTTGTCATGTTATGCATTTTATCACCTTGTATTATTTTTAGAAGAAAAAAATAAAATATGCATAAAAAAGGGTTAAAATATTTTAGGTGATATTATTGAAAAAAATCATAGAAATGCACGGTATAACAAAAGAGTATAATTCTTCTAAACACTCGCTTTTGGCACTTAGTGATATTAATTTATCAATTTACGAAGGCGAATTTGTAGGCATTTTAGGAAGCTCCGGCAGTGGAAAAACAACCTTGATGAATATTTTGGGACTTCTTGATAAACAAACCAAAGGTCAATATATTCTCAATAAAAGATCCACAGATAATTTAAAAGACAAAGAACTTTCGAAACTTAGAGCCAACACCATCGGGTTTGTATTTCAAAGTTTTAATTTAATACCGGATTTAACTGTGCTCGAAAATGTTATGCTGCCGCTTAGTTTTAAAAAAATCGAAAAAAGCAAAAGAAAAGATTTGGCTGAATCAGCGCTTTATAAAGTTGGATTATCTGAAAGAAAAAACCACTATCCTTCGGAAATTTCCGGCGGCCAAAGCCAAAGGGCGGCAATAGCCAGAGCCATTGCCTTAGCGCCGCCAATAATACTTGCAGACGAGCCAACCGGAAACCTGGATCCAAAGTCTTCAAGTCAAGTCGAGCAAATTTTTAAAGACCTAAATAAAGAGGGCAAAACGATAATACTTATAACGCACGACAAAGAAATTGCAAAAAGAATCCCAAGAACCGAAATAATTAAAGATGGAGTATTAATATAACAAAAGCCTCTTTTGCTTAAAGCAAAAGAGGCTAAATTGACAGGTTGAATAAGCCGTGGCGGTTACAATAAAAACATATAAAACGAACTCCGCGTTTTTCTCTAAGGCGCTTTATCATAGCACCGGTAACAAGCTGAGCATCAAAAAAGGGCATCCAACCAGATGCCCTTTTTGTGGCTGCGGAACTAGGATTCGAACCCAGACAAACAGAGTCAGAGTCTGCTGTGCTACCCTTACACAATTCCGCAAAGCGAACAATAATATTATATAGTTTTTTGCAAAATTGTCAAGCATATTATTTTAAATTGTTAATTGCATCCGCGATTTTTTTAAATAAAGGCGCGCAAGTGGCACTGCCGGATACTGCGTCCTCGGCGAAAACAATGCAGGTGTATTCGGGAGTATCGTATGGAAAAAAGCCGCAAAACCAGGCGTGGTTTACTTTTTTACCGTTTTTTAGCATGCCGGTTTCGGCTGTTGCGGTTTTTCCTGCCGCATCGACCGTTTCGGGTTTTGCAGATTTACCCGTTCCGTTTTCGAGTACTTCTTTTAAATACTCTTTTAAAATATCGGCGTTATTCTTTTCCATTGCTTTAACAGTATCCTTCGTTGTTTCCGCATTAGTTTTACCGTTTATTACGGTTTTTTCAATAATACTCGGTTTAACATACTTGCCGCCATTTGCTATTGCATTATACAGGTTAAGCATGGATATAGGCGACAATAAAATATCCCCTTGTCCGATTGAAAAATTAGCGACTTCTCGCTTAGATGACTGCAACTTTTTTAAAGAAGTTAAATTCCCGGGCTTTGCTATTAAGGTTTTAGAGATTTGAATGCTTGAGCCAAAGCCAAATATCGCCGCATTATTATATAAAGCTTCACTAGATATAGCATTACCGAGGCTGTAAAAATAGGTATTGCACGAGTTGGCAACCGCAGTTTTTAAGGACATATTTCCATGCCCTTCTCTTTTATGACAGTTAAAATCATACCCATCAATTAAAATATGTCCCTTACAGTTAAAGGTTAAATTTGATTTGTTTTCGCAAAGCGCGGATAAAGCTATACAAGGTTTAAAAACAGAGCCCACATTATATGCCGACAATGCCCTGTTTAGCATTGGCGAATTTTCTGCTGTTAGATAATCCTTTACCTTGTTTTGATCGTATGTCGGAAAGCTTAACAGTGCGCGAATTTTACCGCTTTTTGGTTCGCAAACTATTATGGCTCCTTTTTTTAAATCATCTCTTACCGCCTCATAAACCGCTTGTTGAATTTTTTTATCAATAGTTAAATAAACTGAATTTCTGTTAATACCGCCAGAAAATGTCGGCGCTACACCATAAAGAATTTCTCCGTTTGCAGATGCGCTAAATGAAATATCCTTTGTATCGGAGGAAAACAAAATATCGTCGAATTCTTTTTCAAGTCCGCTAACTCCATGACCTGATCCATCCGAATAGCCGATAATATGTGAAGCGTATTCAGAAGAATAACGCATGGTTGTATAAAAACCATAAATGCCTATGTCATTAATATATTCTTCGGTGTCAACAATTATCGGTTTTTTTGCTTTTAACCTATTAAGGATTGCAAGCTTTTCTTCTTTGCTAAAGTATTTATTTAGGTTGGTTATTGCTTTGTCTGTCGGGGTGATGACTGCTTTATAAACTATTCTGTCATTTGTAATCGGAGAGCCGCTGCAATCAAAAAAATCTCCCCTTATATTATCATAATTTAATACAATAGAATTAAAATTTGTGCCGACTTTTTGCGTGACTTCGCCGTTTATTAAATATATTCTGAAAATTCCCACAGCGGATATTACCGCAACAAGAAAATAACATACAATGATTCTTATTCCAAATGACTTGTAAAAACTTTTTTTCAAAAAAATCACTCCTCGGATATTTTATCCTGAGAAGTGATTTTTATTATACTGATTTCATTCTTAATAATGATCCTGTTTTTACCGCATGATCGCAAGGTATATTAACCGTCATCATCGGATGAATTGCCGCATCAATTAAGTTCCCTGATTCATCCAAAATTTCCGTAACCGGCAGTTCAAACGGCATACTTTTAGGTTCTAAAACATCTAAACACGTGCCTGCTAAAAATTTATTCTTAATTACTGCCTTAATGTACCCGTTTTTATAGCCTGTAACAACTGCTGCAACCTGATAATCGCGGACGTAGCCTGCATTTTCATAGGTTTGAGAATTTTTGGGCTTCCCAAAATAAAAACCGGTTGAATATCCGCGGTGGCTTACTTTATTAAGCTCATTAAGTATTTTTTTGTCAAGGTGCCATTCTTTATCAGAAGGGTTGTTGTAATAGCTTTGAATCGCAAGATAATACGCGTTTGTAACCGCCGCAACATAATAGTGGGATTTAGCCCTGCCTTCAATTTTTAAGCTTTTAATTCCTGCGCGTTCAAGCTTAGCAATATGTTCAATCATGCAAAGGTCATTAGCATTTAAAATATATGTGCCGTCAGCGGTTTCATTAACAGGAAAATACTGACCGGGGCGTTTTTCCTCCATAAGGGCATAACTCCAACGACAAGGCTGGGCGCAATCGCCCCTGTTTGCGTCGCGCCCGGTCATATAGCTTGAAAGCAAGCATCGTGCGGAAAACGACACACACATAGCGCCATGGACAAAAGCTTCTAACTCCAGTTCCTTTGGTGTTTTTTGACGAATTTGGGCAATTTCTTCTATCGACAATTCGCGCGCAAGAACAATACGTTTTGCGCCTAAATTATAAAATGCATTTGCCGTTTCATAATTAACAACGCCAGCTTGAACGGATACATGAATATCCAAATTAGGCGTATGTTTTTTTATTAGTTCAATTGTTCCAAAATCGGACGCAATAACTGCGTCAACGCCTAAATCATCAAGAACCTTTAAATATTCCGGCAATCGGGCAATTTCTTCGTTATGCGGTATTGTATTGCAGGTAACGTGAACTTTAACGCCGTTTTCGTGTGCATATTTTATGCCTGTTTTTAAGTCGTCCGTATTAAAGTTTGCAGCAGCGGCGCGCATACCAAATTCCGGACCTGCAAGATAAACAGCGTCTGCGCCAAACTCGACAGCAGCATAAAGTCTTGTAAGGTCTCCTGCAGGAGATAACAGTTCTAACATTTTAACCAATCCATTTGCCTTTAGATTTTAATTCGGCAATTATTTTTTTGTGCTCCGCATAAGAGCTGCTATAATAAAAATTGTTGTCAGCATCGGATACAAAATAAGTTTTATTAAAGTTTTCTTCCGGGTATAAAGCGGCTTTAATCGCTTCGCGGCTAGGTGAACACAGCGGTCCCGGAGGAAGGCCTTCGATTTTATTGGTATTATACCGTCCGCCGCCATAAGGGTATTCTGCTGTAGGAGAAGAACCTAAAAACTTTGGTTCGTCCCATTTTAAGCGGTTATAAAAAACGGCGGCAATTTTTGGCATCTCATTGGGTGAGCCGGAAGCTTCAAGCTGAATTATAGAGGCCATAGACAGTATTTGATGCATTGTATAACCTTTTTGTTCGGCGCGTTTAGAATATTCGGATGTCCAAACTTTTTCGGTTTCTTTAAGCATCTTGCTTATTGCAAGTTCGGCGCATTTTGCACTGTCAAAATTATAGAAATTATACGTATCGGGAAATAAATATCCTTCAAATCTATAATAAACCTGCTCTACAGGAATATCTTTTACAAAAGAAAATTCGCTAAAATCTATATTGTTCATTGCCGATTTAAAATCGGCCTTTTTACATACGCCATTATCTGAAAGAATTTTAATAATATCGTCAATATCGCTGCCTTCAGGTATTGTTACTTTTACGGTATCAGGACTTTCGCCGTCAGTTTGAAGCATCTTTGCGATATCTTTATATCCAAGCTCGTTAGTAAAGGTGTATACACCGTATTTAAAAGATCCGTCAAAACCCGCAACCTTGCAATAAAGCCTAAATAATAAAGAACTGTTTATTGCACCGGCTTCTTTTAATTCGGATGCAATCGCCGCCGTTCCGGAACCCTTTATTATTTCAATTGTACATTCCGAACCGTCGCGAAAACCAATACCCAAAAAATCAGAAGCAAAAAGTATTGTAGTTCCGGCCAATAAAACCGCTGCCGCAATAACGCAAACCACAAAAATAATGCTTTTTGTTTTTTGGCGCTGTCTTCTTGTCTTAATTTTTTGAGGCTTTTTCGGCTCGATTTCTTCGGATTCGGCAATTTTAAAGTTTTCACCTAAAACAAAATCCAGATCTTTGTTTATTTTATTTTCGTTTTGATTATTATCCATAGTTTCCTACTTTCACATTTTATAAAAATCAACATAAAATGTTATTGAATCCACAAATTTAAGGAGTGAAAAAAATGATGACTAAAGGTTTCTGCGGCAATGACTGTACGTGGATTTTGATCCTCTTAATAGTATATTTAGGATGCTGTAGAGGTTAATTTAGCGACCGCATAAAAGTGCATTACCGCTTTTATGCGGTTTTCTGTTTTTACAGGTGTTTCTTATCCATTTATTGGTAACAACGGTGTCAACCGCTCTGTCATAATGGCCGTGATATAAATGAAATCTAAAATCGTCTACATAACAAATACCAACAACAGCTCCGGTATATTTTGATAAATATCTATCGTAATACCCTTTGCCATAACCAAGTCTATAACCGTTGGCGCTAAACATAAATGCAGGAACCAACATCAGTGTCCCCGTGTGGTCATGTACAATCGGTAAATCTTTTGACGGCTCTAACACGCCAAACGATCCCGGAGTTAAATCATCAAAAGAATTTATATAATGAAACTCCATTTGTCTTGTCATGGGAATACATCTTGGAACTGCAACCTTTTTACCGTCCGCCCATGCATTTTTGATTATTCTTTTTGTGTCTACTTCAATGGGAGTCGAAACATATACCATTACGGTATTGCAGGTTTTATATTGATATAATTTTTTAACCCTTTCGCTTATTTCAAAATCCATTTCGCTTTTTAAGTTTGGATCCAACGATTTACGGCGGTTTTTACATTCTTCTCTTAATGTTAGTTTGTATTTTCTTAAATCTATGCTTGACATAAAATTGAATCCTTTATTTTTTTTGCGGTTTCTTTATTTTTTAAGGCTTCAATAATTGTAAAAGCAAAATCAAAAGATGCGCCTGCGCCACGTGCGGTTATAATATTTTCGTCTTTTATTGCCGGCACATTCTTATATGTGGCGCCAAAAAGCTCCTGCTCAAAACCGGGATAGCAGGTGGCTTTTTTATTTTGAAGAAAACCTTTATGTCCAAGTACAGAAGGTGCCGCGCAAATAGCGCAAATTAATTTAGAATCGGTATAAAGCTTATCTAAAATATTTTGAAGCAATTCACTTTTTTCCAAATTTAAAGTACCGGGCATTCCGCCGGGAAGGATTGCCGCCGTTATTTTTGAAAGATCAGTTATATCGGAAATTACTTTATCGGCACATACAGTTATACCGTGAGATCCTGTAACCATTTGTTCTCCTACGGCAACCGTATATGCTTCGATTTCCGCGCGCCTTAAAAGATCTAATGTGGCAAGCGCTTCTATTTCTTCAAAACCCTGAGCTAAAAACATCAAAACCATTATAAAACCTTCTTAACTTTTGCAATAATTTCATTCGATATAATTTCGGGACTTTTTAAAACGTTATTCTCTGCACAACTCACCGTAAACCAATCAAGTTTTTCTGCGGCATAACGAGCGGCCTTACTACAGCGCTTCAGGTATTCCATATCCTTTTCGTGAATGTCTTTTTTGCTGTCATCGCCTTTATATCGTTTAGATAAAAGTGTGGCTGAAATTTCATTTGGCATATCTAAAAATATAACAAGATCAGGTTTTGGAATACCGACTTTTGAAAACTCCAGATCGTACAACCAATTTAAATATTCCTGCCATTCACTTTCGGGAAGTTTTGCCATTTGATGAATGATATTAGAAGTAACATATCTTCCGGCTAAAATCGTACCACCGTTATTATAAAATTCGCCCCAGTGAATTTTATAACTTGCGAAACGGTCAACTGCATAAAGAATTGAAGCGGCGTATGCATTAACATCGTCAGCCTTACTCCCAAAACGTCCGGCAAGGTACATTTTTACCGGCTCACACGAAGGCTCGGAGTATTCGGGAAAAGATACAACGCGATAATTATCACAAAAACCTGCCAGGTTTTTTTCAAGAAGCTCTAATTGAGTGGATTTTCCGCTGCCGTCAAGCCCCTCTAAAACTATAAGCTTACCCATGATTTAACCCTTAATCCTTGCAAATTCTTCCATAACTTCTTTCTTTTTGCCGCAACTCATTTTACCTTCGGTGCAAGGGCCAAAAAGGCACGGAGGGCCTGCTTTTTTAAACAAGTTAGGTGCAACGCCGTAAACCAGCTTTAACATCTGCTTTGCAACATCCCTAATTTCCCATTGGGCGCGGTTGCAGGTCCTGTGTTTAAAAAAGTTCATTAAACTTCTTGCGTTCATAGTCATAACAATCTTTGTCTCACAAGCATTCGGCAACACAAATCTTGCATCTTCTATCGCCATTTTTTCAGATGCGCGTTTTGCAGATTTTTCATCCATTCCGCTGCTTATTAGGTTGTTATAGTGCTTTTCTTGCAGAATGTCCGCTAATTTATTATATGTATCCTGCGCATCTTGCATAGCCTTTGTGTAAATATCAAGAGCCGTACTGTTAGCGGATATTTCCGGCGGTGTTACATATTCCATATTGTTTTCTTTAACATATCTTTGACTTTGAACAGAAAAAGAAGCTATTCTATGCCTCGTAATTTGCGCAAGAAGGCTTCTTGATACACCTTCAATGCCAAATGTAAACGAAGCGTGTTCAATCGGACTTTCATGCCCGATTTCTGACAGCATATCTACAAATGCCGCGGTTTTTTCATCTGTTAATCCTTCACGAATTCCCATAATATCCGATGAAGAATAACAAAGTTTTGCGGCGGATGCCACAATTTTTTCCGGCTCAGCAGTATGTGCTATTAAAGTTACTTTTGCCAAAATACCACTTCCTTACCTATTTTTATATAAACTTTTATATATTATAACAAATAAACTATATTATAGCAATTAAAAATTGTCAAAAATTAAAAAATCGAAAAAAGCTATTCACATTACTGTAGAAATATGTTATTATTAAAATATAAAAATGTATGGAGGGATTTTTTTGGTTACGGAAGTGTTAAAACACATGCCTTATGGCGACCTTGCCATAATAAGCATGCGCGGTTGTGAGGAAATTTCAAGTAAAGTAGATTACTATTTAAAGCAATGGCGCGGAATGCCGGAAGACAGCACTTTTGTTATTAAAGCAGACTGCCCGCGTTTCGGCACAGGCGAAAGCAAAGCCGTATTAAATCATACTGCGCGTGGTTTAGACGCTTATATTATCAGTGACTGTTTCAATTACGGCGTAACATTTAAAATGTACGGACAAACAGTGCCTATGAGTCCGGATGATCATTTCCAGGATTTAAAAAGAATGATTGCCACAATGGGCACAAAAGCAAGGCGTATTACAGTTGTAATGCCGATGCTCTACGAAGGTCGCCAACATAGACGCAGCGGACGTGAGTCGCTTGACTGCGCAATGGCGCTTCAGGAACTTGTAAATATGGGTGTTAAAAATATTATAACCTTCGACGCTCACGACAGCCGTGTTCAAAACGCTATCCCGCTTGACGGATTTGACAATGTAGGCTCTACATATCAAATGATTAAAGCAATAGTTAAAGAAGTCCCCGATATTAAACTAAACCGTGACCATACCATGATTATATCGCCTGACGAAGGCGGAATGAACAGATGTATATACTATTCGTCTGTTTTAGGCTTAGAACTTGGAATGTTCTATAAGCGCCGCAATTATTCAATAATTGTAAACGGCAAAAACCCGATAGAAGCACACGAATTTTTGGGCAACGACATTAAAAATAAAGACGTTATCATTGTTGACGATATGATTTCTTCCGGCGAATCAATGTTCGATATATGCGTTCAGTTAAAATCTATGGGAGCAAAAAGAATATTTATTTTTGCAACCTTCGGTCTTTTTGTTGAAGGACTTGAAAAATTCGATAAATTCTATAAAGACGGATTGCTTAACAAGGTATTTACAACCAACCTTATTTATAATCCCCCGGAATTACTTGCAAGAGAATGGTATTGCAATGTTAATATGTCAAAATACATCGCTTACTTGTTAGACAGTTTAAATTACGACAATTCCATAAGCAGTCTTCTTAATCCGATGGACAGGATTAATAACTTCCTTAAAAAGAACGGACAGAAATAAAAAAACGGCTTAAAGCCGTTTTTTATTTTTGCAAAATACTTATAAACTCATCAAAATGTTCATTCCATGCCTTCTTATTAGTTGCTGAATATTCTTTAATAGGAAAGCTGTTAAATACTATTTTTCTGCCTTCATCCATGTTATTAATTTGTCCTGAAGTTACCATTTGAATTAACGCATTACCTGTAACAGTAGCTTCAACAGGACCTGCCTTTACAGTTTTTCCGCAAGCGGAGGCTGTCATACCGCATAGTAAATTATCCTTAATTCCGCCGCCTATCATATGAATTACTTCGAATTTTTTATCGGTTATTTCTTCTAAAATATTAATTGCATATTTGTATTTCATAGCAAGGCTTTCGTATATACAGCGAAGAATTTCGCCCATAGTAGTAGGTACAAACTGACCGGTACGCCTGCAATACTCGGAAACACGTTTAGGCATATTGCCGGGTAAAACAAAATCTTGCGCGTCAGGGTCAATAAAGCATTTAAAAGGTTCCGCAGTCATTGCGGCCTTTTCCATTTCATCGAATGACACGTCTAGCCCTTGACGCTTCCATTCGTTGCGTGACTGCTGGATAAGCCAAAGGCCCATAATATTTTTAAGGTAACGAATTTTTCCGTCAAATGCGCCTTCGTTTGTAAAGCTCGCTTTATATGATTCGTTTGATAAAATCGGCTCGTCGATTACAGTTCCAAACAGCGACCAGGTGCCGCAGCTTATATATGCATAATCCTTTTTATCGGTTGGAACTGAGGCCACCGCAGATGCCGTATCGTGCGTTGCAACGGCAATAACAGGAACTTTATTGCAGTGCAATTCTTCGCAAATTTCGTCCTTTAAATAGCCGTAGGCTTCGCCCGCTTTAATCATGGGGGCAAACAAATCGGAAGATATACCTATGGCGCTAAATATTTTTTCATCCATTTTGCGGGTACTTGCATTTAATAAATTTGTAGTTGAAGCGTTTGAATATTCGGTGCGCATTTCCCCTGTTAGCAAATAAGCGAACAAATCGGGAATTAAAAGCGCTTTTTTAGAAATAGACAAAAGCTCCGGCTTTTTGGCTTTTAAGTACATTAGCTGATAGATTGTATTAAATTGCATAAACTGCGTTCCGGCAATATTATACAACTCTTCTTTAGATATATGTTTAAAAACCTCTTCATCCATACCTTGTGTGCAAGTATCTCTGTAATTAAGCGGATTGGAAATTAATTCTCCGTCTTTATCAATAAGGCCGAAATCAACGCCCCAGGTATCTATTCCTATGCAGTCAAATCCGCCGGACAATACGGCTTTTGTAATTCCCTGCTTTATTTCGTGGAATAATCTTAATACATCCCAGCAAAGTCTTCCGGCTACTGTAACCGGATCATTGGAAAATCTGTGTATTTCGTTTAGATTTAGTTTGCCGTTATTTAATGTAGCTATCATAGCTCTTCCGCTTGAAGCTCCAAAATCAAATGCTAAAATTCTTTTGCTTTCCATTGTTTACCTCCTATATCATGAATAATATTTAAAATTTTGTTTAAAATAAGAAAGAACACTTAAAGGAGAGAAGAAAATGTTCGATAAAATTTGCTTGATTCTTACTATTATCGGTGCGTTAAACTGGGGCAGTATAGGTCTTTTTCAGTTTGACATAGTCGCTGCTATTTTCGGCGGTGCCGATATGCTATTAAGCCGTATAGTTTATACCTTAGTAGCGTTAGCGGGTATTTGGTGCATTTCGCTCTTATTCAGAAAAGATGACGAAATGGAAAAAGCAACATCATTTACCGAATAAAGGCGGCTATAGCCGTCTTTTTTTTTACACAAATAAATCGTCTTCAAGATTTCTTATTATTTGTTTGCGCTTTTCTGCATCTTCTACCGATAGTACATATTTCCCGTCAATTATTTTTAAGCAGCTGCCTTCGGTAGCTTCTTTTGGTAAAAGGTTAGATTTTACCGTAATAAATTCACCGTCGTCTTCTAATATGGCAAAATCTTCTTCAAATCTATCAATTATTAACATATTGCACCTCGTTGGTTATATTTTTAAAACCGTCTTTACTAAAGCTAAAGATAATGTCGCCTTCGTTAAACGTTGATAGTGTTTTAATCCCTGTTTTTTGCTCGAAATACTCACTGTCTTCCACCGAATAATCGTTTTTGTCAGCGGATGCTATAGCGTACTTTGGTTTTAAAGATTTAAAAAAGTCATAATCTATAAATCCTTCGCATTGTGTTGGAACGGTTACAATATCTGCCTTAAGATTTAACGCTTTAAGTCTAAAAGTAAGCGGCATTTCCATATTTGAAGTGTACAAAATATTTTTACCAAATGCAGAAATCATTAAAATTACCGAGCGGTTATTATATTTTAACTCTGAATTATTATAATAGACGATTTTTATATCAAAGTTTCCAACTTTATAAACATTTCCTGACGTCGCAAAACCAACGTTTTTGTTATCCATTAACGAGTTTTTGACGGTCTTTGTTATAATTTCATCGTAATCAAAATCGGAAAACTTTGGGCAAATAATGTTTTTTATTGTGTAGTGATATGCGACCGAAAAATATCCGCCTATATGGTACGATGATGTATTAGTAATAAAGCCGTACTTAAAATCATGTATTTTAAGCTTTTTTGCCTGCCTTAAGATATGCGAAGAACTGTATTTTGCAGAACCGAAGTCAATTATAGCGGCAGTGTCTTTACTTTTTATTATAAGGCAGTAACCGTCTTTACAGTTAATAAAAGAAACCGTATCGTCAAATGCTACGTTATTGTTAAAATCCGAAACAACTAAAGACGCAATTATTAAAATAACAAAAAATGCAATGAACCACTTATATTTTAATATCTTTTTTCCCATTTGTTTTTTGTCTTTACTTTTTTATTTGGCCGTTTTACAGGTTTAAAAGCATTATACGGTTTAATAAGACAATTCGGTCCAAACCCAATTAAATCTTCTCTGCCGGCTTGTTTTAATGCCTTTAAAACTATTGGCCTGTTTTCCGGTTTAAAATACTGCAGCAATGCCCTTTGCATGGCTTTTTCGCTTGGGGTTTTAGGAACAAAAACATCCTTATTTGTATAAGGATCTATGCCGGTATAGTACATACAAGTGGAAATTGTTCCGGGTGTTGGATAAAAATCCTGAACCTGCTCCGGATGAAGATTGTTCTTTTTTAAAAAGAGCGCTAATTTAATTGCATCCTCTATTCGGCTACCCGGATGACTTGACATTAAATACGGCACAAGATATTGCTTTTTATTAATTCCTTTTGTAATATCGTAAAACCTTTTTGAAAACCTGTTGTATGTATCGATATGAGGTTTACCCATTTTATCAAGAACAAAATCGGAGCAATGCTCGGGTGCAACTTTTAGCTGACCGCTTACGTGGTTTTTAACCAGTTCTTTAAAAAAGCTTTCGTCTTTATCCAGTAAAAGATAATCAAATCTAATTCCCGAGCGTATAAAAACCTTTTTTATTTTTGGAATGGCGGAAATCTTTTTTAAAAGCTGTAAATATTCTGTATGAGAAACCTCTAAGTTTTCGCACGGAGTAGGCGCTAAACATTTTTTGCCGCGACACATTCCGTACTTTTTCTGCTTTTTACAGCTGGGCTTCCTAAAATTGGCAGTGGGTCCGCCAACGTCGTGAATATATCCTTTAAAATGAGGATTATTAGCCAAAAGCTTTGCTTCAGATAAAACAGAGCTTTCACTTCTTGAGGTAACTGTTCTTCCCTGGTGAAAAGCAATCGAACAAAAATTGCAAGCGCCAAAACATCCGCGGTTATGTGTAATAGAAAATTCAACTTCTTGAATGGCAGGTACGCCGCCCATTTTTTCATATGAAGGATGATAATAGCGTTCATAATTTAATGCGTAAATATTATCAAGTTCCTCGCGAGAAAGCGGCGGCTGCGGCGGATTTTGCACAAGAATTTTATTGTTATGCTGCTGTAAAAGGCGTTTACCGTACACATGGTCGTGTTCATCGTACTGCATTTTACATGCCTTTGCATATTTGCGTTTATCATTAATACATTCTTCAAAGGACGGCAAAACTATACCTTTAATATCTGCATTTGCATCTTCGGCATAGCAAATACCTCGAATATGCTTATAATCTTCCCCGTTTTTTAATGCGACGGCTAATTCGCTTATTGACCGCTCGCCCATGCCGTAAGATAAAACATCCGCTCCGCTATCAAAAAGAACAGAAGGCATAACTTTATCTGCCCAGTAATCGTAGTGAGCAAATCTACGCAAAGACGCTTCAAGTCCGCCGATTATTACAAAACTATCTTTAAAAGCCTGCTTGATTAATTTTGTATAAACAATTACGGCGCGGTCGGGTCTAAGTCCGGCTTTATTACCGGGTGAATATGCGTCGTTACTTCTTTTTCGCTTGGCGGCAGTGTAATGTGCCACCATAGAATCGATAACGCCGGCATTTACCAAAAATGCATACTTAGGGCTACCCAGCCGCGAAATATCGGTTGTATCGTTATATTTAGGTTGAGCAATAATTCCAACACTATAGCCTAAATTTTCCAGCATCCTAGATAAAATAGCGGTTCCAAACGAAGGGTGATCCACATATGCATCCCCGGTTACAAATATGAAATCAAACTGCGAAATATTTAGTTTTAGCATTTCTTCTTTTGTAGTCGGTAAAAATGCCATGTTATTCTTCCCTTGCCCGTTTTTCCAGAAGCTCCGACTTTGTAATTAGCACTTCGCGCGGTTTAGCACCTTCATATGGACCTATAATTCCTTTTACTTCCATTTGGTCCATAATTCTTGCGGCTCTTGCATATCCAAGCTTTAATTTACGCTGCAGCATAGAAGTAGAAGCTTGGCCGGCATCTACCACACAGTCAATAGCCGCGTCTATCATCGGGTCAAAATCGCCGTCTTCTTCATCATCGCTTTTACCGTTCTTTTTATTAAGCGCCTTTTCTGCCTGCTTTTCAATTTCATCCATTACATCATTATCGTATTCGTGTTCATATTCGCCTTTTACATAATCAATAACCTTTTCAATTTCGGCATCAGAAACAAAGCACCCCTGAATACGTGTAGGTTTATTTGAGCCTACCGGACTAAACAGCATATCGCCTCTGCCAAGAAGCTTTTCGGCACCGTTTGTATCTAATATTGTTCGACTGTCTATATAAGATGAAACTGCAAAAGCAATTCTTGACGGGATATTTGCTTTAATAAGTCCGGTTACAACATCGACAGACGGGCGCTGTGTTGCAATTATTAAATGCATACCGGCGGCCCTTGCTTTTTGAGCAAGACGGCAAATTGAATCTTCAACCTCACGCGGCGAAGTCATCATTAAATCTGCAAGCTCGTCAATAATAATTACAATTTGAGGAATATGATCAAGGTCTTCAACCTTTTGCGCCAGCAAATTATATCCTGTAAGATCCCTAACGTTATTATCGGCAAATATTTTATATCGCCTTTCCATTTCGTTAATAGCCCAAGATAAAGTAGCAGACGCTTTTCTGGGGTCGGTAACAACCGGAACCAACAAATGCGGAATCCCGTTGTATACGCTAAGTTCTACCATTTTAGGGTCTATAAAAATAAATTTTAAATCATTCGGCGAAGCTTTATATAAAAGACTTATAATCATCGAATTAATGCAAACCGATTTACCGGAGCCGGTAGATCCTGCTATAAGCCCGTGAGGCATTTTAGCAATATCGGTTACAATAGCGTTGCCGCCGATATCTTTGCCAAGCGCAACAGTTAAATTGCTTTTTGCAGAAATAAATTCATCAGATTCAAGTATATCGCGTACACATACAACTGATGTTTGCTTATTGGGCACCTCAATACCTACAGCCGCTTTATTTGGAATCGGCGCTTCTATTCTTACACCGGCTGTAGCAAGATTTAGCGCAATATCATCAGATAAATTTGTTATTTTGCTAACCTTTACACCCGCGGAAGGCTGTAGCTCGTAACGCGTTACGGCAGGTCCTTGCGAAACATTCAACACCCTTGTTTCTACGCCGAACGATCTTAAAACATCGACAAGTCTGTTTGCCGTGTTTTCCATTTCGTTATAGTTTTTATTTGATGTTTTAGCACCGCTTTTTAACAAAGTAAGCGGCGGAAAACGATATTCGGGTACAAAAGAATCTTCTTGTGATAAATCGTCGCTTAATGTTTCAGTCTTTTTTGAGGCTTTCTTTTGTTTTTTGCTTTCTTCTAAAACTTTTGAAAACGGTATTGATTCGCCATCCCCGTTTTCTATGTTATATTCTTTTGTATCGCTTGTTTTTTCAGAATCATCATAATATGTTTCTACTAAATGTTTACCCTTCTCTGTAGGAGCGTCATTTGGGCGGTCAACAGGAATGTCGTCAACCGGAATATCAAACTTAAAAGGCTCCGGTTTTTCATCCTGTTCTTCTAAAGAGCTTTCATCTTTATCGTCTTCCGCAACTTCAACGCGCTTTTTAGAAAAGCGTTTTATAAAAAATCTTAAAACAGTGCCAAGATTTAAATCTGCTATAAGCATTACAAAAATAAAAAGCAATAACAACAGCACAATACATGCCCCGGTTGTGCTTAGAGCATATTTTAAGGGATATCCGATAATGCCGCCCATTACGCCGGCACCTTTAATTTCAACACCGTTATTATATGTATCGACTATATGTTCTAAATACCCATAGTTCTCGCCCGAAGTAAAAATATCAATTAATGAAGCAATGGATAAAAAAAGCACTCCAATTTCAACAAACTTTGCCGTCATCCTGCCGTCATATCTCTCTAAGGCCTGCATAACGGCTACAACCATTAAAAAAATCGGGACTATAAAAGATAAAGCGCCAAACAGCCCGAAAATAACATCATGTAAAAATTTCCAGACATTTTCACCGGGGATAATAACTAACGCCAAGAGCAACAAAGACAGCGCAAAAATAACTATCGTTACAATTTCTTTTTTGCGCTGATTTTTTTTACTGCGGTAATTATCCGCTTCTCTTTTTTGAATGGAGGTGGCAGTACTGCTGCGTTTTTTAGCAGATGTTTTGCTTTTGGTTGCCATATCTTCCGTCCTTTCAATCTTTGCGATTATTTTCATTTTTTTTAATCATATCATAAAGAGCATCAAGTGCATCCGAAAGTTTTCCTATTCCATCAATAAGTCCAACTTCTACAGCCTTGTCCCCATTTAAAATGCTGCCCATATCTGTTGCCTGCTCGCCGGTCTTCATCATAAGCTTTGTAAGGCGTGACTTTGTAATTTTGGAATTATCAACAACAAAATTAATAATTCTTTCTTGCATACGCTCAAAATAATCCAGCGTTTGTTGAACACCGACAACCAGTCCATTTGTGCGTACCGGATGCACCGTCATTGTGGCACTTTTAACTATAAAGCTCTTTTTAGCCGCAACAGCAAGCGGAACACCGATTGAATGACCACCGCCGAGAACTAAAGAAACTGTAGGCTTTTTCATGCCGGAAATAAGTTCTGCTATTGCAAGCCCCGCTTCAACATCGCCGCCCATTGTGTTCAAAACAACCAACAGGCCTTTAATTTTGGGATCCTCCTCGATAGCTATTAGCTGAGGAATTACGTGCTCGTACCGTGTGGCTTTTGCGTTTGCCGGAAGATTATAATGTCCCTCAATTTCACCGACAATTGTAAGACAATATATCGGAAAACCGCCGTATGATTCAGTTACGGCGCCCATTTGCTTTATTTGTTCAAAGCGATCGTTATTTTCGCTCGTTTCAGTATTTTGGCTTTCAGAATTTTCATTATAATAGCTTTGCATAACAACACCTCTAATGTTTATTATGCCAAAAACTATCCATTTTATCTATTTTATTATACTATAGAGACTTTTCTTTTTCAAGTATAATTATATTTATATATTATAATAAGCCGAGGAATATTCCTCGGCATTATTTATTTAAATTCTATTATCGTTACCCCGTTTTCTCCTTCACCGAAAACACCGGGACGACTGCTTTTTATTACGTTTATTGTTTTGACGTGTTTTCTTATTGCGTCGCGAAGCACGCCTGTTCCTTTTCCGTGTATTATTGTTGCGCTGGTAACGCCCGATAATATGCAGGAATCAATAAACCTGTCAAGCTCGATAATCCCTTCATCTACAGACTGCCCTCTTATGTCTAGTTCGCGTTTTATCTCACGTTCGGCGCTGCTTTTTATTCCTGTAACTTTGCGCGAAGGCTTAATATCGGCCGTGTTATTTTCAAGTAAAATAACATCGTTTAAGCTTACCGTAGTATTAATGTTTCCTATTTTTACGTGAAGCTTTTCATTGTCAATTTTCGACAGGACCGCTTCTTTTTCAATGCCCTTAATTTTAAGTCTATCCCCTTTTTTTAGCGGCCGTGGCAAAACATAATCATCGTTATTGTCAATTTTTGCGTCAATTTTATTCTCAATTGATTTTAAAGCTTTATTAATAGCACTTCTTGCTTTTAAAACAGATTCGTCTGCATTGCTTTTATTGATATTCGAGCGCAGTTTTTCAAGCTCGTTTAGCAAACGGTTTGATTCATTTCTTGCAAAATCCAGCATTTGTTCGGACTGCTCTTTGGCCTTTATAATTATTTTTTCTTTAGTAGTATCAATTTCCTGTAATTTTGTATCAGCCGATTTTTTAGCGCTTTCAAGAGCAGATCGCAGCGCAGATGCTGTTGCACGCTCCTTTTCCGCAATAATTCTTTGGGCCTGCAATTTTTCGACAAAACTGTCAAACCTTTTATCGTCCTCTTTTACAAGATTCCCGGCATAATCGACTATTTCAGGCAAAAGTCCAAGCTTTTTAGAAATCTCAAAAGCATTGCTTTTACCGGGCACGCCGACTAACAAGCGATACGTTGGCTTTAATGTTTCTACATCAAACTCGCAAGAAGCGTTGCAGGTGTTTTCCCGAGAAAGTGCATATCCTTTAAGCTCTGCATAGTGAGTGGTGGCGGCGATTTTTGCGTTTTTATTTAATAAATACTCGAGAATAGCTTCGGCAAGCGCCGCACCTTCCGCGGGATCTGTGCCTGCGCAAATTTCATCTAAAAGCACAAGCGTTTCATTATCGCTTAATTTGATAATATCAATTATATTTTTAATATGACTTGAAAAGGTCGATAGCGACTGAGCTATGCTTTGCTCGTCGCCGATATCCGCAAGCACGTTTTTAAATATTGAAATTTCACTGCCTTCGTCTGCCGGTATCATTAGCCCGCATTCACACATAAGCGTTAAAAGTCCGATAGTTTTTAGTGTTACGGTTTTACCACCGGTATTCGGACCTGTAATTAATAGTAAGTTATAATCTTTTCCGAGTTCCAAAGACACAGGAACTACTGCATCTTTGTTTATAAGCGGATGGCGTGCATTTTTAAGCCGTATTTTGCCGTTATTGTTTAACTTAGGCATTGCAGCCTTCATGGAAAAAGCAAGTTTAGCCTTAGCAAACAATAAATCAAGAGACAAAAGCGCATTATATGATATTTCCAACTGCAGTTTATAGTTTGCAACTTCAGCTGAAAGCTCAAATAAAATACGATCGATTTCATCTTTTTCCTTGCCTTCAAGAAGTCTTATTTCGTTATTTATTTCCACTACTTCCATAGGTTCAATAAATAGCGTAGCGCCGGTAGATGAAGTATCGTGCACAAGACCCAAAACACTGTTTTTATGCTCGCTTTTTACGGGAACTACAAATCTTCCTTGCCGCTGTGTCACTATAGCGTCCTGCAAATATTTTGATTTGGAGCCTTTTATTATTCTATCAAGCTTATCGCGGACAGACAGTGCCGCCTTGTTTATTTTTTTACGTATATCGTAAAGAATTGGCGAAGCATTATCATACAATTCCGACTCGGATTTAATTGTAGAAAATATTCTTTCTTCTAAAAATTTATTTGGAGACAACTGATTAAACAATTCGTCTAACGAACCGTCAATACCTTCATTAGATTCTCGCCACGAAAAAACAGACCGTGTAACTCGCAATAGTTCGCCTACTGTTAAAAGTTCGGTCATGTTCAGCATGCCGCCAATATCTGCACGGGCTACAAACGAGCTTACATTTTTAACACTGCCAAAGCTCGGCGCCGAATATTTAGATATAATTTTATAGGCGTCATCAGTCTGCTTTAATAAAAGCTTAACTTTAGAAAAATCGGTTTCCGGCAAAATTTCGCGTGCCAAAGTTTTAGCGTCCGCTAAATTTGCCTCATCCGCCAATTTATCTAAAACCTTGTCAAGTTCTAGTGTTTTACAGCTTTTTAACAATAAATCAGTCATAATTTATAATACGGATATTTGATGAACCAATACTTTTTCTTGGCCCTCTTTTACGGCAATAATGCCTTCTTTGTTTTCAAGTTTTTGATTAGAATTCGTACTATCCGGCAACCCTGCCCACGGCTCAATGCAAATATACCCGCCGTTACGCACAGTCCAAATTAAAAGATATGGAAAATCATCAAATTTAACTTCTATTTTTTCGTTTGTCAAATTATTTTTAACATAAACCGTACGCGATTTATGTTCTTTTAAAATTATTGCATCTATATCAAAATAATCGTAATTTAATGGCAATTCGTGATTTTTAAGCTTAATTTGTTCCGTGTTAAATGTTACAATATTGCCGTCCACTAAATATCTTGAGAGCTCGGTGTCATTAGGAAATACTATAGAATAATTCTCAAAGCCATCACTTAACATATAGCCTTCGTGTGCGCCGGCAGAAAAATATATGGTTTTATTATCGGTATTTAAAAATTTGTAAGTAACTTCTAAACTGTCGTCAACTATTTTATAAATAATTCTGTATTCATAGCTAAACGGATATCCTTCGTTGTGGTTTTCCTTACTTGACAATAAAAAGCAGGCTTCGTCAGTCTTTTCGTACTCAACATTAAACATACTCGTTTTTGCAAAGCCATGCTTTTTTAAATGGTACGGTTTGCCGTTATAAAAATATGTATCATCAATAAGTCCGCCGCAGATCGGAAACAAATTGTAGGCTCTGCCGTGCCAATACTTCGGGTCTCCTTGCCATAAATACTCTTTCCCGTTTTTAATAAAATGCCAAAGTTCGGCGCCCAGTGGATTAATTTGAATTTTTAAATTATTAGAGTTTAGTTCAACCATATATGTACCCCTTTACATTAATTCTTTTAAAGATTCTAAAGTTTTATAGTGATGTTCGGTTGTAGCAATTACATATTGCTCGCTTATTTTATTTAGAGCTAAAAGATCGCTTTTAGGTATCTCAAAATTATAAATATTTTTACCGTTCTTACAAATAAAACGCAAGGCGTCAAGTGTTGTTTTATTTAAAATTACTCCCCTAAAATTCGGATCTTTAAGCGAGCAAGCCCTGCATATTAAACCGCCATTAATATAATCAAAGCATAAATCATCTTCATGGCCGCATTCGATTTGCTCTAAATTGGGTTTAAAGCCGGCCGCAATCATAAGGCGCATTTCGGTTACAGTTTTAATAATATATTTGTCTTTATCGGTTTTTGACAATAAATGCAGTGCATTAAGCATTATTGGCAAATACTCTTTGCAATCGTCTCCTTCAAGGGCGATATTTGACAAAATTTCGCAAAAATACGACGCCAAAGCAACCGACGTAATATCGTATCTTAAATTGTAAAAAAGTTCTTTAGATGAAGCGTCTTCAACGCGGTATCTGTCGCCGGAATTAACAAGGTCGAACATAGAATATACAAACAAACCGCACCCGGATGCCAGCTTACTTGTGTGTTTTCTTACACCCCCGGCAAAAGCAGTAATTACACCGACATCCTCAGTCATAATAACAAGCAATCGATTAGATTCGCCAACATCAATTGTTTTTATTATTAGTCCGGCTGTTTGTATTTTTTTTGATTTTTTGACTATTTTTTTCATCTTTCTCCTTGGCGCTTTTAAATGCTAAATAATCTTTAATTGTACCTGTAGCTTCAAATTGCCGCCATAAAGACTTTTTTTCGTTGTCCATATTAACACCTCAAAAATAGCATTGCCATTTTTGAGGAAATTAAAAATTAATCAAGCTTTAAATTATGAATAATACCACTGCGATTTCGCCAATCCTCTTTAACCTTTACCCAAAGCTGCAAATTGGTTTTTACACCAAAAAAGTGCTCTATATCTTCTCTTGCTAAACTGCCAACCTTTTTTAAAGCTGCACCGCCGCGGCCTATAATTATTCCTTTGTGGCTTTCTTTTTCGCAAAAAATGGTTGCTTCTACATTTAAGATAGGTTCGTTGTTTTTAGAGTCTTTTTCAAAAAACCTTTCGATAGAAACGGCCGTTCCGTGGGGAATTTCTTTATCAAAATTTTTTAAAATTTTTTCTCTTATTAGTTCAGCAACAAAAACCTCCTCGGGTTGATCGCTTACACAATCGTCCGGAAAAAAGTGCGGAGAGGTCTTGCAAAAACTAAAAAGATGATTATAAAGCTCGTCTAAGCCGCTTTCGTCTTTAACCGAAATAGGATATATTTCATTAAAATCATAATTGTCGGAATAAGCTTTAATCATAGATAAAAGGCCGGTTTTATCGCTTAGTTTGTCAATTTTATTAATCGCTAAAACGCAAGGGATTTTTCTTTTTTCTATTTCTTTTAGCAATGCTTTTTCGGCAGCAGGAAGGTTTTCCGGATCAAACTTAAATTCCGGAGCTGCATCAACTACTAAAAGCGCCGCGTCTACATCGGAAAGTCCGCTTTCAGCAGCCTTAACCATTTTTTCGCCGAGAAGGTTTTTAGGCTTATGAAAACCCGGTGTGTCCACAAACACAAGCTGTTTTTCGCCATTTGTACACACACCCATTATTCTTGTACGGGTGGTTTGAGGCTTATCTGAAACAATTGCAATTTTACTGCCAACAGCCCAATTAATAAATGAGCTTTTACCTACATTTGCCCTGCCTACAACTGCAATAAACGCTGATTTTGTATCCATTATTTTACCTTTCTATTTTAAGTAAACTCATAATTTCTTTTTCTTTGGCGCGCATTAAATCGCCTTCACTTTCGATAATATGGTCATACCCTAAAAGGTGCAAATAAGAATGCACTGCCAGAAAACAAATCTCTCTTAAAAGGCTGTGACCGTATTCTTCCGCCTGCTTTATCGCTACGTCTAAGCAAATGACAACATCGCCAAGCAACTTCATACCGTTTTCAGGATTTGTTTCAAAGGTTCCGTTTTCCGAAAGCGGAAAAGAAAGAACATCTGTTACAGAATCGATTTTTCTAAAAGAACTATTTAATTCCTTAATTTCTGAAGGCTCAACAAAGGTTACATTAACTTCGGCAGGATATTCAAATCCTTCATTAGTTAGTGTAGCCAAAAATGCACGCCTTAAAAGGATTTTTATACCTTTTGGCAGCAAAGAATGTTGATTTTCGGTAAAATTTACTTTGATTTTTTTCATCTTTTTTCCTGATTTTTTTCGTATGCCTTAATTATTTCCTGAACCAATCTGTTTCGAACTACATCTTTACCGGACAATTTAACAATTTCAATATCTTCAATATTTTTAAGTATTTGCAATATTTGTTTTAATCCGGACTGCTTGCCATCCGGCAAATCTGTTTGTGTAATATCCCCTGTTACTACAGCTTTACTGCCTTGGCCAAGTCTTGTTAAAAACATCTTCATTTGTTCACGCGTTGTGTTTTGTGCTTCGTCTAAAATTATAAAGCTGTTATCAAGTGTGCGTCCGCGCATATAAGCTAAAGGTGCCACCTCAATATCCCCGCGTTCCTGACATTTAGCAAAGGTTTCACTGCCGAGCATTTCAAAAAGGGCGTCATAAAGCGGCCTTAAATAAGGATCAACCTTTTGTTGAAGATCTCCTGGTAAAAAGCCGAGTTTTTCGCCTGCTTCAACAGCCGGGCGCGTAAGAACAATACGACCGACCTGCTTTTCGCGAAAAGCCTTAACTGCCATTGCAACAGCAAGATAGGTTTTACCGGTACCTGCAGGGCCGACTCCAATTGTTAAAGTATTTTTTGCAATTGTTTCAAGGTATTTTTTTTGACCGAGTGTCTTTGCTTTTATGGGCTTGCCCTGATTTGTAACGCAAACCACAGAACTATCGGTAATTTCGGAAACCTTTGTTTCTTCGCCGCTATCTACAAGCGAAAAAACATACGATAAAACCTGATCGGTAATATTTTCACCTTTACTTATAAAGGTTTTTAAGGCTTCCACAGCTTTTGCCGCAGAAAGAACATCGGATTTTTCGCCTTTAATTTTTATTTCACCGCTATGATATAAAAGCTTTACCGAATACTTATTTTCTATCTTTTTTAAATTTGCATCAAAACTTCCAAATAGATTTGACAGTTCTTGCACTCCGGTCAAATTTAAATTATGCTCGTACAAATATAATCTCCTTATAACACGTTTTTTTAATTATATCACGAAAAATTATAGATTACAAATAATTATATTTTTTTGTATGTTTTTCATATCATTTTTCACAGTTTTTTATATAATCATAATAATTGTATTATTTATCAAAAAGTGTTAAAATAAATATAATAATTTTAGGATGGCGATAATCGTGAAAAAATTGGACTTTTCTAACATTAAAACTAATTCCATAGCAATTCGAAGAAATTTAGTAACGGTTGATAACATTAAAACCCCCGGCGACCCCGTTCCAGAGTGGAACCCGGAAGGTTTTGACGAGCTTATAGACAGAATTATAACCGCCCGAAAAAACAACAGGCCGGTAGTACTTTCAATGGGTGCACACGTAATTAAAAACGGTTTAAGCCGTTATTTAATTGCGCTTGTTAAAGAAGGTTTTGTTACACACATTGCAGGAAACGGTGCCGGAAGCATACACGATTTTGAACTTTGCCTTGCAGGCGGCACGAGCGAAGCTGTTGGAGATGCAATTGAAGACGGTAGCTTTGGCATGTGGGAAGAAACCGGTGCATATATGAACAAGGCTTTACAAATCGGCGCCGAAAACGACTGGGGATACGGTGAAAGCTTGTACCATTTTGTAGATGAACACAAGGACATGTTTAAATATGTCGACGACTGTGTATTTTACAACTGCTACAAAAACAACGTGCCTGCGACATACCATATTGCAATAGGCACCGATATTATTCATCAGCACCCAACGGTAGATTTTGCCGCTATCGGCAAAGTTACCGGCAATGATTTCAAAATTTACTGCAACACAATTTCCCAACTTGACGGCGGTGTATTCTTGAACTTTGGTTCGGGTGTAATTGGCCCTGAAGTGTTCTTAAAAGCTCTATCAATCAGCAGAAATTTAGGCTTTGATACATATAAAATAACAACCGCTAATTTTGATTTAATAAATCTTGGCGACTATCACAAGCCTATAGGTTACGACGATCCAAATTACTACTACAGACCAAGAAAAAATATTGTTAACAGACCCGTATCATTAGGCGGAAAGGGCTGGCATTTTGTAGGCGACCATAAACAGACAATCACAAATTTGTACGACAAGCTTCATAAAATCGGATTAAAATAAAAAATAAGAATGTGAGAGATTTCTCACATTCTTTTTTTATCCAATAAAAGCGTCGTGAATTGCGTTCGATGCTCTTTCTGCATCGTCTTTCGAAATTAAAACCGAAACCCTTATTTCGCTTGTGCAAATCATTTGAATATTTATATTCGCATCATAAAGAGCTTCAAACATCTTGGCTGCTACACCATGGTGGCTTTCCATACCGGCACCTACAATAGATACTTTAGCAATGTTTTGATCAATGCTTAAAGATTGATAAATCAACGCATCTTTTATGTTTTCAATTGTATCCTTTGCGTCATTTATTTGATCAAGCGGAACAGTAAATGAAATATCTTTGGTACCGTCGCGACCAACCGACTGCAAAATAACATCAACATTTATTTTTTGGGCCGCCAACGCATTAAACAATTTAAAAGCAACGCCGGGCAGGTCTGACAAACCGATTACAGAAATTCTTGCTACGTTTTTATCGCAAGCTACCCCTCGGATTAACATTTTTTCCATTTTTACTACCTCCTTGACTATTGTGCCGGGCTTATCTTCGTAGCTTGATAAAACTTCAAGCTCAACCCCGTATTTTTTAGCCATCTCAACCGATCTGTTATTTAAAACCTGCGCTCCCAAAGTTGCAAGCTCTAACATTTCGTCATAAGAGATTTCATCCATTTTTTTAGCGTTAAAAACTTTGCGTGGATCGGCAGTATAAACGCCGTCTACATCTGTATAAATTTGGCAAACATCGGCTTTAAGTGCCGCGGCAATGGCCACAGCGCTGGTGTCGGATCCGCCTCTGCCAAGAGTTGTAATGTCATCGTATTTATTAATGCCCTGAAATCCGGCTACAACAACAATATTGTGCTTGGATATTTCAGATTTAATTCTTTCGCTATCGAGAGTTTTTATCCGTGCTTTGCCATAGTTAGAATCGGTTTTAAAACCGGCCTGCCAACCGAGCAGTGATACTGCATGAAACCCAAGCTTACCTATCGCCATTGATAACAAAGCTATAGATATTTGTTCACCTGCCGACAAAAGCATATCCATCTCTCTTTTGCTGGCGCCGGAATCTATCTCATTCGCTTTATCTATAAGATCATCTGTTGTATCACCTTGAGCGGACACGACAACAATAACATCGTTTCCTTTAGCATAATCATCTACAATTATCTTTGCAACATTCATAATTCGTTCGGCATCTTTTACGCTCGTGCCGCCGAATTTTTTTACAATTAATGCCATATTGATTCTCCTTTACATTAATGCCTAATCTAATATATGCAATTTAGAAATAACAGTGGCATTAATACTTGATAAAGCGTCTAAAATTTTACTTTCTTTATCTACAGCGGTAATAAATGCAAGCTCGTTGGAAGCCTTTTCTCTTTTAATAAACGTACAGCCGGGAAAAGTCTTTTTAACGGTTTCTAATAGGCCATCAGAATTTTTAAGGCAAATAAAAAATTTTGCTTTATTAACTCCTTCATCTACAACATAACCGTCGGTACAATCGTCCCAGTACAAATACTTTCTTGCACTTAGGTGTTTTACACAGTCAATAACATCTGCTACAACTGCGCTTGCAGTAGGCATTTTGCCGGCTCCTCTACCATAAAACATAACGTCCCCTATAGAGTCACCTCTTACCATAATGGCATTAAAAACGTCGTTTACATGACATAGCTGATTCTCCTTGCCGATAATTGCAGGATAAACCGAAGCGGTTATTTTACCGTTTTCTAAAAGGCGCGATCTGCCTATAAGTTTAATACTGCCTCCATATATGGATGCATATTCTTTTTCTTCTAAAGTAATATTTCTTATGCCTTCGGTTTTAACCCACTTAGGGTACACATGCTTGCCAAAAGAAATAGAAGCTAAAATACAGATTTTACGGCAAGTATCATGGCCGTCAATATCGGCAGAAGGATCGCGCTCCGCATAACCCAACTGCTGAGCTAAAGCCAGTGCCTCGTCAAACGACATATTTTCTTCTGCCATTTTGGTTAAAATAAAATTGGTAGTGCCGTTTAATATACCAATAACTTCATACAAATCATTAGCGGCAAGGCATTGAGTGATTGGCCTTAAAATCGGAATTCCGCCGCCGACGGATGCTTCAAAAAGAAAATTAACATTATTATTTTTAGCGATATCAAGCAAAATAGCGCCCTTTTCGGCTACAAGCTCTTTATTGCTTGTAACAACGCTTTTGCCTTTTTCTAAAGCGGCTTTAGAGAACTCGAACGCAGGATGAATACCTCCCATAACTTCAACTACGATTTTTACATCATCATCGTTAATAATATCATTATAATCCTTGGTAAAGCGATCGCTGTATTCAAGACCGTTAAATTCACGCAAATCGAGAATATGTTTTACATATATCTCTTCTTTTGCTTTCTTTTTTATATTTTCGGTATGTGCATTGATAAGTTCAACAACGCCGGAACCTACAACGCCATGGCCAAGCACCGCAATATTGATCATTTTTATTCTCCTATTAAAGCATTGGTTGAAAATAAGGATTTACGTTAGAACACCGTTCTAAATTAGAAAAAATATACCACATTTTTGTTAATATTTCAAGTTCTTTTTATTTTTTTCTTGTATGTTTATAAATTTTGTTATATCATATATAAGAGGTGTAGCTTATGACTATCGAAAAACGCAGAAATTTTCTTATTAATACAGCATATTTTGTTTTAATTGCAGCAATAATATATTTTATCTGCAGAACACTTGCTGTATTTTTTATGCCTTTTTTAATAGGAATATTTGTAAGCTATATTGTTCAAAAGCCGGCTAAAGCAATATCCAAGAAAACCCGGATTAATAACGGCGTAGTTACGGTGTTTTTTGTTATACTCACCTATGCGTTTATTGTTTTATTACTAACTGTTTTAGGCTACGTTTCTTATAAGCATTTATCGGTGTTTTTCACAAAAACCGTGTCTCAATATATTCCGGCAATTAAATCGGCTTTTAATAATTTAAATTTAAAGATATCGCAAATTCAGCTCGGTCTTCCGGATGATCTTACAGCTACATTAAGCGCATATCCGGATAAACTATTTTCATCCATTATTACCGGAGCTGCAAACATAATTTCAAATTTCGGCGTAAGGCTTGTTAAGACGGCGCCGCAAATGTTGATTTCCACAATCGTTACCCTTGTTGCCTCTTGTTTTATAGCGGTTGATCACGAACGAATTATCAGCTTTATTAAGCTTCAATTAAGTGACAAAGCACGAGACATTGCCGTCGATATTAAACATTTATTTACAAACAGTATTTTTAAAATGTTAAAAGGATACGCATTTTTAATGGTAATAACATTTTGCGAACTATGCGTATTTTTAGGAATTTTAGGAATTAAAAATTTCGTGTTTGTTGCTATGATTATTGCATTTGTTGATATTTTGCCGGTTTTAGGCACAGGTACTGTTCTTATCCCCTGGGCAATTATTTCTTTAATTTGCGGTAATTATTATCACATGGCCGGGCTTATTATTGCATATGTTATAATAACGATTATACGGCAATTTATCGAGCCTAAAATCATTGGCGAGCAAATCGGACTTCACCCGTTAGTTATGTTAATAGCTTTGTTTGTCGGTTTAAGGCTTATTGGATTTGTTGGAATGTTTGCTTTCCCGATAGGAATAATTATTATTTCACATCTTCAAAAAACCGGTAAAATACATTTATGGAAAACGGCAGAAGAATCTAAGACAAAGGAGTAATTTTATGAAAATCAAGCTTGGAATAGTAGGTTACGGAAATTTAGGCAAAGGCGTAGAAACAGCTGTAAAAACTGCCGATGACATAGAGCTGAAATATATTTTCACCAGAAGAGACCCGAATGCGCTTGAGATTAATTCCAATGCAAAAGTAATTGCACTTAGTGATATAGCCAATTATAAAGACGATATTGACGTGCTTATTCTTTGTTCCGGCAGCGCTACAGACTTGCCCGAGCAAACACCAAAACTTGCAAAACTATTTAACGTTGTTGACAGTTTTGACACGCACGCGAAAATACCCGATCACTTTAAAGCAGTAGATCTTGCCGCAAAATCCAACAATAAGGTTGGAATTATTTCTGTCGGCTGGGATCCGGGAATGTTTTCTTTACAAAGGTTATTAAGTGAAGCAATTCTTCCAAACGGAGAAAGCTATACGTTTTGGGGTAAAGGCGTAAGCCAGGGGCATTCGGATGCTATAAGACGGATTGACGGCGTTATTGACGCAAGGCAATATACAATACCGATTGAATCTGCAGTTGAAAAAATCAAAAAAGGTTTACACCCTACACTTTCTGTGAGAGAAAAGCACAAAAGAGAATGCTTTGTTGTGGTAAAAGAAGGTGCCGATCTTAAAAGAATAGAGCAAGAAATAAAGACCATGCCAAATTATTTTGATGAGTATGATACTACCGTGCATTTTATTTCTATGGAAGAATTAATTAAAAACCACAGTGGAATTCCTCATGGGGGGTTGGTTATAAGATCGGGATCAACTAATAACGGCGAAAACGAACATATTATTGAGTACAAATTAAAGCTTGATTCTAACCCGGAATTTACTTCAAGCATACTAATTGCCTATGCCAGAGCCGCAAAAAAGCTATATGACAGCAAACAATACGGCTGTAAAACGGTTTTTGATATACCGATAAGTTATTTAACCACAAAAAGCAGAGATGAATTGCTAAAAACTTTATTATAAAAAAAGAGCTGAAAGAAAAACTTTCAGCTCTTTATTCTTGTAATTATTATTTGCGATTGTTAATCATATCAAAAAGCTCGGAATATGTATCGTCATCTTTATCATCATCTTCGGTGCTTAATATGTCTACAAGATCGGAACCCATTCCGGATTTTTTCTTTTCGGTTCCAAGACCTGTTGCAACAACAGTAATGCGGACAGTATCCTCAAGATTTTCATCAAGCTGAACGCCCCAAATAATGTTTGCATCAGGATGAGCCATATTCTTAACCGCATTGGAAGCTTCGGCAACTTCTTCAAGGCCGATATCTTCACTAGCAGTAATGCTGATAATAACACCACTTGCGTTTTCCATAGTAGTTTCGATAAGAGGGCTGTGAATAGCGGCATTTGCAGCAGCTTCGGCTTTATCTCTGCCGGTTGCAACGCCAACGCCCATATGTGCATAACCGGAATCGGTCATTATAGCTTTTACGTCAGCAAAGTCAAGGTTAATAAGAGCTGTTACATTTACAAGTTCCGAAATGCTTTGAACACCCTGTCTTAAAACGTCGTCTGCAATATAAAATGCATTCTTTAAAGTAAGCTTTTCGGCAGATGCGTCTTTTAATCTTTCGTTAGGGATAACAATCAGGCTGTCAACATGCTCGCGTAATGCGGCAATACCCGCTTCTGCCTGTTCCATTCTGCGTTTACCCTCAAATGCGAAAGGCTTTGTTACGATACCAACAGTTAGAATCCCAAGTTCTTTAGCGATTTGAGCAACGATGGGAGCAGCTCCGGTACCGGTTCCACCACCCATTCCGGCTGTAATGAATACCATATCCGCATCACGAATAGCCGCTGTAATTTCTTCTTTTGATTCTTCGGCTGCGTTCTGTCCTTTGGTAGGATCGGCACCGGCACCCTGGCCTTTAGTGGCTTTTTCGCCGATCTGGATTTTTTGAGAAGCCTTTGAAACATAAAGAGCGGCGCGGTCAGTATTAATAGCAACAAATTCTACTCCGCGAACACCGGCATCGACCATACGGTTTATAGCATTTCCGCCGCCGCCGCCGACACCTATAACTTTAATTTCAACTATATCTTTTTGTTCATTCAATACATCAAATGGCATTTTTTTCATCCTTCCAATCGATTAAAATACAGAAAACGCATTTATACAAAGATATTTTAGCACAAAGAATTGCGAATTTCAATATTTTTTTTTAATAATTTAAGATTTACTATAATATCCTTTTTGACTGCTGCTTGTCCAGTTTTTTAAATTGATACTACCGCCGCTTTTTTCCCCTATTTCTTTAAGCATACTTTTAAGGTGAAGAATTTTATATGACAGATCATTTTGAGTGCCTAATTCCACTGTGATGCTATTTGCAACTACTGTTTTTATATTTGTAATATCCGATACGTCAATTTCTGAAAGCTTTATTTCTAGGTCGTCAGTTTTTTTATACAAGTCTTCAAATATTTCATATGCGTCGTTATTTTCGAATGTAATTTTGTCTCCAAGATTGCTTTTTAAAATTTTAAGTCCTTTTATTTTTATCGCTGTTTCCGACACGTCGGTTTTCTTGTCGAGGGTTTTGAATTTAGCATCGGTTACAACATATGCCCCGTTATTATAAAAGGCGAACTTTTCAATGTCGTCAGTAATTTTTAAAATTATGGTAGACGGAATTTTACGAACTACATCCACCTTTTCAACATAAGGTAATTTTTTACTAATTTTGTCGCTGACATTTTTAGATATAAAAGAAAAAAGCTTAGTCCCTTTACCAATACCCGAAACCGTTAAAATCTGGTCGGCGGTATAAATGTTGCTGCCGGTAACGGTAACCGTTTTTGCAGGAAAAAGTACAAATTGAAAAAGCATTACAACAACAAAGCCGATCAAAAACACCGCAATTACAAAATTACGGAGTTTATGTGACCGGCGTTTTTTCTTTTTTTGTGGTATAACTTTTTTTGATTCTGTTTGTTCTATTTTCATTTCCTTATTATTTCTGCTCCCAGTTTTTTAAGATAGCATTCTATGCTATCATATCCCCTATCGATATGGTAAATTTTATTTATTTTTGTAGTGCCGTGTGCTTTTAATGCCGCCACAACCAATGCCGCGCCGCCTCTTAAATCGGTGCATTCTACGGTACTTCCCCATAAATCATCCACCCCGTTTACTATTGCGACTTTTCCTTCTACACTAACTTTTGCGCCCATTCTTTTAAGTTCGTCAATATATTTAAATCGGTTTGAAAAAATATTTTCAACAAATACGGAGGTTCCTTCTGCCGCGGACATCATTGCAAGTGTTGTGGGAGCGGCGTCGGTAGGAAAGCCCGGATAAAAATGAGTTTTAACCGTATACCCGCCTTTAAGTTTAGGCGGTGCTTTTAAAAACAGTTTATTTTCTTCAAGCAACAGTTTTACACCTGCGGCTTTAAAGCATTCGGTAACCGGCACAATATGTTCTGTAACAACGTTATTCATTAATAGTTCGCCGCCGGTTATACTTACGGCTGACATATAGGTCGATACGGCTATTCTATCCGGTATTACGGTATGTTCAACGCCGGATAAACTGCTAACACCTGTAATTTCAATTGTACCGCTTTCTTCGCCGCTTATTTTTGCGCCAGCACCCTTTAAAAAATCCGCAAGATCCTTAATTTCAGGCTCGCGTGCGGCATTTCTTATTACGGTTTTTCCTTTTGCAACTGAAGCTAAAATCATGGCGTTTTCGGTAGCCCCTACGCTTGGCAAAGGAAAAGTAATTTCTGCTCCGTGTAAGCCTTTTTCAATTCTGCAATTAAGATTTCCATGATCCTCATCAATTTGAGCTCCGAGTCTTTTTAAAGCAGATATATGTATATCTATGGGTCTAGGACCAAGTTCACAGCCACCAGGACCTGAAAGGGTTGCTTTTTTACAGCGTGCAAGAATGCTTCCTAAAAAAATAATCGAGGAACGCATTTCACGCATTAAATTATCGGGAATAGAATCGCAATCAATATATTTTGAATTGACTACGACTGTATTATCTTCCCTGTAAACAATACAGCCAACATGCCGCAATATTCTAATTGCCGCATCTATATCAGATAATCGCGGAACATTATGTATTATGCATTCTCCGTTGCAAATAACCGTTGCCGCTAATATTGGCAATGCGGAATTTTTTGCACCGTGAAGAGAGATCTCACCTTCAAGTCGTTGATTTCCTTTTATTATTAGACTTGACATTAAAATGCACTCCTTAAATAATGAGGCTGATTATTTTCAACCAATATTATTCTATGCAGTACATTTATAACCTGTTACGCTTATTTTGCCAAAAGCTTCATTAATTCAGAGTATATTTTTTCGGTGGCATTGGATATTGTAGCCGTTGCCGCTTTTGCGCTCATATTTTTAAGCAGTGAATCATCGTTGATAATTTTCATAAGTGTGGGTTCTAAAAGCTCTATATCTTTTTCTTCTACAAGTTCGGCAGCTCCGATATTTTTTAAAGATAGAGCATTATAATATTGATGATTTTCTGCAACATTTGGCGAAGGTATAAAAATTGCGGGTTTTCCGCATACGCCGATCTCTGTTAATGATATGGCTCCGGCACGAGAAATCACAATATCAGCTGCCGGTATACAAACAGTACTGTCAAGATAATCTTTTATTATTACGTTAGGTGAATTCAGGTTAATGCCTTTATTATTGGCCGCCTTAATCACATCGTCAAAATTACCTTTACCGGCTCCGTGAATAAAAAAGAATTTGCTGTTTTTATAATGTTTAGCAATAATATCTATCATTGCTTCATTTATTTTCCCGGCGCCGAGACTGCCGCCCATAGATGTTATAACTTTTACTTCGTCGCTTATGTTTAAAATCTTTCTGGCACTGCTTTTTGTGTGCTTTAACATTTCAAGTCGCACGGGATTTCCCAAAACAACCGGCTCGGTTTTTAGCCTCATCCGGTTTTTTGCCTCTTTCATAGCAAGCATTACAAGGTCAACTCTATTTGAGAGCATTTTTGTTGTAACGCCCGGGAATGCATTTTGCTCGTGAATAGCAGTTTTTATATGTAATTTAGAAGCTTCCCTAAGCACCGGTCCGCTTACATAACCGCCGGTACCAACTACTAAATCCGGTTTAAGTTTTTTTAATAGTTCTTTAGAGCGAGTACTGCCTAAAACGGCTTTTTTAAGCGCGTCGAAATTCCTTGCAATGTTTTCACGGCTTATTTTGCGCTGAAAACCGGCAACGTCAATAGGATAAAACTCAAATCCCGCTTCAGATACCAGTCTTTCTTCCATACCGCCTTTTTTTCCTATATAGGAAATTTTTGCGTCCGGATGCTTATTTTTAATGTACTGCGCAACAGCAAGTGCCGGGTTTATATGGCCTGCTGTTCCACCGCCGGCAAATAAAATATGCATATTATATCCATCCTTAAGATTTTTCTAAGTTGCTTGTTCTGGAAATGGCAAGAACTATCCCCATTTGCACTAAAAGCAGTAAAAGCGCCGTACCACCATAACTGAAAAACGGAAGGCTTATACCTGTATTGGGTAATGTGTTTGTAACAACAAGAATATTAAGTGCCGCTTGAAGACCTACCTGAAAGGTAAGTCCTGCTGCTAAAAGCGCCGAATATTTATCGGGCGCACGCATGGCTATAACAAAGCCGCGCCACAACAATAAACAAAAAAGGATTACAAGCGCTAACGCACCGATAAGGCCCAATTCTTCGCAAACAACCGCAAAAATAAAATCGTTGTGGGGCTCCGGAAGCCAAAGATATTTTTGATGAGACTGGCCGAAGCCTCTGCCCATTATACCTCCGGAACCAATTGCCAATAACGATTGTATTGTTTGATATCCTTTACCCGTAGCGTCTGCCCATGGGTTTAACCAATAGGTTATTCTGCTGCTGCCGTAGCTAATTACTCCGGTAACAATGGCGCCAATAATGCCAATAACACCAATTCCCGCTGCGCCTATTACATATTTCCACTTAATACCGCCGAAAATCATTAGTGCGGCGCCTATAATAAAAATTAAAGCTGTAGCAGAAAGATGCGGTTCAACTAAAACAAGGGCGCAGACAACTGCCAAAAGCAGCCCCGGTATTACTATGCCCTCTTTAAAATTCTTCATTTTAGAATAGTTTTTTGAAATATAAGTGGCAAAAAGCAGAATGATGGAAAATTTAGCAATTTCCGATGGCTGGAAAGAAATAGGACCTAATACGAGCCATCTTTTAACGTCCATGCCTTTTATTTGAATAGGCAAAATAAGCAGCAAGACAAGAAGCGCTGTAGAAATAAAATAAACTATCCATGCAAATTTTTTATAAACATGAGCATTTATTTTTGAAACCAAAAGCATCAGCACTACACCTACGATCGCAATCGATGCCTGCCTTATTATAAAATGATAGCTGTTGTTCATATAGGCATACGCGTACGGATAGCTTGCAGAAAACAACATAATAAGCCCAAAAACAAGCAGTATCATAACAAGAGCCAAAAATCCAAGATCCATTTTACCCTTTAAAAAAATGCCTTGTTTTTGGCGGGTACTTCTTTCCTGCTCCACGCTTTTCACCTCAATTATCTTACAAAAATAACCAACAAACAGCCTATAAAACTAAAAATAAATGCTACAAAAGAAAATACAAAAACTATTTTTTCTTCGCTCCAACCACTCATCTCAAAATGATGATGTATAGGAGTCATTTTAAATACTCTTTTTTTAGTGCGTTTATAATGTGACACCTGAATAATTACAGAAAGCGCCTCAAGCAAATAAACCATACCTATAAGCAATAATATTGCCGGGCAACCGATGGCAAAGGAAAGACCACAAACTGCGCCTCCTAAAAACAGCGAGCCGGTATCGCCCATAAAAATTTTTGCCGGGTGGCCATTCCAAATTAAAAATCCTATAAGGGCGCCTGTTAAAGCAGATGCAAAAATATTTGCGCCTAAAAAACCTAAAACGCCGGCTAAAAGCATAAACGCACAAGATACGACTATAGTTACCGAGGAAGCAAGGCCGTCTATACCATCGGTTAAATTTACGGCATTTGTAAATCCGTAAATAAACATAAGTGCTACAGGCCAGAATAAAAGTCCGGCGCCGCTGTTTATTTTAATATAACCGATTAACGGGATATATGTGGTATCCATTCCCGCAAGTCCAAGAGAAGATAAAAATGCCGCAGATACTAAAAGCTGTAAAAAGGTTTTTTGACGTGCCGTAAGACCTAAATTACGCTTTTTTACCACCTTAATATAATCGTCAATAAACCCAATTAAGCCCATCGACATCGCAAGCCCGACTGCTGCAATCCACTGAACGGTTTTTAATGGATGCTCTGAAAACACAGGTTTTGCAATTATGGGAGATAAAGTAACGGTAATTATAATTCCTATAAGTGTACCTAAAATTATTAAAACGCCACCCATTGTTGGGGTGCCTTCTTTAGAAGCATGCCACTTTGGACCGTCTTCCCTGATAGTTTGCCCGAATTTTAATTTTTTTAAAAAGGGTACAACCGGAAAACCAAAAGATAAAGAAACGATAAAGCCTATCGCCGCTGCAACAATTGCAGAATAATTCATATTAACGCCCCTTTTATTTCCTATGATTTTTGACTTAAAATATCGCGAATAATCTCTCGTTCATCCAGATGAATAGTGCCGTAATCGAGTATTTGATATGTCTCGTGGCCTTTTCCTGCTAAAACAATTATATCGCCCGGTTGCGCGTTGTCTATGGCAAATTTTATTGCATCCGCTCGGTTTACTATAATTTTATACGGAACTGCAATATGCTTCATACCGGAAACTATTTCTTTAATAATGGAAAGCGGATCTTCACTTCTTGGATTATCGCTTGTCACTATAACAAAATCTGCATTGTGTCCGGCGATTTCGCCCATGATAGAGCGTTTGGATTTATCTCTGTCACCGCCACAGCCAAACAATACCACCAGTCTGTTTTTGGGACAATCCTTAAAGGTATTTAAAATATTTAACAGACCATCCGGCGTATGGGCGTAGTCTATAACAATTGTAAAATCGGTGTTTGTATGCACAATTTCGGCTCTGCCTTTAACGCCTTTAACTGTTTTTATGGCACTTGAAACATCGTCAATACTAAATCCAAGTTGTATAAGCGTAACAGCGGCCGCCAAAGAATTATAAACCGTAAATTTACCCGGAATTGCCATTTTAATTCGATTAATAGAATTTTCTGAAACCAGTTCATAATCAACGCCGTCCGGCTTATAATTTATACTTTTAGCAGTATAATCGGCATCGTTAGCGACTGTTGAGTAGGTTATCTTTTTACAACCAATATTATTATAAAACTGTTCAAAATACTTGTCATCATAATTAAGAACAGCAATTTTAGTGGCATTAAAAAGTTTTAATTTTGCCGCCAAATAATTATCCATAGTTTTATGGTAATCTAAATGGTCCTGAGTTAAATTTGTAAACACGCCGACATCAAAAGTAATTCCTTCTACCCTTCCCTGATCAAGCGCATGGGAAGAGACTTCCATTACGGCATACTCGCAATTAGAATCAACCATTTTTTTAAACAATTCGTTTATTTCATAAATTGAAGGAGTTGTATTATTTGAAGGAAATTCTTCATCCCCGACCATATGGCTTATAGTGCCGATAAGTCCGGCTTTATGCCCCAATTTTTCAAGCACGGATTTAATAATATGGGCAGTCGAAGTTTTGCCGTTTGTACCGGTAACACCAATTATTTTCAGTTTTTTTGCTGGGTTTCCAAAATATTCGGCAGACATTTTTGCGTAGGCTTTTTTTGTGTCCTCTACAATCAACTGGTTATAAAGACCCAAATCGCGCTCGCAAATAATCACCGACGCGCCGTTATCGTTTGCTTGTTTAGCAAATTTATGGCCGTCAACGCAGCTGCCGTTTATACAAACAAAAGCATAACCCGGTTGTACCTTTCGTGAATCATTGGTAAAGCCTGTAATTTCTATGCTTTTTGAACAATCTTTGAGAATTTCGCTTAAAAACATTATGCTATCCTTTCACAACTAATCGACAATACTCATATCTCCGGTTTCGGAGCTTCTAAAAAACACCTCTATAACCGAGCCTTTTTCAATCTCCTTGCCGGCTTCTATGCTTTGCGAGTAAGAGACAACCGCACTGCTTTGAATAGTATTGCCCTTAAATGATACATTAAATCCTGCATTTGTAGCAGTGGTATTAACCGCGGAGATGCTCATGCCTACCAAATTAGGAACGACGGCCGTGTTGCTTTCGTTGGTTTCTTCGGTATAAAGAATTACTATGCCGTTTTTATAAATCGACTGAGTAGATGCAGGCAGTTGTTTAATAACCGTATCGCCAGACCCAATTACGCGATATTTTAGTTCGGCAGTTGTAAGTTTGTTTTTCGCTTCATTTACGCTTAAATCAGTAACATTTGGCACGGGGATCGCGTGGGTAGCTTTTTCTTTCTCTTTATACTGCGGCTCATAACCTAAATATGGAAGAACCTCAGATAAAATCTGTCCGCCGACAGGGGCCGCTATCATGCCACCGTAATAATTGCCTCCGTGAGGCTCATCGAGAATAATTAACACAGCAATTTCAGGATTGTCTATAGGTGCAAATCCCGCAAATGACGCAATATAAAGACCGCTTTTGCCGCTTAAAAGCATTTCGGCAACCTTTTGAGATGTTCCGGTTTTGCCTCCTATTCTGTAACCTGCAACATATGCATTCTTTCCGCCGCCACCGTCAACAACGCCTTCAAGCAGTGAACAAACCGTACTTGAAGTCGATTTTGAAATTACCTGGCGAACAACCGTTGTTTCAAAATTTTTAACAACATTGCCGTCATGGTCGATAATTTTTTTAACAACATGCGGCGTTACTAATTTTCCGCCGTTTACAGCCGCTGAAAGAGCTGTAATTAACTGAATAGGTGTAACCTTAAATGTTTGCCCGAAAGAGCTTGAAGCAAGTTCCGTAGGGCCCATGTTTTTTTCTTTATGAAATTGTGATGTGGCTTCACCGGGTAAATCAATACCGGTTTTTTGCGATAATCCAAAAGCATTAAAGTACTTTGAAAATGTGCTGACTCCTATTGTTTGGCCAAGTGAAATAAAAAACGGGTTGCAGGAATTTGCAGTTGCAAGCGCCAGATTTTGTGTGCCGTGGCCGCTTTTTTTGTGACACGAATACTTTTGCCCTGCAACATAAATATTTCCCGTACAAGTAAAGGTATGGTCTAGACTTGTAAGACCCTCTTCAAGGCCGATACTTGCTGTAATTGTTTTAAACACAGAACCGGGTTCATACGGATCCGAAATAATTTTGTTTCTCCACTGGCGGTTTCTAAGCTCCGATAGTTTTGCGGTACGTTCATCACCCGTAAGCGCATCTACAATCGCCTGGTCTTCTTCCGATAATGCAAACGGATCGTTGGGATTAAAATCGCCTTTTGTTGCCATTGATAGAATATCGCCGCTGTTAACATTCATAACAATAGCCGCTCCGCGCTCGGAGACCTTATTATTTACAACAGCCATAGAAAGATATTTTTCGGTTACATACTGAATATACGAATCAATAGTGGATACAAGGGAATTACCGGCTTTTGCGTCAACCTTTTTTTCGTAAGTAAATGGCATTTCCGTGCCTTTTGCATTTTTGGCCGCAACAATTCTTCCCGGAGTACCGGTAAGCTCTTCATCATACTGAAGCTCCAGTCCCCCAAGGCCCTGATTATCATCTCCAACAAAACCTAAAACGGTAGAAGCCAGCGAATCGTTAGAATAATATCTTTTTGTCGCTTCGTCAAGTCCTATATAAGATGACATTCCAAGTGCAGAATTGTCTTTAATAAAAGCACGGACCTTATCTGCAACATCCTTTTGAATTTTTTTCTTTATAGCAACGTAATACTGGGAGGTTTTTTCTAAAGAACTTGATACTTTTTCTTTTTCGAGCTCGAGTATTTCAGAAAGATTGTTAATAATTGCGTTTTTAACGTTAGTGCGCTTGGTCTCATCTTTTATTGAAGCTATTTCATTTGGGGTGACAAATACCGTCCATACAGGCGCACTTGTGGCAAGAACGTTCATTTTACAGTCGTATATATTTCCGCGCTCGGCAGTTATTCTCGCGTCATAAAGCTGCTGCTCGGTGGCTAACTTTTGATATTTTTCCCCGTCAATAATCATTACTTTTACAAGACTGTATCCTGCCGAACCAACGGTTAATATAACCATTGCCAGCAAAAAGCCTAACATTCTATGAAGCATCTGTTTTGAGGGATACTTATTCAAAATTGCACCAACCCGATATGTTCTAAATTATGCCATGAATGCGAGAGTTGATTTTCAACCCTCGCATAAAAATATGTATGAATAAAATATACTAATTATTCTCGGCAAACTGCACGCCGTCTTGTGTGATTGCTTTATTTGTGTTATTCGATTTTATATATATCACCTGGTTTTTATCCATCTTACGCATACCAAGCATATATGCTTCCTCTTCTAAATTTGTATATGACAATTTATTTCCGATTATAACGTTTAAGCGTGTTTGTTCGCTATCCATTTCGGAAATCTGCTTATTGATTTTGTCAATTTTTGCACGTGTTTCTGTAATTTTGGAGCGCAAAAATAAATTTCCGCAAAGCATTCCTAAAATAAAAACGGTTAAAAGCACTATTGTTCCTTTGCCGGCCAGTGCTCTAGCTTTGTGTTTTTTGCGCGAATTTTTACGCTTTCTTTCCGGCATAGGAATAACGTCCGCCTTTGGTTTTTCGGCAAACATCTCAAAATTATACGCTAGACTTGTGTCGTAGTATTTTAAATTATTCACTATGCTTACTCCTTTATCTTTTCGAGTATCCTTAATTTTGCACTTCTGCTTCTTGGATTTAACTTTAGTTCTTCATCTCTTGCTGTAATTGGTTTTTTGTTTATAAGTTTTGCCCGCGGAGTTTTTCCGCATACACATACCGGAAAATCTTTTGGGCAGGTGCAGCCAACGGAGAATGATGCAAAAGCCTGCTTTATTATGCGATCTTCAAGCGAATGGAAAGAAATAATCGCCAGTCTGCCGCCAACATTAAGCCTGTTAAAAGCCCTGTCTATAACATCTTGCAAAACATTTAGTTCATCGTTTACCGCAATGCGCAACGCCTGGAAGGTTTTTCGTGCCGGATGCCCGTCCCTTTTTGCCTTAAATGGAACCGCATCGGATATTACATAAGATAATTCGAGTGTGGAATGTATAGGCCGGTTTTGTACAATTGCGCGTGCAATGCGCCGACTGAACTTATCTTCACCGTATTTAAAAATTATATTGGCAAGCTCTTCTTCGCTTAAATTATTTACAAGGTCGTCCGCAGAAATCCCCTCTTTGCTCATTCGCATGTCAAGCGGGGCGTCCTCGTGATATGAAAACCCGCGATTTGCATTATCAAGTTGATAGGACGATACACCTATATCTAAAAGCATACCGTCAATTTTTTGGATGCCGTATTGAGAAAGCACTTTTTCAAAGTCCTTAAAGTTGGCGCGGTAGATGGCCGCACGATAATCTTTAAGTCTTAAAGCAGCGACTTTTATAGCGTCGGGGTCTTGGTCAATTCCAATTAAAAGACCTTTGTTTGATAGCTTTTTGGCTATTTCAACAGAATGCCCTGCTCCGCCTACGGTACCGTCAACATATATTCCGTCCGGCTTAACATTAAGTCCGGATATGGTTTCATTTAATAGGACCGGTTTATGTAAAAACTCCATAACTAAATTTAAAAATTAAGTTCCTGCATAATTTCGGCAATATCTTCCGGCGAATACTCTTCGCTTTCATGCCGCCATGCATCTGAATTCCATATTTCTAAATACGTTGACATGCCAAGTATGTAAGCCTCACCTTCAAGCTCGGCATAATCTCTTAAATTTTGAGGGATAAGAACACGACCTTGGGCGTCGCACTCAAGTTTAGTGGAGCCTGCGTATAAAAATCTTTTGACGGCGCTTGATTTTGTATTTGGAAGTTGTCTTATACGCTCGTCAAGTTTTTCCCATTCGGCCAAAGAATAAACACAAAGACAACGTTTGCCGTCAATTCCGCGGCAAATCATAAAACTGTCACCCAGTTCATCCCTAAGTTTAGAAGGAATAAACACTCTGCCTTTTTTATCTATACTATGCTGATATTCGCCGTAGAGCATTAACTTCCCTCCTCACCACTTTAAAACACTTTAATGGAAATATACTCCACATTCCACCACTTTTCTTACATTATAATAGATTATGAACAAATATGCAAGTGTTTTTTTAAAAAATTTAAAAAATAAAAAATCCGCCGCTAAAAAGCGACGGACAAAAAAACTGGACGGCTTTTGGCCGTCCAAATGTTTATGCGTATTTTGCTACATTTAATTTAATGCCGGGGCCCATAGTTGTTGCTACAACACAGGATTTTACGTATTGTCCCTTAGTAGCGGCGGGCTTGGCTTTAACAATAGCGCTCATTAATGCTTCAAAGTTTTCTTTTAATTTTTCTTCACCAAAGGAAACCTTACCGATAGAGCAGTGAATAATATTGCTTTTATCAAGCTTGTATTCAATCTTACCGGCCTTAGCTTCGGTTACAGCCTTTGCAACATCGGGTGTAACGGTGCCGGCTTTGGGTGTAGGCATAAGTCCGCGAGGACCTAAAATTTTACCGAGACGTCCTACAAGACCCATCATATCGGGAGTTGTAATAATTAAATCGTAATCGAGCCAATTCTCTTTTTGGATTTTTTCGATCATCTCTTCTGCACCAACAAAATCACTTCCGGCAGCTTCGGCTGCTTTTGCCGCATCGCCTTTAGCAATTACGAGTGTTCTAACGGTTTTACCTGTTCCGTGAGGAAGTACTACCGCACCTCTCACCTGTTGATCGGCGTGGCGAGAATCGACACCCAAACGAACGTGAAGTTCAACAGTTTCATCGAATTTGGCTGTGCCGGTTTTGATAGATAAAGCCATAGCCTCATCTAAATCATATAATTTGCCTACTTCTAAAAGTTCAGCTGCAGAGTTATATTTCTTTCCGTGTTTCATCTGTATTTACCTCCCGCTTATTCTTCTACAGTAATGCCCATACTTCTTGCGGTACCGGCAACCATGCTCATTGCTGATTCAATGGATGCCGCGTTAAGATCGGGCATTTTCTGTTCGGCAATTTTCTTAACTTGCTCTTTTGTGAGTTTTGCAACTTTGTTTTTATTAGGAACACCGGATCCCTTTTCAATTCCTAACGCTTTTTTAATTAAAACAGCGGCAGGCGGTGTTTTAGTAACAAAGCTGAAAGAACGGTCTGCATAAACAGTTATAACAACAGGGATAAGCAATCCATCGTCGTTTTTTGTGCGCTCGTTAAATTCTTTTGTGAACGCCACAATATTAACACCATGCTGACCAAGTGCCGGACCAACCGGCGGTGCCGGAGTTGCTTTACCGGCAGGAATTTGCAATTTGATATAGCCTGTAATTTTTTGTGCCATAATTTTTTCCTCCAATAATAGTGGTTTTTCGGGTATTAACCCTCCCACACGGCCAAAGCCGTATAAAAAGCGTGTAAACGCTAATTATTCAACAAGCGTAAGCTGTGTAAGCTCGAGTTCAACAGGAGCTTCTCTGCCGAACATGGAAATAATAACTTTTACTGAATTGTTCTCAGTATCAAGCTCGCTAACCTTACCTTCAAATCCTTCCAAAGGACCATCGATAATTTTAACCAGTGAACCAATCTGATATTGAACGGCGACTGACTTCTTATCAACGCCTAAGTTTTCAACCTCGGCATCGGTAAGCGGCACAGGCTTTGATCCCGGGCCGACAAAACCTGTAACGCCGGTAGTATTTCTTACAACATACCAACTATCATCCGTAACTATCATCTTGATCATAACGTAGCCAGGGAAAATCTTGCGTTCGGTTTCTTTGACAACATCGTCCTTAATTTCGGTTACTTTTTCGGTTGGAATTTTAATATCAAGTATTAAATCGCCCATTTTACGGCTTTCTACCATCTTTTCAAGATCGGTAGCAACCTTATTTTCATAACCCGAATAGGTGTGGACAACATACCACTTTGCTTCACTTTTGTCCGGCATTATGACTTAGCCCCCCAAATTAGATTGAGCAACTGACCAAGTCCATAATCGACAAGCCAAACAAACAATCCAATAAGCAAGCACATTAAAAGCACGATAAGTGTGTTTTTAATAACTTCCTTAAACCCAGGCCATACGATTTTTTTAACTTCGCCTTTATAATCTTTAAAGAAATTGGCGATTCTTTTTAAAACCGGCAGTTTGGCTCCTTTGCTTTCCATAACCTCAACTTGGTCGGAGCAATATAAATATACTAAGCTGCAAAGGAAAGTCGCAAACAAAACGATGGTTGTTACTAAGACAAAAGGAGTATAAGATACTGAATTCCAAGAATTGCTTAAAGGACGGATATCAACAAAATTCCTCGCAGGATTTAATGTTATAACCAACATATAAATCGAAGCCGCAAGGCTGGTTATAATTCCCGGCCAGCGAGTACCTTTAAACTTAAAGGTTAACGCATTAAAAAGCACTGTAAAGGCAGTTAATATAAAGCAAAACCAAATATCTGCCGACACAGCAAGTTTCGAGCCGTTAACAGTACCGTGGAAGCTCATCTGAGCGCCGGTAATAGAAACATTTATATCCGACAAATTCGCGAATGGGAAAAAGAATAATACCAACGACGCCACACTGAACAAAACTAAAATAACACGAATGACTTTTGTTGCGGTTTTCATATTCTTCTCTCCTTACTTTGTTTCCTTGTGGAGCGTGTGCTTTTTACAGAAAGGGCAGTATTTGTTCATTTCCAATCTGTCAGGATCGTTCTTTTTGTTTTTCATTGTATCATAGTTGCGTTGCTTACATTCGCTGCAAGCCAGAGTTATTTTTACTCTCATGACGGCACCTCCCGTTTTACGGAAAAATTTTGCCTTCCTCAAAGGTCTTATCGTTTAAAACGCCAACATAAAAAAAGACCTGCGAAGAGGTATAATGATTATAGCATATACCACTTCTCAGGTCAAGACTTTTTTTAATTATGCAGAAAGATTTTTATTTTTATTACTTTTATATATGATTTTGCCCTGTCCTTCTACGAAATCTTTTGTAACCACAACCTCAGAAATCGCATCATTAGATGGTATTTCAAACATAATGTCCTTTAAAAGCCCTTCTATTATCGAACGAATGCCACGAGCACCTGTTTTTCGCTCAATCGCAATTTTAGCTATAGCTTTTAAAGCATCGTCTTTAAACACAAGCTTTACGCCATCCATTTTGCAAAGTGCTTCATATTGCTTAATAATAGAATTTTTAGGTTCGGTCATTATTTTAATAAGGTCTTGCTCGTCAAGTCCGTTTAATACGCTTATTACCGGCAAACGGCCTACCAGTTCTGGAATTAATCCATATTTTACAAGATCCTTATGCGTTGCAAGAGACATTATATTTTCTTTGCTTTTTTCAGCCTTGGTTTTTATCTCTGCACCAAAACCCAGATTTTTTTGACCAATACGGTTTTCGATTATTTTATCGATTCCGTCAAACGCACCGGCGCAAATAAAAAGAATATTGCTGGTATCAATTTGAATAAATTCCTGTTGCGGATGCTTTCTGCCACCGCCCGGAGGCACATTTGCGACCGTGCCCTCAAGAATCTTTAAAAGAGCCTGCTGGACGCCCTCGCCGCTTACGTCTCTTGTTATTGAAACATTCTCGCTTTTGCGAGCTATTTTATCAATTTCGTCAACATAAATAATGCCGCGCTGGGCCCTTTCAATATCGAAATCCGCCGCCTGGATAAGCCTTAACAAAATATTTTCAACATCCTCGCCAACATAACCGGCTTCGGTTAAAGTTGTAGCATCGGTTATTGCTATCGGCACATCCAAAAATCTGGCAAGCGTTGTAGCAAGCAAGGTTTTTCCAACACCTGTAGGTCCTAAAAGCAACACGTTGCTTTTATTTAATTCTACATCTTCGGTTTTTTTGAAAATGCGTTTATAATGATTATAAACGGCAACAGCCAAGGTTTTTTTAGCGTCATCCTGACCAATAACATATTCGTCAAGCTTTTCTTTTAGCTGCTTTGGTGTAAGCAAAACAAAGTCTTCTTCTTTTTTAGGCTTTGTTTTTTTATTGTGCTCAATACCGGGATAAAGCATTGAATGGCAAAGATCTATGCATTCATCGCAAATATAAACCCCGGGGCCGGCAATAAGCCTTGATGCTTCTTCGCTGGTTTTTCCGCAAAACGAGCAGGTATAATTGCCGTCATCGTTTTTTCTCATGTTTTACCTCTTTGTAATTACTCGGTCAATAAGTCCATACTCGGCCGCTTCTTGAGCAGACATAAAATTATCTCTTTCAGTATCTGCCGTAATAATATCTAAGGGTTTTCCGGTATTCTCGGACAAAATTCTATTAAGTGTTGCGCGAGTTTTTTCAATGTGTTTGGCGTGGATAAGTATATCCGAAGCCTGGCCTTCTGCAGAACCTAATGGTTGGTGAATCATTATTTCGGAATTTGGAAGCGCAAGGCGTTTGCCTTTTGTGCCTGCAGAAAGCAAAAATGCACCCATAGACGCCGCCATGCCAATGCAAATAGTGCTTACGTCACATTTAATATATTGCATTGTATCGTATATAGCCATACCTGCGCTTACAGAACCGCCGGGGCTGTTGATATAAAAATTGATATCTTTATCCGGGTCTTGACCCTCTAAATAAAGCATTTGCGCAATAATAAGGCTTGCAGAAGCATTGTCCACCTGATCATAAAGCATAATTATTCTATCGTTTAAAAGGCGGGAAAAGATATCGTATGAACGTTCTCCCCTGCTTGTTTGCTCAACAACATATGGCACAAGATTTGAATTTATTTCTTTCATTTGTTTCTCCTTTCGAATAAAAAGGTTCTCCGTCACTTTCCGACCGAATATTCGTTCGAAAATTAGCCGGAGAATCTAGCATAAATATTATGAACAAAAACTTAAAAATATAATCAAATACTATTTATCTGTTTTTTTGACAGCCGGTTTTTTAGCGGTTGAAGAAGCGGTTGCCTTTTTTGTAGTAGACGTGGTCTTTTTAGCAGCCGGCTTTTTAGCGGCTGTGCCGGATTTAGCGGCCGGTTTTTTTGCGGGAGCTTTTTTCTCGGTTTTTGCTTCTACTTCGGTAATTTCCGCGTTAGATTTAACAAAATCCATAGCTTTTCTTACCGCAATATCTTCTTTTAATTCAATTTCGGGGATAGCCGCTTTAATTCTATCAACATCAACCTTGTAGTCTTCTGCTAACTTTTTGTATTCGTCGGCAATCTCATCGTCAGAAGCTTCAAGTTTTTCAAGCTTTGCAATAGCTTCTAAAGCAAGCCTTGTTTTTACCTGGTTTTCAGCCTGTGGACGCATATCCTGCTTCATCTTGTCCATATCTGACCCGGTAAACTGCAAATATTGCTCAAGACGCATTCCCTGCATTTGAAGTCTGTACTCAAAGTCCTTAATGCTCTGCTCAATTCGATTGTTAAACATAGCTTCGGGGATATCGCCTTTAACATTTTTTACAAGCTGTTCAATAAGCTGGGTCTCCACATCTTCTTCAGCATGTTTTTCTTTGTGTTCTAAGGCTTTCTTTTTATTATCAGCTTTAAGCTCTTTTAAAGTGTCAAACTCGCTTACGTCTTTAGCAAACTCATCGTCGATAACAGGGAGCTCTTTAACCTTTATTTCGTGAAGTTTTACTTTAAAAACAACGTCTTTTCCGGCAAGTGATGCTTCGCCGTACTCTTTCGGGAAGGTAACATTAACATCGAACTCATCTCCGGCTTTATGACCGACAATTTGATCTTCAAAACCGGGAATAAACTGACCGGATCCTAAAGGAAGACTATAGTTTTCACCTTTACCGCCATTGAACGCCTTATCATTTAAAAAGCCTTCAAAGTCAATAACCGCGGTATCGCCCAAAGCGGCGGCCCTGTCTTCAACGGTTACCATACGCGCATTGCGATCTGCCAAAGCTTTTAATTCATCTTCCAGTTCCTTGTTGCTTACAGTAGGTTTTACCTTTTCGGCTTTTAAACCTTTGTAATTTTTAATTTCTATTTCAGGTTTAACTGTAAGAGTTACTTTAAAATCAACACCGTCTTTTTTATTTATGGACACAAGATCAAAATCCATTTTATCATTAATAATAGTCAAGCCTGCTTCTGCGGCGGCTTCATCGATTGCGTCTGAATATAAAAGATTTAAAGCGTCCTCGTAAAAGAAGCCTTCACCGTACATGCCTTCAATAATCTTTAAAGGAGCTTTCCCCTTTCTAAAGCCGGGTACGGAAATCTTTTTAACGTTCTTTTTGTAAACCGTTTGAATAGCATCGCTGAATTTTTCACCGTCGATAATTATTTCCAATTCATAACGGTTAGTATCTACATTTTTACTTGCTTTTAAGCTCATCGAAAATCCCCCTAAGTATATATGCAAATATTATAATATCACAAATATTTTACTTTTTCAATCTTTAATTTTAATCGGCGTAAAATCTATGCAATCGGCAGAAGTCAGATGAAGCTTTACGCCTTCAAAAGCCTGTACAGCATTGTTTCTGCCGGGGCCGTGTATGTGTCCGTGGTAAATATCTTTTATTCCGTGCGACTTTATAATATCAAAAATAGGTCTGCAAACATAGTCGCCGTAAACCGGCGGATAGTGCAGAACTAAAAGCGGTTTTTTACTGCTTTCTGCTGCAGCTTTAATTGAACGTTCAAGACGAGCCGCTTCGCGCAAAACTATTTTTTCATCCTGCTTATCGTAAAACCAACCGCGGGTACCGCAGACGGCAAACTCATCTGCAATAATACAGTTGTTGTAAATAAAAGAAATATCTGTAAAATTATTAGCGGCCAAAAACTCATTTAATTTTTTTGCGGTTGGCCACCATAAATCATGATTGCCTTTTATTAGTATTTTTTTACCGGGCAAGCTATGTAAAAAGTTAAAATCTTCGTATGCCTCTAATAAATCGATTCCCCAGCTTAAATCGCCGCCGATAACAACGGTATCTTCAGGTTTTATTAATCTTGTAAAACTTGCCTTTATTCTATCGTGATAGTTTTCCCAGCCGTGAAATACCGACATAGTTTTTTCCGGTTCTGAGATTGAAAGGTGAAGGTCCGATATTACAAAAACTGACAAAACTATTTCCTCCTTTTATGAATATTAATTTATCTTTTGTAAATAATAATACCAGCGCTTACAAGATGGACTGCATCTGTTTGTGCTGAAAAAGCAAATGTTGAAAGGAATTTATTTTTATGGACGAACAAAAAAGTGTAATTTCCGGCATTTCCTGTGACGTACAAAGCTGCGTTTACCATTGTAACGATTGTTGCTGTTCTGCCGGAAACATTGAAGTTGGAAAAGCGTTTACCGATTCTGATGCTACTTGCAGCACATATCTTCCAAAAGATGAAGGCGAAGAAACCGGCACATCGTTTGGTGAATAACAACACTTTTAACGTCAAAATGTCCGAGATTAAACTCTCGGGCATTTTTATATTTGTAAAAACTTTTTAACAAAATCAGTCATCTTACTTTTATCGATGACATTGTTAAAACGCACCGGTTTGTCTTTAAGCGCACTTATGGGACTTGGTATTGGCACACCGGTTTTAGAATTTAGCATAATTAAGTTTTCGAACTCATCATCCGATGCTTTTTCGCCTATTGCATCGAGAACCGTCGAAGAAAACTTATATGGCGACGCGGTTGAAACTATTAATGTTTTAGTTTTATCGCCTGTGTTTTTTACATATTTTTCGTAAGCTCCGAAAGCCACCGCCGTATGTGTATCTATTAAGTAGTTGTACTTAGAAAAAGCCTTATTAATAGCGGCTTTGGTTTCACTTTCGTCGCAAAAATCGCCGTAAAAATAAGATTGGATTTTTTCTTTTACTGCCTTTGGTACTTCGTATTTCCCAAGATTAAATAAATCATTCTGCATTGATACAATGCTTTTTTCATCGCTGCTATTTAATATGTATATTAATCGTTCTAAATTGCTTGAAATAAGTATATCCATAGAAGGCGATGAGGTGGAATAAAAATCTCGGTTGCGGTCATAAATACCGGTATTAATAAAATCTGTTAACACTTTATTTTTGTTGCTGGCACAGATCAGTTTTTTAATCGGAATATTCATTTGTTTAGCATAAAACGCCGCTAAAATATTGCCAAAATTGCCTGTTGGGACAACAACATTAAACTCTTTTGGACATCCCATATCAAAATATGCCGAAACATAATAAACTATTTGCGGCACTAAACGTCCGAAATTGATAGAATTAGCGCTTGAAAACGCCATGTTTTGTTTTTTAAGCTCTTCGCTTAATTTTGTATTGGAAAAAATTGCTTTAACAGCGCTTTGAGCATCGTCAAAATTGCCCTTTATGGAACAAACGGAAACGTTGCTGCCGTTTTGAGTGTCCATCTGCAGCTTTTGCATGCGGCTTACACCGTCACTCGGATAAAAGACAATTATTTTTACACCGTCAACATCGCAAAAGCCTTCAAGCGCAGCTTTGCCGGTATCGCCGGAAGTTGCAACAAGTATAACAGTCTGTCTGCCATTATCGATCTTTTTAACAGATGTGGTTAAAAGATAAGGCAAAATTTGCAGCGCCAAATCTTTAAATGCGCAGGTAGGTCCGTGCCACAGTTCCAAAACGCTAAGGGTTTCATCAAGCTTTTTTACAGGCGCAGGCTCGTCATTTTCAAAGCTTCCGCTATATGCACCGCTTGTACAATAGCTTAGTTCTTCGGCGGTAAAGTCCGTCAAAAACTTTGAAAGAACAATATTTGCCCTTTCAATATAGTTTGCATTTTTTAAAGCTTTAAAATCCGCTTCGGATAATTTTGGTATTTCAACGGGCAAATAAAGGCCGCCGCTTTGCGATAAGCCTTTTGCTATTGCTTGCGCACTTTGTACGCATTCTTCTTTTCTGGTTGAAGTGTATTGCATGGTGCCTCCTGTGTTAAAAAGCATTTTTTATTACATTAATGCTTATTTCATTTATATTTTCATCTATAATAGTAACTTCTACGATATCATAGCGGTATTTTGTGTTATTAAGCTGCCTGCTTTTGCGCAAATAATCAAGGGCAGTAAGCTTTATTCTTCTTACCTTCTTAGCATCTACCGCCATAGATGGTGTGTACCCCACCGATTGCTTTCTGACTTTTACTTCCGCGAACACAACCTCATCTTTGCTTTCGGCAATAAGGTCAATTTCACCGTAACGACATCTATAATTTCTTTGAGCTATTATATATCCCGAATTTTTATAACTTTGTGCTGCGGCTTCTTCAAAAACAGCCCCTATTTCTTGCCTGGTTTTCATATTTTCTTTAAAAAACTTAATCGGTGCACGGCGCATGGCCCGTATGTTTTAATATTCTCAATATGTTCTTTTGTGCCGTAGCCTTTGTGCTTTTTAAAATTATAGTTTGGGTATTCTTCGTTAAGTTTTAGCATGAGCCTGTCCCTGGATACTTTCGCAAGCACCGAAGCCGCTGCAATGGACATTGAAAGACTGTCTCCTTTTACTATAGCCTTGCAGGGAATTTCAAGCGATGCAGGTGTTCTATTACCATCTATTATTGCATAATCGGCAACTGCTATCCCTTTTACCGCTCTAGTCATTGCAAGCATGGTTGCATTTAAAATATTTAATTCCTCGATTTCTTCTACAGAAGCCGAGGCGATATAGTATGCAACTGCTTTTTCTTTAATTATTTCAAAAAGCATTTCTCGCTTCTTTTCAGACAGCTTTTTACTGTCATCAAGGCCTTCGATTTGAATGCTTTCGGGCAAAATAACTGCCGCCGCAAAAACCGGTCCCGCCAGCGGTCCTCTGCCGGCTTCATCTACACCGCAAACATATTTGTATCCGCTAAGATTTAACTCGTTTTCGTAATCAAAATTCGGCATATTATTCAGGTCTTTCTAATGATATTCGTCCGATTTTTCCTGCGCGAAATTCATCAATAAGCATTGTTGCGGCCCGCTCGGTATCAGTTTCACCGCCGCGCACAAGCATACCGCGCGCTTTACCTATTGCTTCTAACATAAAATATGAATCCTCAGCGTAATCTACAGAATATCTTTCTTTTAAATTATTACCGTAATCGCTTTTAATAATGTTTAAAAAAGAAACTGCAATTTCTTCAATATTTAAAATAGTATCCTTAACTGCGCCGGTTATAGCAAGATGTTCACCTACGGTGCTATCCTCAAATTTAGGCCACAAAACACCCGGCGTATCTAAAAACAGATAATTATTTTTAGCGCTAAACCATTGGTTGCCGCGTGTAACACCCGGCCGATCCTCGACTTTGGCTTTTTTATCACAAAGCCTATTAATAAAAGAAGATTTTCCGACATTAGGTATCCCTACAACCAAAAACCTAAGTGCTTTATTTATTCCCCTGTCTTTGTTTTTCTGAACTTTTTGTTGCAATACCGAATTAACGGCCGCAAAAAACTGTTTGATTCCAGAACCGGTTTTGCAGTCAATCGGCAACGCTATAATCCCGGACTTTTTATAAAAGGATATCCATTCGTTTGTAATATTCGCATTTGCAAGATCGCTTTTATTTAACAGGACAATCCGCGGTTTTGGGCCGACAATTTCAGCGATATCGGGATTACTGCTTGAATAAGGAATACGTGCATCCTTTATTTCTATAACGGCGTCAACAAGCTTTAAACTTTCCACAATTTTGCGGCGGGTTTTTGCCATGTGACCAGGATACCAATTAATATTTTGATTATCGCTCATTTTAAATCCCGCCTAATTTATTCAACGGAAAAACCCTGATAATGGCACGTCCGAGTATTCTTTTAACATTAACTTGACCAATAACCGATGAACGACTGTCAAGCGAGTCCCGTCGATTATCTCCAAGTACAAACACACAGTCTTTATCTACAGTAATCGGAAAAGAAACGTCATATAAAGTATCGGTTGAATAATGATTGGTGGCGTAATCTTTTATATACGGTTCGTCTAACAAAACACCGTCTACATAAACTTTACCACTGTCTTTATCAATATTTACCACTTGATTTTCGGTAGCTATAATTCTTTTTATGATCGGTTCTGTCGAGCGTGTGGTATCTGCGGCGTTATTTTCCTCGTTTCGAGATATAACAACAATATCCCCTGCTTTAGGAGTGTAAAAAAGCTTTGATATTATTACACGCTCATTATTAGAAAGGGTGTCGTTCATAGAGCTTCCGTCAATTCTAACAATTCTAAACACAAATGAAAAAGCAATTACAACAATTAAAACCGACGCCACAATAACGTCAACCCACTCGAGAACGCTTTTAATTTTACCGGATACCCGTTTTTGTGTTTGCACAACTTCACCACCTAAAAATGGAAAAAGAGGACCGTAACGTCCCCTTTTTTTAGATTTGTTCTTTAACCTTAGCAGCCTTACCGACTCTGTCACGCAAATAATACAGTTTTGATCTGCGGGTTTTACCGAGTCTAACTGTTTCTACCTTCGCTACGTTTGGAGAGTGAACCGGGAACACACGTTCAACGCCTACACCGTAGGAAATGCGGCGAACCGTAAATGTTTCACTAATACCGCTGTTGTTTTTGGCGATTACAGTACCTTCAAACACCTGAATTCTTTCCCTCTCGCCTTCGCGGATCTTAACGTGTACGCGAACGGTTGAACCGATAATAATTTCGGGTTTGTCTGCTTTTAAGTTCTCTGCTACTAAATTTTTAACAGCATCCATTTAAAATTCCTCCTTAAATTATTCAGACGTTCTTAACACAAATTTTGCCAGAGGACCGCCCGCTTCAATTGTCGAACTTCGGCTATTGAACCCACCCTAAAGGAAAGGGTGAATTAAATGCTTAAATATAATATCACAACAAATAAAAAAATGCAAGGATTTTTTTATGTACCATTATTATTTATTATTTTAGTTATAAATAATTTATCATTATACACCTTAAACGAAATATCAAAAGAAGAAAAAAGCATGCTGAAAATTTGCTCTTTGTCTAACTTATAACCGGGTCTCGGATCATCGGCAAGACACTCTATAAGCCCTTTTCTTTTATCTTCCGGAATTATTGTTAAAAGATTATTATCATCAATTACCGTTAATTTGTGGTTTTTCTCTTTTTCGGCAAACCCGGCCACGGCATCAACGTGGCAATCGCAATACGGTATATATGGTTTTATATCGTAAATAGGCGTACCGTCAAGCAAATCCGCGCCGCCAACCTTTAAAACCATACCGTCATTTTGAGTATTTATAACCTCTAACAGTTTTACAGACGAAAGCCCCAAAAAATTCGGTCTGTTATACGACCTTGTTGCAAAAACTCCAACCCGTTTATTGCCGCCAAGCCGTGGAGGTCGAACTGTTGGGCTAAAACCGTCTTTATGAGAAAGAGAAAAATCAAAAATTAACCACAAATAGTTATAATCTTCAATGCCGCGAAGAGCCTCTTTAATTCTGTATTCCGGCTCGAAAACAATTATACCTTCGGTTGCCGCCCGCATGCTTTGCCGTGGTATTCCGAATTTTTCTTTAAAATCTGTTTTTATATAAGCTATAGGTTTAATTGTGGCCATTGTTTTTTAATATGTTTTCTAAATTATTGGCGAGCATATTTTGGTATTCTTCTTTTGAATATCCTAAGCTTAAAAAATGCTCAAGCTCTTGCTTGGGATCATGCATGGGATAATCCGTACCAAAAAGCACTTTGTCGGTGCCGTACTTATTTATCATTTTAACGGCAAGCTCATCTGAAATATATGGAAGAGATGAAGAGCAGTCTACATAAAAATTATCATATTTATATAAAGCTTTATATGCCGTTTCCCAAACAGAATATCCGCCAAAATGAGCGCCTATGACCGTTAGATTTTTAAAGGTTTCTAAAACCGGTATTAAACGGTTTGGATTAGAATAGTCGTAGCGTTTATCACCGGTATGTAATAAAACAGGAAGTTTTTTTTGTTCGCAAATAGCGAAAATTTTAAATGCATTATCGTCATCAAGCTTAAACTTTTGAATATCCGGATGCATTTTAACGCCTTTAAGATTCAACGATAAAAGATCATCTATATCCCCCGCTATATCCTCGCTGTCACAATGAAGAGTGCCAAAACCTATTAAATTATTATGACTTTTAACCTCTTCGGAAATGAATTTATTAATGCTTCGAACCTGATGCGGGGTTGTTGCAACCGAATGCACAAGAAACCCATCAAAACTATCAGAAGCCCTATACAAATCCTCAACGGTACCCTTGCAAACCGATACAACACCGTAAAAATTGTCGGTACCATGTACCGCCTTTTCTGCAATTTTTTGCGGATATATATGACAGTGACTGTCAATCACTCTAAACCCTTTGTACATAATTATTCCTCAATGATATATTTTACCAAATCGCCGGCTCTTTCTGCAATTGCATCATAGTCGTCTAAGGCAATTAAGTCTTTTGGCACCAAATAGCTGCCAATACAAGCGCCTACGGCACCGGCATTTAAATATTCCTTAATGTTATCTTTATTAACGTTACCTACTGCCAACATTTTTACTCGGCCAAGCGGCAAAGTAATGAGTTTTAAGTAGTCAGAAGGCATAGAAGATATTGGGAATATTTTTACAAAATCGGCACCAACAACACTTGCCGCCCTAATTTCAGTTGGAGTAAGTGCACCGGGTATGGAAATAAGCCCCAGCTTTTTTGTAGCCTCGATTACATCAAGATTAGTGTCAGGTGATACAATAAACTTTGCACCCGATTTTTTTGCCAGTTTTACTTGATTAATGCTTAAAACGGTGCCCGCACCAACAACCAGCTTTTCGGAAAACTCTTCGCAAAGCAAACTTATCATAGATGAGATTTCTTCATCCGAAATATATCCGGTTGCGTCAAACGGAAGCTCCACAAGCCGAATTCCGCCTTTAAAAAGAGCATTACATAATGGAACCAGCTTGTCCGCCGGAACACCGCGAATTATAACTATAAGTTTTTCTTTGATTATTTTTGATCTGATATTTTCCATATTGTTCTCTTTATAATTTTTTTATATTATAAAACAAAACAAAAACCCGGTCAATATAAAAATACGGCAAAAGCCGTATTTTTTATAAAGTATTTAATTTAAGCTGTCCACATAATCACAAGCTGCAAGCGCCGCCACGGCACCATCCGCCGCGGCTGTGGTAACCTGCCTTATGCGTTTTGTGCGGCAATCTCCGGCAACAAAAATACCATTGGTTTTTGTGCGGCAATCTTCCCCGGTATTTGCATAACCGTAATTGTTTAATTCAATTAAATCGGAAAACGGCTCATTTTGCGGTATCAAACCTACCGCTACAAACATACCGTCGATCTTAAGTGTTGTTAATGACTTATCGGATGTTTTTTCAATTACAATGCTTTCAAGCTCGTCTTGTCCTTCAATTGAGTGTACTACACTGCCAAGAATTATTTCAACGTTATCTTTGGCTTTTAATTGCTCGCTGAGTTTGTCTTCACCGGTTAAAAAATCGAGATTTTGAATAATATAAACTTTTTTACACAAATCGGAAAGAAGTATTGCTTCCTGTAAGGCGGAATTTCCGCCGCCTATAACCGACACAACACGGTCTTTATAAAAAGCGCCGTCGCAAACAGCACAAAATGAAATTCCGTTTCCGATAAATTCTTCCTCGCGGTCAAGCCCTAAAAGTCTGTGCTTTGCGCCGGTTGCAATTATTACCGACTTTGCCTTAAATTCGCCGTCATCGGTTATAACGGTTTTAACATCTCCGTCAACAACCTTTAATACTTCTGCCGATTCAACATCGGCCTCTTGGTTTAAAACCTGAGAAACCAGTTTTTCGGCAAATTCATTTCCGGAAAGCTCGACAAATCCGGGAATATTTTCAACCTTAGGAGAAAATGTTATTTGCCCGCCGAAGGTTTCTTTTTCGATAACTAAAACTTTTTTATTTGCCCTTCTTGCATACAGGGCGGCGGTAAGCCCCGCAGGGCCACCGCCGATTATAATAATATCGTACATTTTAATACCTATTTTAAGAATTTTTTGATGTCCGAAACACCCGTGTATTTGGTTTGTTTGCCGTTTTCAATTACAACTAAGGTCGGAGCCTGCTTAATGCCGAATTCGCGTGCAGCTTCCGGATCTTGATCGGCATAGATTTTTTGATATGCGATATTGTTTTTATCAAGATTTGCCGCCGCTATTTTGCAGTTCGGGCAGGTTGTTGTGGCAAACAAATATATGCCGTCGCCAACAGGCTTTACTTCCGCCTTATCTTCTTTAGCCTCTTCTTTTACCGGCGCATTTTCAACACCGTGATGAGTTAAATGAGAATTGGCAATATCGTAAACCTTACGGTCTTTATATTCCTGAGTTTTACCGTCGTTCCAGTTTTGTACCGGACGATAATATCCTGTAATACGGCTGTAAACTTCGGTCTTTTCGCCGCATTCCGGGCAAACTTCCTGCTCTCCTGCGAGATAGCCGTGGTTTTTACATACCGAATATGTCGGGCTCATGGTGTAGTACGGAAGTTTATAGTTTTCGGCTATTTTGCGAACAAGGTTTGCCGCCGCCTTCCAGTCGGGCAGCTTTTCGCCTAAAAATGCGTGGAAAACCGTACCGGATGTATAAAGTGTTTGAAGTTCATCCTGAATATCGAGCGCCGAGAATATATCTTCTGTATAACCTACAGGAAGATGTGATGAGTTGGTATAATACGGTGTATCGTCACAAGATTTTGCAGCAGTGATAATATCGGGGAAATGCTTAATATCGTGCTTTGCCAAACGGAAAGCTGTGCTTTCGGCGGGAGTAGCTTCAAGGTTGTATAAATCGCCGTACTGTTCCTGATAGTCCGAAAGGCGCTCTCTCATATGATTTAGAACTTCTATAGTAAAGTCCTGAGTTTCCTTATGAGTCATATCGGCTTTAATCCACTTTGCATTAAGACCGGCTTCGTTCATACCGACAAGACCAATCGTAGAAAAGTGGTTGTTAAATGTACCAAGATATCTCTTAGTATAAGGATATAATCCGTTATCTAAGAATTTGGTTATAACCGTACGCTTAACCTTTAAGCTTCTTGCGGCAATATCCATAACCTTGTCAAGTCTGCGGAAGAAATCTTCTTTATCTATTGCAAGGTAAGCAATCCTCGGCATATTAATGGTAACAACGCCAACACTTCCCGTAGATTCGCCGGATCCGAAAAATCCGCCCGATTTTTTACGGAGCTCTCTAAGGTCTAACCTTAAGCGGCAGCACATCGAACGAACGTCGCTTGGCTCCATATCGCTGTTAATATAGTTGGAAAAATACGGTGTGCCGTATTTGGCGGTCATTTCAAACAAAAGTCTGTTGTTTTCGGTATCAGACCAGTCAAAATCGCGGGTAATTGAATATGTGGGAATAGGATACTGGAATCCGCGGCCGTTAGCATCGCCTTCGATCATTATTTCGATAAATGCCTTATTAACCATATCCATTTCTTTTTTGCAGTCTTTATATTTATAAGGCATCTCTTTGCCGCCGACAATACAGTTAAGCTCGGCAAGATCGTTAGGAACAGTCCAGTCTAAAGTAATGTTTGTAAACGGAGACTGGGTTCCCCAACGAGAAGGGGTATTTACGCCGTAAATAAACGACTGAATGCACTGTTTAACCTCTTTATAGGTTAAATTATCGGCTTTTACAAACGGAGCCAAATAAGTATCGAAAGATGAGAACGCCTGTGCGCCCGCCCACTCATTTTGCATAATACCTAAAAAGTTAACCATTTGATTGCAAAGGGTGGACAGATGGCTTGCAGGTGCCGAAGTTATTTTTCCGGGAACGCCGCCAAGACCCTCTTGAATAAGCTGTTTTAACGACCAACCTGCGCAGTATCCGGTAAGCATTGAAAGGTCGTGAATGTGTATATCGGCATTTCTGTGAGCTTCACCGATTTCATCATCGTAAATCTCGCTTAGCCAATAGTTAGCCGTAACAGCACCTGAGTTAGAAAGAATAAGACCGCCGACAGAATATGTAACAGTTGAATTCTCTTTAACGCGCCAGTCGTTGATTTTAAGATAATTGTCGACTATCTTTTTATAGTCAACCAATGTTTCGCCAACATTACGGATTTTTTCGTGCTGTTTACGATAAATAATGTAAGCCTTTGCCACTTCGTCGTAGCCGGCTTTAATAAGAACAGACTCAACACTGTCCTGAATATCTTCAACAGAGATATTTCCGTCCTTAATTTTCGGCTCAAAATCTGCTGTAACCTTCAGCGCCAAAAAATCAATAGTATCGTTATGATACTGCATTTTACAGGCGTCAAAAGCTTTTATAACAGCGTCTTTAATTTTTGCAATGTTAAAATCAACCACATTGCCGTCTCTTTTTAATACCCTGTACATATATCTATTCCCCTTTAGTTTTTGTGCATTGTAAATTATACCAAACATTTTGTGCCTTGTCAATACTAAAAATACTATATGTTGTGTTTTTAATTTTTGACCATTAAATTCCGCGAAGCTCGGTATTGCTTATATATTTTAACGCGGCATTTTTCATTGCAATCATTTCTTGCTTTTCTGCTTCGTGTAGGTTATCGCCTATTAAATTGCCGCTGTCAACAAAGTTTTGCAAGAAATAATTATCCGCGCCCTTTATCCACTCGGCTATTTTTTCAATATCTTGTACCGTATGGAATTCTTTAACCACGGTAGTGCGAAATTCAAAAGGTATTTTGTCTTGGGAAATCAAAAAATGTATACTTTCTTCAATACTTCCGATATCAAAATCTTTTAGCCCGATAGTTTCGGCATATTTTTCTTTAGAGTTTTTTACGTCCATTGCAACATAATCCACAAGCCCGTCATTTACAAGCCTTTTTAAAAGCTTCGGGTAACTGCCGTTTGTGTCTACTTTGCAAGCAAACCCAAGCGCTTTTATTTTTATAATAAAATCGTAAATATCATCATTCATTAGCGGCTCGCCACCGGTAATACCAACGCCGTCCAAAAGACCGGTTCTTGTTTTTAAAAATTTTAAAATATCCTCTTCGGTATAAATCTCCGACGAACTTAAATCGGTAACAAGCGACGCATTATGGCAAAACGGGCATCTAAAATTACAGCCGCCCGTAAACAGTGTACATGCGATTTTCTTAGGAAAATCTAACAGGGTCATTTTTTGCAGTCCGTGAAATATCATAACAGTTCTCCAAATTGGTTTTAAATTATAATATCATAAAGCGCACCCAAATTCAATATCTTGTTGTAAGAAAATCAAAAAAATACTATATATTGTAAAAAATGCTTTTATTTTTAATAAAATATGTTATAATAATTTTAAAGGAGGTGCTTATATGCCCGATTTGCATAAATTTTTAGATGAAGAAGATTACATAGAGCAGGAATGCCTGTTATGTATGGACAAGGCGCAAAAAGAAAAGCCCCTAAGAACAATCCCTATCGGCCGTGTTATTGAAAAGCTTGACGACTATTTTTCTCGCAATGATTATTTAGGCGCAGAACGGCATCTTCTTTACTGGTTAGAAGACGCAAAAGACGGCAAGGATTTACGCGGCATGCTTATACTAAGCAACGAGCTTATGGGCATTTACAGAAAGACGGGCAAAAAAGAAGCCGCCTACAAAAAAGCAGACGAAGCTATAAATTTACTTAAAGAATTAGAAATGGAAGAAAGCGACGTTGCAGGAACAACCTACTTAAACGCCGCAACCGTACTTAAAGCCTTCGGTGAAGCAGAAAAAAGCTTAACTCTTTATAAAAAAGCTCAAATTATATACGAAAAAGAAAACAAAAGTGCCGATCAAAATTTGGGAGGACTTTACAATAATATGGCTTTAGCTTTAACCGATATCGGCGATTATTCCGCGGCCGAAAGATACTATTATAAAGCAATAAATATAATGATGTCTATTAAAGAAGGCCCTTTAGACGCGGCTATTTCATATTTAAACCTTGCGGATCTTGCTGCAAAAAGGGACGGGCTTGAAAAAGCCGAACAAGAAATAAATAGTCTTTTAGACAAAGCCGAAGAACTAATTAACGACAATTCGTTAACTAAAAACGGTTATTACGCGTTTGTTTGTGAAAAATGTGCGCCGACATTTCTTTATTATGGCAGGTTTTTATTTGCCAACGAACTAAAAATAAGAGCCGGGAGTATTTATGAAAGGGATTGAAATTTCAAAAGAATATTATAAACAGTTCGGCGAACCAATGCTTAAAAAAGATTTCCCCGAGCTGCTTTCAAAAATATCCGTTGGCCTTTGCGGCAGTGGCTCTGAATGCTACGGCTTTGACGACGATATTTCGCGCGACCATGATTTTTCAGCCGGCTTTTGCATTTTTATTCCCGATGAAGATCTGCTTGACCGAAGATCGGCATTTTTGCTCGAACGCGCGTATTATAAACTTCCCAAAGAGTTTATGGGATTAAAAAGAAGCGCGGTTAATCCGGCCGGCGGAAACCGAGTAGGAGTTATTAAAATTTCTGATTTTTTCATTAATAAGGTGGGCTCCCCTGACGGCCAACTTTCAACCAACTCTTGGCTTACTATCCCGGAAAGTTTTCTTGCAGAAGCTACCAACGGCGAAATTTTTTACGACGGTGCAGGCATCATTACCGATATTAGACGCCGACTTAAGAATATGCCCGAAGATATCAGGCTTAAAAGACTGGCCGGCAACCTTGTAATGATGGAACAATCCGGTCTTTACAATTACAACAGATGTATAAGTCACGGCGAGACTGCCGCCGCTCAATTAGCCTTAACGGAGTTTTGCAAAACAACGCTTGCCGTCGCTTTTTTATTGAATAAAACTTATATGCCGTACTATAAATGGGCGTTTAAAGCTTTACGGAGGCTGCAAAAACTCGGCACAATTTATGACGGTTTAGAGTTTTTAATCTCAAGCGATAATTCGCAGGATAACATAAAACTAAAAAATGAAATAATTAACGATATTTCAGCAATGGTGTTAAACTGTACAAAAGAGCTTTCAAACAACGGCAGTAACGAACTTAGCGTTCAGGCAAGTGCCTTAAACGAACAAATCAAAGATTCCGAAATACGTAATTTAAATATTCTGTATTGTGTATAAAAAAGCCTCGACAACGCTGCTTGCGTGCCGAGGCTAAAAATTTTTTATAACTCGTACCCGGTCCACCCGGCAAGAGACCTTGCTAAGTAGTTGGCGTCCTTGTCGTCTACCGTGCCGTCTCCGTTAATATCAAGAAGAGATTCTACAACTGATATATTCCACCCGGCAAGATACCGCTTTAACGCGGAAATATCCTTGTCGTCTATTCCGCCGTCACCGTTTGTGTCGCCTAATTCTCTGTCAATAACGGTTATGCTGCCGTTGACACCAGCTACGGCAATATCGGTTTCATTTTCGTCGTCTACGTAGCAACTTTGAGGAACTATGCTAATATTAAACACGTCGCCGACACTTGCTTCCTCTAAAACTGAAAACTCAAAGGTTATAATATCGCCGTTATAGGTAACAGGGTCAGAAAAGACCTTTTCGTCAATTAAATCAGGCACAAAGCCATATTTGTACCATCCGTTTGTGTTTGCTGTGACTATGGTTGAATCGGTGTGAACATCGGTATAATTCTCGGGCAACGCAATATTAATTTTATCCACACTTTCAAGTTTTAACTTAGTTGTATCAAATAACATTTTGAAAGTTAGCGTGCCAAAACCTTTGTTGCCTGTTATTTTAACAGTAACTTTTACCTTGTTTCCAACTTTCACTCTTACGTCATTGGCTATTATTTTCATTGCTTTATAGCCGCAAATGTTGCAAGTCATATCAAAATCGTTGTCAAAAACGTGCGAAATTACCTCGTCAATTTCGCCGCATACGGTACACACATGGTAATGTCCGTGCATAGATGCAGACCATTTTGTCGAAAATTTGTGCGTAATTGTTCTTGTGTGATTACATTCATTACAAGTTGTATCACATGAATTGTCGTACACGTGAGCGGTAATATCTTTTTTATAGCCACAAACCGTACATTCTTGCCAGTGATATGTACCATCATATTTTTGCATAAAATCATGTGCAGAAACATCAGTTTTGTCATAACAAATTTTACATTCGTACCAATGGTTTACAGCATCGTTTGACCAAGTTGTTTTATACGAGTGTGATATTTCCCTAACGTAACCACAAATGTTGCATGTGGTATCGCAATCGTTATCATAAATATGTTTTGCCACAGCATTCTTATCACCGCAAACACTACATTCATGCCAATGCTGTGAACTGTTTTTTGACCAAGTTGTTTTATACGCGTGTGATATTTTCCTAACGTAACCACAAACGTTGCATGTGGTATCACAATCGTTATCATAAATATGGTTTGTGTTTTTACAAATATTATAATGTGCTGTACTGCTCGGCTTGCCCTGCAGCTGATCCCATTGTTCTTTAGTACCTGTATAATAAATATCTTTTAAACCGGTGCAACCAGAAAAGGCATAAACGCCTATTGACGTTACGCTATCAGGTATTACTATACTTGCAAGGCTCAAGCAATCAAAAAAGGCAGAACCGCCTATTGACGTTACGCTATCAGGTATTTCTATGCTTGCAAGGCTTGTGCAACCTTCAAAGGCACGTTCACCTATTGAAGTTATGCTATTACCAATACTTACACTTGCAAGTTTTGTGCAATAATGAAAGGCCCAACTGCCTATTGATGTTACGCCGCTTTTAATGGTAACTTTTGTTATGTCTGTGCCCCACGGCCGTGTCTTGTAAGTATAATACCCCATAGCGCCGGTGCCGGAAATTGTTAGTTCGGTGCCTTCGAGGGTCCAGGTGCAATCTCCCGTTCTGCCGGAGGTTGCAGCTAAAACATTAAAAGCATTTACACTAAAAAGTGAAAATGTTATTATTAAACATAGGGTAATGCTAATTATTTTCTTCATAAGATACTACTTTCTTTTAATCTACTTATAAATTTGTATTTTGCGTTCAAAAATTTTAGATATTACTTCTTCTATCTTATTGTCATCTTGCTGTTTTGCTATTGTTTATTTTATTATATTTTATCTCTATTTGTCAAGGTCGCAAATGTTATTTCAAATCTTTATTTTGCCTGTCATCCCCCGCTTTTGAAGCAAAAGCTTTAATGCGGAGCAAAAAAAGAGCCTCGAACACAAAGTTTTGTGCCGAGGCTTATTTTTAATTATTATCAGAAAAGATGATAATTAACAACAACCGCTGCAAAAACAATAGAAACCATTGAAAGAAGTTTGATTAAAATGTTTATTGCAGGACCAGATGTGTCTTTAAAAGGGTCGCCGACTGTGTCACCCACGACGGCAGCCTTGTGTTGATCACTGCCTTTACCGCCGTGAACTCCGCTTTCTATATATTTTTTAGCATTATCCCAAGCGCCGCCTGAATTTGACATAAATATTGCCAGTAAGAAACCACTTGCCGTAGCGCCTGCCAGCATTCCTACAACGCCGTGGTAGCCAAGCGTTACGCCTGTAACTATCGGAACTATTATAGCGACAATCGTAGGCAAAATCATTTCGCGCAAACTCGCCTTTGTACAAAGATCAATGCAAGATTTATAATCGGCATTTGCTTTGCCTTCCATAAGGCCGACAATTTCTTTAAACTGTCTTCTGACTTCAACTACGATTGATTGAGCGGCTTTACCGACCGAACTCATAGTAAGTGCGGCAAATATAAACGGCAAGCAAGTACCGATGAATAAACCAACTAAAACCTTTGGATTCATAAGGTCAAAAGACACATCGGCATTAGGATTAATCTGCCGAATTCTGTCAATATAAGAGGCCATTAAAGCAAGAGCGGTTAATGCGGCAGAACCGATAGCAAAGCCTTTACCGGTTGCTGCGGTAGTATTTCCAAGTGAATCAAGAGCATCTGTTCTTTCTCTTACCGATTCATCAAGGCCCGACATCTCAGCGATACCGCCGGCATTATCTGCAACAGGGCCATAAGCATCGGTTGCAAGGGTTATACCAAGTGTTGACAGCATACCGACAGCCGAAAGAGCAATACCGTAAAGGCCTAATCCGGAACTTGTTTTACCGCCTGAAAGGAAGAAGGCAAGAAGAATACAACTTGCAACTATAATAATCGGAATAGCAGTCGATAACATTCCAAGGCTTAACCCACCGATAATAACAGTGGCACTGCCTGTTTCTGATTTTGCTGCTAATTTTTTAGTGGGTTTATAAGAATCAGAAGTAAAATACTCTGTAGCTTTTCCAATTAAAACGCCCGACAACAAACCTACAATAATCGCAAAGTAAATTCCTATGTTTTCTGAACCAAGCAGGAAATATACAATCGGAAAAGATATAAGAGCAATCATAATGGCGCTGAAGCTTGTACCGCGGCTTAATGAATTCAGCAAATCTTTTTGAGTCGCTTTTTCTTTTGTGCGAACCAAAAACGTACCGATAATCGAACAAAGTATGCCTGCCGCCGCAATAAGAAGCGGAACAGAAAGAGCTTCTAACTGAAGATTTTTAAATGCTGAAACTCCAAGAGCCATAGCAGAAATAATAGAACCAACGTAAGATTCATAAAGGTCTGCGCCCATTCCGGCAACATCGCCAACGTTATCGCCAACATTGTCAGCAATAACGGCAGGGTTCCTCGGGTCATCTTCAGGTATGCCCGCCTCAACCTTACCAACAAGGTCAGCACCTACGTCTGCGGCTTTTGTGAAAATACCACCACCAACACGAGCAAAAAGCGCCATGGAAGAGGCACCCATTCCAAATGTAAGCATTGCCGAGGTAATAACAGCAGGCTCCAACTTGAAAGCATATTTTAATATAATAAACCAAAGGGATATATCCAAAAGACCAAGGCCTACAACGGTAAAGCCCATAACGGAGCCGGCACTAAAGGCAACTCTAAGGCCATTATTTAGGCCTTTAATGCAAGCATTCGCTGTTCTTGCGTTTGCACTTGTTGCAATTTTCATGCCGATAAATCCCGAAAGTCCTGAGAAAAATCCACCGGATACAAAAGCAAACGGAACAAACGGTGTAAGGAGATTAAAGAAAGCCATTACCGAAAGGATAACAAACATAACACCGAAAAAGACAAGAACAACCGTGTATTGCCTTTTAAGATATGCGTTTGCACCAGCCTTTACAGAATCGGAAATCTTTTTCATTAAATCGTTTCCACGTTCAAATTTAAGAACGCGCTTTGCTGTTAGTGCGGCAAATATAAGCGCAATTACCGAACCAATCAGGGTTAAAAATATCGAATAATTTTGCATTGGTAATCTCCTTTTTTATAAAAGATAATAAGCTGTTCTCTTGCTGTTTTGCTATTTTTTTATTTTATTATATTTTATCTCTATTGTCAAGGTCGCAATTGTTATTTCAAATCTTTATTTTGCCTGTCATTCCCCGCTTTTGAAGCAAAAGCTTTAATGCGGAGCAAAAAAAGAGCCTCGAACACA
>ERZ827168.398-NODE-398-length-74637-cov-7.765654_pt1 | contig 74637 bp, 79 predicted proteins | sample MGYA00519868_ERZ827168 | MGnify/ENA primary metagenome ERZ827168 (study PRJEB31778, sample SAMEA3449271) | human gut metagenome | biome: human gut; feature: human-associated habitat; material: faeces | place: United Kingdom | collected 2010/2012 ... | reverse complement strand
AGAGTGCGTTGTAGAGTTCGATGAGTTTTGCTTTCTCGTGAAAGATTGTGACAAAGACGGAATCCTTGTAGGTTCGTTTGACTTCCTGCTCCTGCTCTTGCGTTTGCACTTGTGGCTGTGCCTGTATCTTCGTATTCATTTTAGATTCTCCTCGTACAAGTATAGGAGAATGACGTCATTCTTTGTAAGTATTTTACATCTAATGGCAGATATTGTCAATACACATTTTTACATTTTGTTCGGGTTTTTCGGAATTTCGTAGCAAAAAACATCTAAGGCCCGCTGATATGGCTGTTTGGTTTTTTGCTAGCTCTGCGGAGTCCGACACCTAACTCCGCAGAGCGCTCGCCCTTGCCGAAGCCGGCACATTCGCCTTTTTGTTTCTCGCTAAAGAAAACAAGATTTCATTGTTGCTTTGCATAAAGTAAGCATGCAATGTATAAATTGTTATATTTTTGCCAAAGATATTACCAATAAATTCTATTGACAATGTTTTGTCAATGTTGTATTTTTTAAGTACAAGAATTCTTATTTTCGATATCGACTTTCGCACCCCTGCTAAGGAGGGCGTTCATAAACTTTAGTGTGTTAAATTAAGAAAGTAATAGGTGGAAATATGAAGACATTGTTTTTTAGTACAAAGAAGATTACCTCTGCGCTTGCCTTTACATTAATGCTGATTGCCGTTACGGCATACTCTTACGGTGGTGAACGTGATCTTAATGTTGACTATCGAACGCCGGAGGACATTAATGCGTTTCTGCAATCTCATCCTGTTGCGCATGATGCGTTTAGTGATTCCTATGAATTTTCTTATTCCGATTCTCCACAGCTTGGTTCGTCGTATGAACCCGGTTCCCTTTCAAAATCTGATTTGAATTCAGCTCTTCACATGCTTGAAAATATCCGTTATATTGCAGGACTCCCTGCGGATCTTAAACTTTCAAACGATTACAATCGTATGGCTCAGGCCGCTTCATTGGTAAACTATTCTAATGATTCCATTTCACATTATCCAGAATTCCCTTCGAATATTTCATCAAAAACTGCAAAATCCGGTATAAAAGCCTGTGCCGAATCCAATCTCGCATGGGATTCCTGGCAGAACACCAGTCTTGAACATTCAATCTTAAATGTCTGGATGAAGGATGACAGTGTTTCCAATATTAAGGCATTGGGACATCGCCGTTGGATCCTGAGCCCGGAAATGAAAAGAACCGGTTTCGGTGCGGTATCCGGTTCCCGTGGCACCTACAATACGATGTATGTTTTCGATTTCGGCAGAAAAGTTAAGACAAATTATCAGGTCGCATGGCCTGCACAGCAAATGCCTGTCTCCTATTTCCCGGAAGGTACTCCGTGGAGCCTTTCTCTCGGTAAAGTGTTAAACTCGGAAAAAATTAAAGTAACTCTTACAAGACTTTCAGATAACAAGGTATGGAATTTCTCAAAAAAACAAGCCGACGGTGCTTTTTATGTAAACAACGACGGCTATGGTCAAAAAGGCTGTATTATATTTAATCCGAAGAATATCGGCCACTGCAAGAGCGGCGACAAATTTATAGTTAAAGTTTCGGGTGCCGGCAAAGAAATCAGCTACATCGTGAATTTCTTCTAATCGGTGTCTGAGGACTGATTTAAAATACATAAAAAATGTGCATCGACTTGATGCACATTTTGCTTTATTTATTATTCATCGACAGGCTCCATTCCTCGAGATTGGTGTGGAGCAGTTTGTGTGCACGATCGGAAAGCGGTTCTCCGAGGAATTCCTCATAGGTAAGCTGTACGGCTTTGTTTTCGTGGGAAAACCTCAAATTGTTCACCTTATCAAGCCCGTAAAGTTTCTTCGCTCTCTCGGAGGCAAGTTCCTGACCGTCTCTGAACGGTTGTCCGCCTCCGCCTACGCAGCCTCCCGGACATGCCATGATTTCAACAAAATCATACTCTGCCTTTCCGCTTCTGACAGCGTCTATCAGTGCTCTTGCGTTGCCCAGGCCGTTTGCTACGGCAACCTTAAGCTGTGTGCCCGCTAAATCGAATTTCGCTTCTTTCCAGCCTTTCATGCCTCTGATTTCCTTGAAGGCATCAGGCTGCGGATTTTCGCCGGTTACGAGGTAATATGCGCTTCTGAGTGCTGCTTCCATAACGCCGCCGGTTGTTCCGAAAATCGTTGCGGCTCCGGAACCTTCTCCGAAAATGTCGTCAAACGGCATCTCAGTAAGATCCTGCGGTTTAATGCTGTCGCTTCTTATGAAACGGTCGAGTTCTCTTGTTGTGAGTACCAAATCGACATCTCTGCCGTGCTGGCTGTCATTTACCTCAGGAACTGTCATCTCATATTTCTTTGCAACACAAGGCATGATGGATACCGAGAAGATCCTATCGGGATCAATTCCGAGCTTGTATGCGATAAAAGTCTTTGACATGCTGCCGAACATCTGCTGCGGCGATTTCGCTGTGGATAAATCTTCTACCAGATCCGGATACTGCGTCTTTGCAAACCTTATCCAGCCCGGGCAGCACGAAGTAAACATCGGCCATCTGTGGCGGTTTCTGTTTGCAAGTCTTCCGAGGAACTCACTGCCTTCTTCCATAATGGTAAGGTCCGCTGTGTAATTCGTATCGAAAACATAGTCGATTCCGATTTTTTTGAGTGCACATACGAGCTTTCCGAGCGTTGCGTCCTTATCCTTAAGTCCAATCTGCTCGCCCCAGGCGGTTCTTACGGCCGGTGCAATCTGCACCATCGTGATGATGTCCGGATCCGCAAGCGCATCGTTTAAGTCAAATCTGTCGTCTCTTTCCCGCAAAGCCCCCACCGGGCAATGGGTAATGCACTGTCCGCAAAGTGCACAGTCTACACTGTTAATATCGCTGTTGTCTCTTACGCCGATGGTAGTTCTGTATCCGGAGCCCGACAAATTCCATACGCCCAGCCCCTGTATTTTTTCGCAGACCTGTATGCAGCGCATGCATTTCACACACTTGGATGCGTCTCTTATGATCGGCATTTCCTTGTCCCACCGGTCGATTTCGGCTGTGTTTTCGTAATCGCTTAAGATAATACCCAAATCGTTTGCGATCGTCTGCAATGTGCAGTTTCCGCTCTTGATGCAGCTTGCACAGTTCGTTTTGTGGTCGGAAAGAATCAGCTCAACATTGATTCTTCTGGTTCTCCTGACACGCGGACTGTTTGTCATAATTTCCATGCCGTCCTCGCAAACGGTGTTGCATGCGGTTACCAGCTTTTCCATGCCTTTTATTTCAACGAGGCAGACTCTGCACGCGCCGATTTCATTTAAATCTTTCAGATAGCAGAGATGCGGAATATGGATGCCGACCTTTTCTGCAGCTTCCATGATGGTGGTTCCGTCTTCAACAGCGATGTTCTGTCCGTTTATAATCAGTTTTACCATTTTGTATTCCTCCCTCCTCTGAATGATCCGAAGCCGTGATAATCGCATCGCAGGCATCTTGATGCTTCCTGCATTGCTTCTTCAAGGCTCATTCCTTGTTCGACTTCATCGAAGTCATTGCCTCTCTGGTTTGCGAATCTTTCTTTGAGTTCCGTTCTTCCGCAAGGCATATTGTCATCAGGAGTCGGAAGCGGAATATCCACATCGACTTCAATTTCATGGTTGAATCCGAGATAGGAGTCTATGTTTGCGGCCGCAACCTTTCCTGCTGCAATCGCATTGATAACAGTTGAAGGTCCCGTTACGCAGTCACCGCCTGCATATGTACCCTTAACGTTTGCGATTACGCTGCTTTTCTTTGCCTGGATGTTTCCGCGGAATACAGGAATTCCGTACTCTTCAAAGAATCGAATATCGGTTGCCTGTCCGATTGCGGAAATAATAATATCGCATGGGATCTTTTCTTCCGGCTCGGAAGAATCCATAGGCTTCGGTCTTCCCGAATTATCCGCTTTCCCGGCAATCTGCGGCTTCACCCAAAGAGCCTCAACTTCACCGCGTTTATTGGTTTCTATTCTCGAAGGTGTCTTGAGTTGCAAGAGGTTACAGCCTTCTGCAATTGCCCCGCCGATTTCGTCAGGAAGTGCGGTCATGTCATCTCTTCTTCTTCTGTAAACGATGCTTACATCCGTCGCTCCGAGGCGTTTTGCTGTTCTTGCCACATCCATTGCCACGTTGCCGCCGCCGATTACCACAACCACTTTGTCGCGGAAGTCCGGCATAGCATCGTCTCCGATGCCTCTGAGCATTTCAACTGCCGGAATTACGCCTTTTGCGTATTCTCCCGGTATGCCGATGCTCTTCGCATTATGGGAACCGATTGAAATATAGGCTGCATCGAAATTATTTCTGATTTCCGCCATGGCTTCCGGAGTCGAAACATCGTAATCGGTTTTTACTTCAATTCCGGTGGAAAGAATCGCATCGATATCCCACTGAAGTCTTTCTCTCGGCAAGCGGTAGCTCGGAATTCCGTAGCGCAGCATTCCGCCGAGTTGTGCCCTCTTTTCGTATACGGTTACTTTGTGCCCCATAATGGCAAGGAAGAACGCTGCACTCAAGCCTGACGGACCTCCGCCGATAACCGCAATCTTTTTGTTTGTGCTGTCCATTTTTTCCGGTACGGGAACCGTGCCGCAGTTGTCAACTGCATAGCGCTTGAGTCCTCTGATATTAACCGGTGCGTCGATAAGCGTTCTCCTGCATCTCTGTTCGCATGGATGTTCGCATATCAGTGCGCATACCGTTGGGAACGGATTGTCCTTTCGAATCAGTCTTACCGCATCCGAATATCTTTCGCTTCTGAGAAGCGCCACATAGCCCGGTACGTCCACGCCTGCGGGACACATCGCCACGCAAGGAACCGGCTGTGCCTGGTTGCGTATTCTGTCGGTACAGGTATGGTTCAAAATATGGGACTCAAAGTCCTCCCTGTATCCTTTCAGCCCTCTGAGTACCATGTTTGCGGCTTCGGTACCGATGGCACAGTCCGCCGAAACACTGATGGCCTCCGCTGTTCTTTCCAAAAGTTTCAGCTTGTCCATTTCCGTTTCATTGTCAATATCAACGATATCGTCGATGATATGCTGCAGTTGGCCAAGTCCGACACGGCAAGGCACACATTTACCGCAGCTTTGCGAATGACAAAGTCTCAGGAAAGAAGCCGTCAAGTCAACCGGGCACTGTCCCGGCGGGCTTGCGATGATTCTTCTCTCCAAATCTTTGTAAAGACCTTCCATGGTCTTTTGAGCAGTATCGTGTGATTTAATGTATAATCTATTCACTTGCTGCCTCCTTTTCTTCTGCTCCAATAACTTCTACATCTTTTGATTTTTTATTTCCAATGGTGCTGAAGTCGATTTCCATAATAAAAATACTCGCAACCATAAGAAAGGCACCTAAATATGATTTAAACGAAAGTATCTCGTGTGCAAATACCGTAGCGACTACGCCTGCAAATACCGGCTCAAGCGCAAAGATCACGCCTGTATGAGATGCCGTTGTGTATTGCTGCGCAACAGGCTGCACGATGAATGCCACACCCGTACAAAATACTGTAAGAAACAGTGCTGAAGCCCATACCGCCGCTGTCGTCGGAAAATGCGGAGTTTCAACAAGGAAGGACATAATGAGGTTCAATGTCCCGGTTACTCCCAGCTGGAATACCCCCATCTGATACGCATCCACTTCTTCATTCGACACTGCTTTCTCCGTAACAAGCAAATCAATGGCATAAGCGATGCCGCACATAATGCAAAGCAGGTCGCCCTTTAAATTATCTTTGTTGATCGAAAAATCATCATTCAATGTGAGAAGTGCAATGCCTACAAGACACATAAGCACGACAACGGTCAGCTTCTTGTTCGGCTTTTCTTTCAGAAAAATCCACGCAAAAAGCGGTGTGAAAATTACCGTGAGTGCACAGAGGAAACCGGAATTCGAAAGGGTTGTGTATTTCACCCCGAAGGTCGCTCCTATGTACACGAACACCAATGCAATCCCAACGATTACACTGTACTTCAGTGTTGTTTTGTTTACGGTTTTAATCTTATTCCATGAGAAAACCGCTGCGATTAAGAACGCCCCCAGGAACCGGAATGCGTTCAGCGTAAACGGATCCATGTCCGCAAGGCACAAATCCATCAAATAATAGGAAATTCCCCAACATAATGTTACCAAGATGAGCATGAAGTCTGCCTTCATCTGTTTGTTGTGATTCAGTTGCTGCAATTTTTATATCCTCCCCACCAATAGCTCAAGCGCAAGATTTTGCTCCAAAACGCCTGTTTTGATATTTCTGTCTATTTCGTAAAGCTGTACCAGTATTTCTTTGAGTTTGGTTTTTGTAAACCGGTCAGCCGCCTGTATTGCTTTTTTTATCCGAAATTCGTGAATTTTCATTATCTTGACGATTTCCGGCATCGACATTGCGTCTTCTTTGAATTCTTTGACCTCAAGGATAAGTTCAAATTGATTTATGAGCATTCCCGTTACCGCAAACACATCGCTTCCGGCGTTCAGAATGTTATGCATAATCTTAAATGCCACATCCTTTTTCTTGCCGGCCGCAGCATCCAGAAAATTGAAGATAAAAGTATCCATGTCTCCGTTTAATGCTGCCGAAACATCCTCAAGCCGTATTTCCATGCCGTCGCTGTGTGCGATTATCTTCTTAATGTCATTCTCAAGATTGAGGATTCTGTACTCGCCCTCTTTATTGAAATATCCGCTTTCCTCAATCATATAGCGCAGAATGTCACGTTTGACCGCAATGCCCGCGGCTCGGAATCTTTTTTCCGCAAAAGCTGCAAGCTGTGCGTAATCCAATGCTGCAAAATCATACGATTGGCTTTTTTTCTTCAGTTCTTTGAAAAAATCGTTTTTTTCGCCGTCTGCGTCTGTCGAAAGAATCAGGATGGTCTGTTCGGACGGATTCTCCGCATAACCGAGAAGTGCTTCTTTGTCAGCCGTCGAAAAGCCTTTTGGGTTTATGGATTTCAGCAGCGAGTGATTCCTTACCCATACAACCCGCTTCTCTGAAAACATTGGAAAAGTCTCGCATGATGCAATGATCTCATCCACCGGCGTATTCTCATCGTCCGTTTTCACAAAGTCAAAAGAAAGTGCCGCCGGATTCACATATTTTTTTACTAAAGAAAGTGCCGCCCATTCGACCAGGTACTGTTCAATTCCGTACAAAAAAAGAACCGGTCCGAAATCATCACTTTTTAAGTCCGCACCGAACTTCTTGTATGCATGTTCCTGTTTGTCTTTTTTGTTTGCCATAATAAATCACCGATGTATATTATACCTTTTATTTCTATGCATTTCAATTGTTTTAAAATATAAGCATTAGGAATTTGTGTGTATTCTGATTTTTTTCTTGTCAAAGCTTATGCCGACTGCTCCATCCGTGTCGTTTCTGAACATCACGCAGCCGAACGCATCCAAAGTTTTCAAGGTTTCTTCCGACGGATGTCCATAATTGTTCCTGCCAACCTGTATGACTGCCGCATCAGGAGATACCGCACTTAGAAATTCCGGAGATGTGCTTGTTCTGCTTCCATGGTGCCCGATTTTGAGAATATCGGCTTTCAGCGTATCGGTTCCCGCATAATGCTTGATTAATGCCCGCTCTCCTTCCTTGTCGAGATCCCCTGTAATAAGTACTTTATACCTGCCGTAATGAATTAAAAAAACGGAACAGTCCTTGTTCTCATCCTGCGTCCTGCCTTCAGGAAGTGTAAGCGGCCATACTGTCTCAATATACACATCTTTGGATATTCGCAAAGTCTTGCCTTTCGTCATTTCAGTGTAAATTTCACCTGTTTTCATGCATTCACTGAGTTCCGTAAGACCCTTGTAATGATCGGTGTGCCGATGCGTCGCGATTGCCGCATCCACCTTTGAAACCCCGTTTTTCAGGAGATAAGGTTTTAATTTGTTTTTCCCGACATTATATTCCACTGCTCCGCCGCCGTCTATCAGGATGTTTTTTCCTCCCGCTTTGATGTGAACACAGTCGCCCTGCCCCACATCCACAAAAATAATGTCATCATGCGTGAGCGGCGAATAGGCAAACCCTTCTCCCACCGCTGAAACAGCCAGAATGACCGCAAGAACACCTGCGATTTTCTTATATTCTTTCCTGCTTTTCATGATGCAGAAACTCTCTGACGCAGCGAAAAAAGTTGAAGTGATGAGGAACAGCACTGCAAAGAGCGGAGGCGATACCGCATTGGCCCCGAAAAGTCCGCCAAAGTTGACGACATGATTGACTTTTTCAAGCATCAGGGCAAAACCTTCCACAACCGGTCTTAAGAAATCATATCCACACCCTGCCGTGAAGGCACAAAATCCGGCTAACGCAGCCGGCACGAAATATCCCGTCATATAAATAATGGGAATATTGACAATAATACTTATGAAAGAGAAATAATTAAACGAATATATTTGATAAACGAGCAGCCCTATGTTGACCGCGATGGCTGTCGCAAGGCTCTCCGGTACAACCTTCGGCATGACCGGTCTTAAGAAGGCTATTGATGTAATCGCAAGGAACGACATCTGAAAACCGCTGTCAAAAATCACATAAGGGTTCTTTGCAATCAAGATAAACGCGGAGGCACTCATTGCAGTAAGCATGTCATTGCGCCGGTCTGTATATCGTCCTGCGGTGCTGACTGCAATCATCAATATCGCTCTTGTTGAAGATGCGCTCCACATTGCAAGTGATCCGTACAGAAAAAGCATCGCAAGCAATGCCGCAAATGCCCCTGCACTTCTTCGTCTGCCTGCGAGTTTTTTGTAAATACCGTAAAGAATCCCCACATGCAGTCCGCTTACCGCCAGAATATGCGAGGTTCCGTTTTGGCGAAATTCTTCAGAGACGTCCTCTTCCATGAGGCTCGTGTCGCCGAAAAGAACACCCGAAATCATGCCCCTTGCATTGACGGAAACACTTTGCAGGAACTCACTCCTTGCCCGGTAAATTGCTCTTTCGTACAAATCTGCCGGGGTAAATTGCGTTTCCACAATTTTGAATGTCCGTATCGCTGCGATTTTGCCGATTCCTTTGCTTTTGAGATATTTTCGGTAGTTGAAGCAGTGTGGATTTCCTGCCTCCGGCGCATCGCGAAGCACGGCTCTGAACGAAATGATGCTGCGTGACAAGCTGCAGGCATTGAGATTTTCATAGACGGAAACCAGTACATTTTCGCTGAAATCCACTTTTTTATCACCGTATGTTAAGAGCTTTATCTGCATGTCGGTCCTTCCGTCTTTGGATTGGATGCGCAGAATCTTGCCCGTGCAAGTAATCGCTTCGGATTCTCCCGGCGGAAGCTGTGCCGGTTTCAGCGGAATCCCCAAAGCATCGATAAATGCAAGCAATGTAAGTACAAGAATAAGAATAAAAAAGCATCTTCGTCTCATTTTTCCTCCGCGTTTTTCTCGGAGCATTTTAATGAATCCCCTCCGTTAATCATATACTATTTTACATTATTTTACAACATTTAATTTAAACCGTTGGTTAATATTGAAAATGTTTGTGTTTATTTGGATGATATGGTATAATTTTGGTGTACGTATCTAAATATTTTGGATGAGATTATGAAATTTAAAGAAAGCGGGTGATTTGATTGAGCGAAACGACGCACAAATCCAGGCGAGACAGACGTATGGAACTCGAAGCGGCCGAAGCTGCTGCAGCTGCGGGTTCGAGGTCGTCTTCAGGCAAGAAAAAATACAAATTAAACAAGAAGCAATTTATAAAATTTTTAATATGCATATTTTTGGCTATCGCACTTCTGATAACCGCATATGCAACCATCGTAATCATCAAGGCTCCGAAAATAGAGACGAACAATATCTACAGTCTCCTTTCGCAAAGCTCGATTCTATACGATGACAGCGGTCAGATTATCGACAATGTTTTTGCCGACGAAAACAGAACCATTGTGAGCATTGATCAGATTCCGGATCATGTTCAGAAAGCGTTTATCGCACTTGAAGATAAAACTTTCGAGAAACATCACGGTTTCAACATTATCCGTATCTTCGGCGCCATCAAAGATGCAATTTTTAACGGCGGAAGAATCAGCGGCACAAGCACGCTGACGCAGCAGCTTGCCAGAAACCTCTATCTCATGGACGAGATGCAGGAAAGAACGCTGAGCAGAAAGATTACGGAAGCTTACTACTCCGTAATTCTGGAAAGCAAACTCAGCAAGAGTGAAATCCTCGAAGCCTACCTCAACACGGTTAACTTCGGCTGCGGATACGGCGTACAAACGGCCGCGCAGGCATACTTTTCGAAGGATATTGAGGATGTAACCATTGCCGAGGCAGCTGCCCTTGCTGCAATGCCGCAGGCGCCTTCCTCCTACAGACTGGTTCTGCAGGTTTCTGCAGACGAAATAACAGAAGATACACCGAATCTCATCAAAAAGAGCGGCGATTACGCCTATGTATGGAACGATGCGGCAAAGAGCCGTATTCAGACATGTCTCATGCTCATGCACGACCAGGGATACATTACGGATGCTGAATATGAAGAAGCAAAAGCCGTTGAAATCAAGGACATCGTTAATCCGAATCTGGACGAGCTTAATGAAGTTTCCAATTACTTCGCGGATTATGTAATCACGCAGGTTATCAGTGACCTGCAGTCCGAATACGGATATGATTATACGAAAGCTGCCGGCATCGTATATAACGGCGGAATTCAGATTTATACGACGATGGACTCTCAAGCCCAGGAAGTGATCGAGAAAGAATATAAAAATGATGCAAACTTCCCTGAACCGATCGGATACAGAACCGATAAGCGCGGAAACATACTGAATTCAAACGGCGGCGGCATCATGCTTTACGCATATTCAAACTACATCGGCAAAGACGGTTCATTTAAGCTGAAATCCAGTGAATACAAGTGGAATGACGACGGTTCCCTGACCATATATTCCGGCAAGCGCCTCGCAATCTACGACACGACCGTTCAAGGCCAGACGGATTACAGCGTTGAGTTCAAGAGCATGTACACAATAGAGAATAAGAAGTTCTACTCCATTCCGGGTGGATACATCAATATTCCTCAACAGTACAAGAGCCGCGACTCCAAAAACAATTTGGTGGTAAGTGCACAGTTCTTCAAAGACTACCCTGATTTCTTTGTTAAGGACGGAGATAAGCTTTCCACAAAGGACTACAGTCTCAAACAGAAAATCATTCAGCCGCAGTCGGCTATGACAATCATTGATAACAAGACCGGTGCCATCAAAGCCATGATCGGCGGAAGAAAAATTTCGGGCCGTATGCTGTACAACCGTGCCACCGCACCGCGGCAACCGGGTTCTTCCATCAAACCGATTGCTGTATATTCCGCCGCACTTCAAAAGAGTTATGAGCTGGAAAAAGAAGGCGAAACCTTCCCTCTCGTAGACACGGGCTTTGATAAACAAGGAACCAAACTTTGGGGTGACTACATCACTGCAGGTTCCATCGTTGTGGACGAACCTACGAAGATAAACGGCAGAATCTGGCCAAAGAACTCATACAATTCGTACCGCGGAGCTTACACATTCAGAACTGCGCTTCAGCAATCCGTAAACGTATGTGCCGTAAAGATTCTCGCACAGGTTGGAGTTGATTACTCCTACGACATCGCTGAGAAGTTTGGTCTTACAACGCTTGTTCATGACGGCGATGTAAACGATCTGAACCTTGCCGCTCTCGGTATGGGTGGTCTTACCAAAGGCGCATCAACGCTTGAGATGGCAAGTGCTTATACAACATTTGTCAATAACGGCATACACAAGAGCTACAGCTGCTATACAAAAGTAACCACAAAAACCGGTGATCTTCTCCTCGAGGGAAAGACCAAGGAAACCGAAGTTTTGGATCCCGGTGTTGCATGGATTATGCGGGATGTCCTTCAGTCAGTAGTATCCGAAGGTATCGGTTTCTATGCAAGAGTAGCCGGTGCGAAAGTCGGTGGTAAGACAGGTACAACATCCGACAGCTTCGATATTTGGTTCGACGGTTTCACCGCAAACTACTCTGCAGCACTTTGGATCGGAAACGACGTGAATATCAAGCTTTCGTCCATGTCACCAAAAGCCGCAACCTTGTGGGGCCGGATAATAAGCCAAGTGAATAATGCAAAAGGCGGAACGTATTCCAAACGCCCTTCAAATGTCGTGACTGCAACGATTGACACCAAGACGGGCCAGCTTGTAACACCTTCGACCAAGAAGAAACGCACGGAATACTTCACAAAAGGCACGCAGCCTAAGAAAGCTGCAATTTCGGAAGTCAGCGTAACATTATGTTCGGAAAGCGGATATCTCGCAACGCCGGACTGCCCTGACACCTATGTCAAGACCGGATATGCAACCGAACCTCCGGTTGACGAGGAAGGAAACGAACTTCCGCATTATTACTGCAATCTGCATAACCCGGATGCGGAAACATATCCACCGGATCCGGATGTACCGTTTACCCCGATAAAACCTGATCCCGGAACAGATCCGACTCCGGGCGATGATGATATCATCGACGATCCGGACGATCCGAATTACAATCCGACCCCATCGGAATAACAACAAAAGGGACTGTGCTCTGATGCACGGTCCCCTTTCATTTTTTTGATGTCGGCAAGCCCTGTTTTCTTAATTCTTATACCATCTCTTCTTCAATACGAAATACAGCAGCGGTACCGCGTACATATAGATTGCATACGGCAGGCATTCCGGTCCGACCCCGAAGAAAGAAAGCGGTACCGAGCAGCCTATGCACCAAGGTACTAGACATGCAATAAGAATAACCGTATTTTCCATGTCGATTGCCATTTCCTCTTTTGTCCCTCCGCCTTCCAGATACGGCTTCTTCAAAAGATCCGCACAAATAAGCGTGGCAATGGTCTGGTTGCAGAAGATAGCCGCCGATGCCAGACTCATAAGGAACATGACTGTATATCTTCCGAATTTCGTGCACATGCTGCTGAGTTTTTCCTGCAAGCTGTCGAGCATGCCTGTTTCCGTAAAAATTCCGGAATAGCAGCTGGAAATAATCAGAATTCCGACAATCTCGAGCATGGAAACAAGCCCACCGCCGTTTAAGATTGCACCGAGCCCCTCTCCGTCTGCTTTGTATCCCATGATGCACACCTTGATGACTTCAAGCAGCGGTATTTTTTGTACGAGACAGGCAACCAGAATCCCGCTTACAATGCTTACGCCCATTGAGGTAATGACTCCCACTTTAAGAAGCGGCAGCAAGATCATAAAGACTGCCGGCACAAAAGCCCACATGGAGAGATTAAACTCGCTTTCAAATGCCTTTACAAGTTCTGTATCGACATGGCTAATCGGATTTGTCACCGAAAGTATCGAATATGCAATAAGGGTAATCGCAAACGGCACGATTGCAACTTTCATCATCTGCCTTACATTATCGTAAATCTTAGTGTCCGTAATGCTTGCGACCATGTTTGCACTGGAAGATACCGGAGATCCTCTGTCGCCGAAATACACGCCGCTCATCAAAACCCCTGCCGTAATCACGGGATCCACTCCTCCGCTTCTGGCCAGCGTCATAAAGATAACGCCCACTGTGCCCGCAACCCCGAACGATGTCCCGAGCGCATAGCTGAGAAGACAGGAAAGCAAAAATGTAATGATCAAAAATAAAGAAGGCGTAATAATCCGCATTCCATAATAAACGAAAACAGTTATTGTTCCCGAAATTCTCCATGTGGCGGTTACAAAGCCGATAATGCACATGACTTCAAGAACAATAAGAGAGGTTTTTCCGCCTTCCATTCCCATTTTTGCCATGGATTTAAAAGAAAATCCACGATGTTTTCCTACCAGCATGAACGCAGCAAGACCAATGACAAGGGCGATTATCATCGTATAATCAAAGATAATCGCCGAAACCATAACCACTATAAAAACAAGAAACGCAATAAGTAAATCCATTTTAAACCTCTGCTTTATTAATTACGTCAATTAAATCTGCTTAAATCTCTTCGTCATTTCTGCAGGATCTTCGGTCTTAAATACCGCAGAACCCGCAACCGCAATTTCAACACCTGCATCTGCAAGCATTTTGATATTGTCAAGTGTAACCCCACCGTCAATTTCAATCGCAAAGGGATAGCCGTTTTCCCGTTTTAGGCGGGCAAGTTCTTCCACTTTAGAAACCGCACCTGGTATGAACTTCTGTCCTCCGAATCCCGGATTTACGGACATGATCAGGATAAGGTCTGCATCCTCAAATACGCACGACAAGGTTGATACCGGCGTTGCCGGATTGATAGCTACACCTGCTTTGATTCCATGCGATTTAATCTTTTGAATCGTGCGATGAAGATGTCTTGAAGCTTCCTGATGAATAGTTATGTACTCTGTCTGCGGAGTGACAAAATCATCAATATAAAGATCCGGATTCTCAATCATTAGATGTACATCATACGGAACAGTCGTTTTGCCATTCAGGCATTTCATTACAGGTGCTCCGAAGCTTATATTCGGTACAAAATGCCCGTCCATAACATCCACATGAATGTAGTCCGCCCCTCCGGTTTCAATTTTTTTCACATCCGCAAGCAGATTTGAAAAATCTGCCGACAAAATCGATGGTGCAAGTTTCATTTCTTACCTCTTTCTCGACCGGCTGCTTAAATACAGTCAGTATTTCTTTCTTTTTCTTATTTCTTCCATGTTCGACACATAGGAATCATATCGTTTTGGGTGAATTCTGCCGTCCGAAACAGCCTTCTGCACCGTACAGCCGGGCTCCTTGATATGCTTGCAGTTGTCATATCTGCAGCTTCCCGCATACGGCTCAAATTCAGGATAATATGCCTGCAAGTTGTCTTCTTCCGCCTCCAAAATCTCAAAAGAAGTGAAGCCGGGCGTATCAAACACCTTTGCATCCTTATATGCGTCGAATATTTCAACATGGCGGGTGGTATGTTTTCCGCGCTGGGTTTTTTCGCTGATGGAACCGGTTTCCATGTTGGCATGTGGAATCATACTGTTGAGAATCGTTGATTTTCCGACGCCGGACGGCCCTGCAAGAGCCACCCGTTTTCCTGAAATCTCATTCTCAAGCGCATTGATCCCCTTGCCTGTTTTGGCGCTTATTTCAAGCACCGGGTAGACCGGAGCATACATGGCCTTTATTTCGGCAATTTCGTCTTCACTTGCCAAGTCGCATTTGTTAATGCAGATAATCGCTTCTGCACCTTTCATCTTCGCCATAATAAGGAACTTATCGATTAAAGCAAAATTCGGCTTAGGTTTTCGCGGTGCAAACACGATTGCAAAGATATCCACATTCACAATCGGCGGCCGGATAAATTGATTTTTTCGTGGAAGAATCGCTTCGATGACACCCTTCTTTTCGGGCTCGTCGATGATGCTGATTTCAACATTGTCTCCGACCATCAGCGTGATCCCGTCCTTTTTTAAAATGCCTCTTCCCTTTGCCTCAATCAGGCCCTTGTCAGTCTCTACATAATAGAATCCGCCGATTCCTTTTTTTATCAATCCAATCATAAGCAATTACTCGTCTGCGGATTCCGTGCCGTCACCGAAATCTTCACTGCCGCTTTCGCTTGGTTTTTCGCCTTTGCTTACCTTATAACTTACAGCTGTTCCCTTTTCAAGCTCTGTTCCTTCCGGATACTGCTGCCAGAAAATAAGGTTTTGTGCGGTAGTTGTGGTTTCTTCATAGGTTGCATCCCCAAGTTTGAGGCCCTCGGTGTCGATGATTGCGTTCGCTTCATCCGGGGTCTTGCCGATCAGATTCGGCATTTTGACTGTTTCTTTTCCTTTTCCGTCACTGACGGTAACATCAATCTTTGTGCCCTTTGATGCGGTACTGCCTTTTTCAACCGATTGTTCGATGATAACGTTTTCCGGCAGCGTGCTGCTCTCTGTCTTCACGATACCAAGTTCAAATCCGAATGTCTTCAGATACTCACTCGCCTCTTTGTAATCCATCCCGACAATCTTAGGGACCACACCGTCCTTCTTGCCCTTACTTACATATACCGTTATTAATTTGCCCGGTGAAACAACAGAATCGGCGGTAGGATTCTGCGATGTAATCTTTCCTTCTTCCTGATCCGGACTGTATACATCTTCGCCACGTGCAATTTCAAGACCGGTTTCCTGAGCCAGTGCCTGTGCTTCTTCAAAAGTTCTTCCGACGAAATTCGGCACCTTAATTTCTTCGCTGTCGCCGCTGAACCAGCCAAGAAGTGCTCCAAGGCCGATAATGCCTGCGATAACCAGTACCGCTACAGCACCGATAATGAATCCCGTTGAGATTTTGTTCGCCCTTTCCAGTGTTTTATCCGATTCCTCGGTGTTTCCGGCAGGTTCGCTCTTGCGGTGCGTGCGCTCCCTTTCCGGACGCACAGATACAGCAGGCTGTTCTTTTTCCTCTTCGCCTGCAATGGTAAATGCTTTCTGCCCCATAACTTTGGTTATGAACTCTATATTGTCAAGATCTTCGATCATTTCGTCCGCAGTTCTGTAACGGTTCGTCTGATACTTATCCGTTGCTTTCATGATGATTTTTTCGAGCTGCGGAGGAATTCCCGGAACCTCGGCACTGACCGGAGGCATTGGGTCGTTTATGTGCATGAGTGCGATGGAAATCGGATTGTCTCCGTCAAACGGTACTTTGCCTGTGAGCATCTCATAAAGAACGATACCGAGAGAATAAATATCCGACCTCTCGTCCACATAGGCACCCCTTGCCTGTTCCGGCGAAAAGTAATGAACCGAGCCCATCACTTTGTTGTTTCCGCCTATGATCGTAGACGCACTTACAGCCTTCGCGATACCGAAATCCGCAAGCTTTGCGACGCCTGTATTGGTAATCAATATATTGTGCGGCTTAATATCCCTATGTACAATCTGATTCTTGTGTGCAAGGCTCAGTGCAGATGCAACCTGTCTTGTGATATTGATTGCTTCCTTATAGTCAAGTCTGCCCTTTTCTTCAATAAGTTCGCTCAAGGTCTTGCCTTCCACAAGCTCCATTACGATAAAATGAATATTGCCTTCCTGTCCGACATCGTAAACACTCACAATGTTCGGATGGGAAAGTCCCGCTGCCGCCTGAGACTCTCTTCTGAAATTCTCAACAAACTGCTCGTCCTTTGTGAATTCGGGACGCAAAATCTTAATTGCCACATATCTGTTCAGAAGACGGCACTTTGCCTTATATACAATTGCCATTCCGCCTTCGCCTATTTTTTCAATCAGTTCATACCTTCCGGCTAGTAATCTGCTGCTCATCGATATCCTCCTCCGTAACTTTTAAACAAATAACCGTTATGTTATCTCTGCCGCCATTTTTGTTTGCGCGATTAATCAGTTCTGTGCAAACATCAGACATCGACTGATTCTTATTTAAAACCTCTATCATCTCACCGTTTTCCACCTCATCGTAAAGTCCGTCGGTGCAAATGACGAAAATGTCATCTTTCATGATTTCCACCTGGAAAAAATCAGGTTCAACCGTCGGCTCCGCTCCGAGTGCTTTCGTGATCACATTCTTTCGTTCGTCGACCTCCGCCTGCTCCTTGGAAAGAATTCCTGCTTTTACGAGGGTATTCACATAAGTATGATCCTCTGTGAGCTGTATAAGTTTGCCGTGTCTGTAAAGATACGCTCTGCTGTCTCCTATGTTTGTTATATATGCCTTGTTGTCGATTGCATATACGATTACGACTGTCGTGGCCATTCCGCTGTTTTCTTCGTATGTATGCGATAATCGGAAAATCTCTTTGTTTGCCTCGTCAAGGCATTTTTGGAGATAGTTTACGATGGCATATTTATTCGTTGCTTCGGCAATCGGATGCTCCGTTATGTAGTTTGCGATTTCGTTTACTGCGGTTCGGCTTGCTATTTCCCCGGCATTGCTGCCACCCACACCGTCAGCTACGACATAAACCTTATCGGGAAGCATCACAAAGCATGCGTCTTCATTGTTTGTTCTTCTTAATCCCTTATCGGATTTGAAACCGACATGCATATTTTACTCCTTCCACGGGTTATCCCCTAATCATTCTGCAAATAAAAAATCCGTCTGTACCCTCTGTCGGCAAAAGCTGAAGCTTCCTATCCACCCTGAAATCAGCGTGTTTCTTCAGGAAATTTTCGATCTGCCTTTCGTTTTCATTTCTGTTAATTGTGCAAGTACTGTATACGAGCGTTCCTCCAGATTTCACATAATGGGAAGCCTGCTCAAGTATTTTCGCTTGTTTTTGCGTAAGTTCTTCCAAATCGGGGTTTTCTCTGTACTTAATTTCGGGTTTTCTTCCCATTACCCCAAGTCCCGAGCACGGAACATCTGCAAGAACCCTGTCTGCCCTGCCGGCAAATTCGGAAATGCCTTCCGTACTATCATGGCACTTTGTTTCAATAATGTCAATACCGCAGCGCCTTGCCTGTTCCTCAATAAGCACAAGTTTATGCTCGTAAAAATCCATGGCAAGGATTCTTCCTTGGTTTTTCATTCTTTCCGCCGTTGCAATCGTCTTGCCGCCCGGAGCCGCACAGACATCGATGACTGTATCGCCCGGTTTTGCATCCAGGATGTCGGATGCCATCACGGACGCAATGTCCTGAACGGAAAAAAGTCCCTGTTTGTATGCATTGCTCTCAAGCAGTCTGCTTCCGCTTACAAACAATCCCCGGTCCGTTTTGCCGGAAATTTCAACGCAGAACCCCTCGTTCTGCAATTCACCGGCGAGCATTTCCGCATCCGTCTTCATTAGGTTCACACGAACGGAAAGCTTCGGTGTTTTGTTTACGGCTTTCAGGATTGCTTCTGTCTGCTCCCTGCCGTAGGTGTCCAGCCAGAGCTTTACAATCCATGCGTTCACGGAATATGCGATGCTTAGATATTTCACGGGATCTTTTTCGGAATCCGGCAGGGAAATTATCTCTTTGTTCTTGAGGTATCCGCGGAGAACTCCGTTTATGAACTTATCTTTTCCGCGTACAAAACGTCTCGCCAAATTCACTGTTTCGTTTACGGCAGCGTATGCGGGAACCGAGTCCATATACACAAGCTGATAGAGGCCCATGCGAAGGAGTGTCAGCTCCTGTTTTTTTACCTTCTTAACCCCGCTCGGTATCAATGCATCCAGATAGTAGTCGAGCAGAATTTTGTTCTCAAGAACGCCGTATACAAGCTCCCTCACAAATGTCTCTTTGTCCGGTTCATTCTTCTTAACAAAATGATTGATGGCAAAGTTTGAGTATGCATCGTTTTTCTCGACATCCAGAAGGATTTCGTAGGCAGTTTTTCTGTTTAAATCCATTAATCTCTTCCTCTGAGTGCAAGCATTCTGAGAAGGTTGCCAATTGCAACCGCAAGCGCTGCCACATAAGTGAGAGCTGCGGCTCTGAGCACCTTCTTTGCGCCCACTTCCTCGTCCTCATCGATAATCGCAAGTTCTTCCATCTGTTTCAACGCCCGGCTGCTTGCGTTAAATTCCACCGGAAGCGTAACGGTATGAAAAAGAATTACAATAACCATCATAATGACTCCGATATTGAATACCGTATCTCCGATATAGTTGTTTGATGCAAGCAGGCCGATTCCGATCACAACCAGAATCCAGCTGAAATTCGATGCAAAGTTTACAAGCGGAACGATACTGTTTCTGATTTTGAGCGGTGCATAGCCGTTTGCATGCTGAAGTGCATGCCCTGCTTCGTGGCAGGCCACGCTTACTGCCGCAATGGAGTTCACATTGCATACCGATTCGGAAAGGCGAAGGACGCGCTTTCTCGGATCATAATGGTCGGTGAGGCTTCCTCTGACAGCCTCAATGTTTACATCGGTAAGCCCGTTGGCATCGAGAACCTTTCTCGCCGCCTGGGCACCCGTCAGATTTCTGTCGTTTCTGATTCTTGAATAGCGGCTGAAGTTTGATTTCACCTTCATCTGTGCATAAAGCGTAAAAAGAATCGCAGGAATCAGCAGTATTCCTGTCGCGTAATACGAAAAATAACTATCCCACATAATACGTCCTCCCTGTTACTTTAAAATAATCCCTTCTTTAATCTGATTTCCCTTTAAATACTCCGGGACCGCAACGCGTTTCTTTCCCGGAATCTGAATTTCGCTTACCAGGAGTGCCCCGTCTCCGCAGGCAATTTTAATGCCCCGGGCGGAAACCTCGATAATGGTTCCCGGCTCTTTTCCGGTATTTTCGCAAAGCGGCTGTGCTTTCCAAAGTTTCATTACCATATCTTCATATTCGCAAAAAGCACCCGGCCATGGGTCAAAGCCTCTAATAAGACGTTCCACCGCCTCCGGCTGCCGCGTAAAGTCAATTTTTCCTTCTTGCTTAAATACCATCTTGGCATAGCTGGATTTGCTGTCATCCTGCGGTTCGGGACTGATTTTCCCCTCTTCTATCAGGTCAAGGGTATGAACCATGAGTCTTGCTCCGATTTCCGCAAGTGCATCGTGCAGCATGCTGTAATTCATCGTGCCGATCTTGATGCTTTCTTTGGCGAGCATATCTCCTGTGTCGAGCCCTTCCGACATCTGCATAATCGTAACGCCGGTCTCCTCATCGCCTTCGATGATTGCGCGCTGAATCGGTGCTGCGCCTCTGAGTCTCGGAAGCAGCGATGCATGTACATTTACACAGCCGTATTTCGGAAGTTCCAGGACTTCCTTCGGCAGAATCTGCCCGTACGCAGCAACCACAATGATGTCAGGCCTGTAGTCTTTGAGTTCTTCGAGGAATTCTTCGTTCCCTCTTACCTTTTCAGGCTGAAGAACTTTGATGTTATGTTCAAGAGCCTTTTCCTTCACAGGCGTATATTGAATTTTCTTTCCCCGGTTCTTTGCCTTATCCGGCTGCGTTGCGACAAGTCCCACTTCGTGTTTTGTATTAAGGAGACCCTCCAAAACCGTAACGGCAAATTCCGGTGTTCCCATAAATGCTATTTTCATTTGCTGCTCCTACTCTTCAAAATCCTCGATTTCCTGGTAATCTTCGTCCGCATTCCTTATATTCACTGCTTTATCGATATAGAGAATTCCATCCAGATGATCATATTCATGGCACATAACTCTCGCATCGAAATCATGGAACTCGTAAGTCTGTTTGTCTCCGGAGAGATCCAGAGCCTCAATCTTAATATAATCAGGTCTTGTAACCGTGCCGATTTTGCCGGGAACGCTGAGACAGCCTTCATCTCCCGGATCTGCGCCGCTCTGCTCCAGAATCACCGGGTTAATCATGTAATAAACCCTTCCCGGTTCCGGCTCGGCAATGAACATTCTTCTCATAATCCCAACCTGGGGTGCTGCGATTCCGACTCCGTATTCACTTCGCATCGTCTCAAGCATATCCTCCATGGTCATCCGAATGCGGTCGGTAACCTCCGTAACCTCTCTGCATTTTTTTCTGAGTATTTCGTCGCCTTCCAGCACAACATTTCTTATTGCCATCTTCTGATTCTCCTTCCTGGTTTTAGAAAATACTGTACGGATTCACATCCACCGTTATGTTCACATTTGCTTTTTCATCCGTGAGCTTTCTTTGAAAGCTTTCCAGATAAAACATGTATCGATTTCTTTCGTTTCCGTCGTTCCCGAGGTTCTTCGGGCATTTTATGACGATATATTCCCGGAAACTGTCCCTGCCCTTGAACAAGGTGTCCGGTTTGTGCGAAAGAACATTTCTCTTGTTTTCCGATCCGAGTGCATTTTTCATGTATGCTTCGCACCGTGCCGCGGCCGAAACCGCATCTCGCTCGTCCGCGGAAGTAAAACTTACCATGATGATATCACCGAAAGGCGGATAGTTCATAAACTTCCTTAATTTAATTTCCTCTTTGAAAAAATCATCATAATCATTGTCCTTTGCAAAGCGGAACGTGTAATTATCCGGCTCGTATGTCTGTACAACCACAAGTCCCTGTTTCGTACCTCTGCCGGCTCTTCCTGCAGCCTGCGTAATAAGCTGAAAGGTTCTCTCCGCCGAACGAAAATCCGGAATATTGAGTGTTACGTCCGCAGCGATGATTCCGACAACACCCACATTATCGAAGTCAAGTCCCTTTGCAACCAGCTGGGTTCCGACGAGTATATCCGTTTTCTTCTTCGCAAAATCAGACAGTATCCGATCCATTTCGCAGCGTTTCTTTACGGTATCAAAGTCAAGACGCGCCGTCACGGCATCCGGAAAATATTTTGAGACAGCCTCTGTCACCTGTTCCGTTCCGATACCGAAATGCTTGAGATATCTGCCTCCGCATTCCGGGCATTTCTCCGGAAGCCGGTACTTCCTGCCGCAGTAATGACATTCCAAAGATCCGCTGCTCTTGTGATAGACCAGCGAGATTCCGCATTCCGGGCATTTCATGACGGCCCCGCATTCTCTGCAGGATACGAAGTTCGAATAACCTCTCCTGTTCTGCATAAGGATAACTTGCTCGCCTTCTCGAAGTGCATCCGATACGGCATCAAACAGCCTGCGGCTGAAAATCGTCATATTCCCGCTTCGCAGTTCCTCCCGCATGTCGACAATCTCAATATGCGGCAGTGGAGTTTTGTTGTATCTTTCTTTCAATGTGAGAAGGTGATAAATCCCCTCCCGGCACCGCTCGTAGGAGGTGACGGAGGGTGTTGCGCTTCCGAGCACCAGAACTCCGCCCCACGCTGCCGTACGCTTCAGTGCAATTTCCACGGTGTCATACTTCGGGGTCATATCGGACTTATAACTGGCTTCGTGCTCTTCGTCCATTATGATTGCTCCGATGTTTGCAAGCGGTGCAAAGACGCCCATCCTGGCACCGATTACAATTTTTGCCTTTCCGCTGCGAACTCTCTGCCATTCGTCATATCTTTCCCGCTGCGTAAGCCTGCTATGCATGACGGCAATCGCTTCCTTGCCGAACCTTCCGACAAATCTTTCAATAAGCTGTCCCGTAAGCGATATTTCCGGTACAAGCACAATCGCGGTTCTGCCTCTGTCGAGGCATTCCGAAATCACCTCCATATATACCTGGGTTTTCCCGCTTGCGGTTACTCCATGAATCAGGAAGTTCTCCTGCCTGCCTTCGTCAATCGCACTTTTTATCGCATCTGCGGCAATCCGCTGTTCGCCGGTCAATGCGTCCGGCTGCGTGTAATTTCCCTCAATATCCTTGTAAGGTTCTTTTTGTTTTCCCTCTGCTGCGGGTTTTCCCGGCGGCAGAAAGCAGTTTATGGCATCGGAATAGGTAATGGCATATCGCTGTTTCATCCATGCTGCTGTCTTAATGATCTCTTCGCTGAGGCAGAGGTTTGGATCAATGCCCTGTATGCCTTTGATTTTCTCTTCGGGGCAGTCGGCAGCATCCGTAATGCCGAAAACAAAGCCGCGTTTGGTCTTATTCCCTCTGCCGAAAGGAATCAGAACGCAGTCACCGGTTTTGGCACCGGAATCACAAGCCCTGTATGTAAAAATCATATCCGTATGTTTGCTTTTGTTTTCGACTACTACATTTACGTATTTCATTTCTGATTCTTCCCGACTTCGGATTATTTAAGTAATTAAAGCAGATAAATGTTGTTCTCAGCACATTTGTCTATCATTGCCTGCGGCCATACGGACGCCTGCACTTCACCGATGTGTGCCTTGCGGAGGAAGAACATGCAGAGTCTGCTCTGTCCGATACCGCCACCGATTGTGTACGGCAATTCATCGTTTAAAATTGCTTTCTGGAACGGAAGTTCCGCTCTTTCCGGGCATCCTGCCAATTCGAGCTGGCGTCCCATTGCTTCCGCATCGACACGGATACCCATGGAAGAAATCTCGAATGCACGGTCGAGCACCTCGTTCCAAAGGATAATGTCACCGTTTAATTCCCAGTCATCATAGTCCGGGGATCTTCCGTCATGTTTCTGTCCGGAAGCCAGCTGTCCGCCGATTTTCATGATGAACACCGCACCGTGCTCCTTGGTTATCGCATCTTCTCTTTCCTTCGGTGTTTTGTCCGGATACATATCTTCCAGTTCCTGCGTCGTGATGAAAAAGATTTCGTTCGGAATTTCCGTCTGAATGTTTCTGTAAAGTCTGTTTACATAGTCGCCGAGGTTCTTAATCGCATTGTAAATGGTCGTAACCGTTTCTTTCAGATATTCTTCGGTTCTCTGTTCCTTTGTGATAACTTTTTCCCAGTCCCACTGGTCAACATAAACGGAATGAAGGTTATCGAGGTCTTCGTCTCTTCTGATGGCGTTCATATCGGTGTAGATGCCGTGTCCCGGCTCGATTCCGTATTTGCCGAGTGCCATTCTCTTCCACTTTGCAAGGGACTGTACGACTTCCACTTCCAGTTCGTCAATATCCTTAAGTGTAAAGCTTACTCTTCTTTCCGTGCCGTTCAGGTTGTCGTTGAGACCGGTCTTCGGGTCAACAAAAAGCGGTGCCGATACACGGCGAAGCTGCAGTCCGTATGCTAATTCCTGCTGGAAAAAGTCTTTGATTTTTTTGATTGCTCTCTGGCTTTCCATAAGATCTATGGCTGATTCATAGTTTTCAGGTAAAATTAATGGCAACATTATTCTGTCCTCCTCTTGTGTGAATTTATTTGAATTTTTTTGTTTCTAATACCATTTCGAGTATTCGCACCCGCAGTAGTTCTGCCTGTAAAGCCCGTATTCCTTGGAGAGTTCTATGCTCCTTTGGAATCCGTTTTTCTTCTTAAAATCCACGTCGAGAAACTCAATGCCGTAAAGTGCGGCAATTTCCGTTCCCAGAGCTGAAATAAGCGGATAATTCTTGTGAGGGCTTACCGTCAGTGTGGTGCCGAAAATCGGATTTCCGGTCCTTGCTGCCACCTGTGCCGTTCGTTCCATTCTCAAGCGGAAGCATTCGGTACAGCGCAGTCCTCCTTCGGGCTCATTGCTGTAGCCGGCACAGACCTTATAAAAGTCCTCCGGCAAATACTCTCCTTCCATGAATGAAATCTTGTCTTCATCCGTAACGCGCCGGTTGAACGAATTGATAAACTGAATTTGAGCTTCTTTGCGTTTTTCGTACTCTTCGGAGTCTGTGATATTCGGATTGTAAAAGAATACGGTTATCTTGTAGTCCGGCAAAAGTCTTTCGATACATGCCGTGCTGCACGGTCCGCAGCAGGAATGGAGCAGCACATGCTTCTTGTCAATCTTGGTTTCAGGTTCCTGAGGATAGTATCCGTGGTTGGCAAACTCACTGCAGATTCTGCATTCCGCAGGGCTCATCTTTTTTTCTGCGTTCATCTCCTGCGCCTCCTTTCTTGACAAGTTTGGGTTTTTATTTTAAATTTATTATATGACATTAGATTATACCACAAAATTGAACGAATATAAAGAGGAAAATCCCTATGAATACGGCATTAAATGAAGATTTACAAAAACTTTTCGGAGATAAAAGATATCATTCTATAAGCACCTGGCTGAAACGGACTTTCGGCGAAAAAACCATCAAGCTTGCCATCGACGGCGGCTTTACCTGCCCCAACCGCGACGGCTCAAAAGGCGTGGGTGGATGTATATTTTGTTCCGACAGCGGTTCCGGAGAATTTGCTTCCGATATCGACGGTCAAATCCGCCTGCTTTCAGACAAATGGCCGCATGCACGCTATCTCGGCTACTTTCAGAATCACACAAACACTTACGCCCCGGTATCCGAACTCGCCGCAAAATACAACGAAGTCTTGAAAAACCCAAAGATTGAAGGACTCGTGATCGGCACAAGGCCCGACTGTCTTTCCGAAGAAGTTCTAGACCTTCTGTCCGAAATCAACAAAACCCATTTTCTCTGGGTCGAACTCGGACTTCAGACAATACACGAAGACAGTGCAAATCTGATAAACAGATGTTACGATTTGAGCGTTTTTGATCAAGCAATGGTGCAGCTGTCGGCACGCGGGATAAAAACCGTCGTGCACCTTATTTTGGGACTTCCGGGCGAATCTCACGACGATATGCTGGATTCTGTAAGATATGTTTCTTCTATCCCGGGGCTGTTCGGCATGAAGCTCCACCTTCTGAATATAGTAAAAGGCTCGCAGATGGAATATCTCTACCCCGACTACCAGCCTTTCGCTTCCATTGAAGAATATGTTAATTTGGTTGTGGAATGCCTCGAAATCATACCGCCCGATGTCACAATCCATCGCCTTACCGGCGATGCGCCCCGCTCCATTTTAATCAATCCGCCGTGGAGCTTCAATAAACGCACGATTTTAAACGGTATCGATGACCGGATGCATCTGCTTGATACCTGGCAGGGCAAATATGCCGAATCAAGATAGCTCTTCCACATAATGCACGCCGTCAATTGCCTTGATGTCGTGCATTATCATTTTGTGATTTTCCCGTTTGCCTAAGTCGATTCTGATTCTGAGCACCATGTCACCCTCAACAAGCGGCTGCTCTTTTCTGCGTTCGATGGAATTTACTTCATATTCCTCGGACTTCATAAAATCTAAAAGGACTTCAACGGCTTTTTGCTCCAGTTCGATGTACATTTCCGTGGTTCTCGTATGATTTTCCACATGTCTTGTCATGTAATACATGAAATACGTCGTTATAATCATCAGCACGAAACATACCAGCGCCGCCCATATGAACCCTGCGCCGATTGCAATTCCCATCGCTGCGGTGACCCAAAGTCCCGCAGCGGTCGTAAGACCTCTGACCTGCCGCCTGTCCGTAACGATAATCGTACCCGCACCGAGGAATCCGATTCCGCACAAAAGCTGTGCCGGGATTCTGCCGATGTCCGCAGGGTATGCGGATATTTCCGATAGATACAGTCCCGTTATCGTTGCAAGTGCAGATCCCATGCACACAAGTGCGAAGGTTCTTATTCCTGCAGCATATCTCTTGTTGGCTCTCTCCACGCCCACCAGACTTCCCAGCAGCATTGCAAGCAAAAGCCGCAAAGCAATGGAAAATGCATTCATATCACTGAAAAAATACAGAATGTCTTTCATAAACATCACCTTTGCGTTTTGACATTAATTTTGGTGAACGGCGTATAAAGCGTCTTGCCGCATACCGTTCTCACTCCTCTTACTTTATACCAGTAACTCGTATTTGGTGACAAACCCTTTGTATTTATGTAATAGCAGCTCTTCGGATTTGAAGATGTGAATATCTTGGAATATCCCGAAGATTTTTTGACCGAACGCCAAATCTGATAGGTGTCCACAGCATAGCCCGATGCGGATTTTTTCCAGGTGAGTTTAACTTTCTTTCTTCCTGCCTCCGCCTTCAGATTGATAACTTCAGTCTTAGCAAGTCCGTCTTTGTACTTTTGAATCTTAGCCTGATTTGCAGCCTCTTCCTCCGGCTTGTCCGGTGTGTCCGGGGTATCCGGTTTTTCCGGCTCCGTCGGTTCAATAATTTCCTCCTCGCCGTCCGCAGGCAGTGCCGCGGCCTTTGAAGGTAGGTTGTCATATACCGGAATCAGGAAAGTCATCGAAGTATCAAGCACCGAAGCATATCCGTTTCTGAGTGCCGCAGCTTCGCTCTCCGCACCCTGCACGTTGGTCATGTACTGCCCCTGCGCCACCTGAGCGATACCGTTCATTACATTCCATTTTTTAAAATACAATGTATTTTTGCTGCTCTGAACATAGTTCTCGCTGTAGAACTCGGCACCGCCTTCGATTGCCTTTCGTATGCTGTTCCACGGTCTCGAATAACTGCCGTCCTGCGATGCATACCACAGGCCTCGCTCAACGGCATCCATGCTTCCGCTGCGATATGCGCCCACATTGAAGTAATTGTAATATCCCTCATATCCGGATACGCTGCCTGAGATGGATTTACCCCTGCCGCTTGAACCCTGTTCTACGAGAATCATGGAAGCAAGTACATACGGATTGACATTCGCTCTCGCCCCGGCTTCCATTAAGACACTTGTGTAAGTTGCCGACGGCTCATCAGCCAGATAGGAATCCATGAATGTGCCGGAAAGCAAGGTGCGAAGACCTGCTGCCGTCTGCGTTTCGCCATCATATGCATGGGTCAGGAATTGGAAGATCCCCACTTCATTCATAAAATTTCTCGGATCCATGTAATATTTTATGATTCCCCGCGATGCACAGACCCATCCGCCGCTGTCAAAAACAATGTACTTGCCGGTTTCCGCGTTATATGCTCCCGCGGCTTTTGATTTCCAGGAAACCGGGGAACCTGAGGCAACCAAAGACTTGCCCAAGGCACTTTCTTTTTCGATTACGTCGTTCCATGAAAGTCCGGTATGTGCTGCTTTAAAGGTCCATTCGGGATGATTTGCGTGTATTTTTCTCAAATATGTCTTGTATGTCTCCGGAAAGCCTTCAGTATCCAGCTTATTCTCGAATTTCTCATCATACACATACTCATTGCCGCTTTCAACCGTGATATAGTCCGCAGATGCGTAACCCGTCTTTGTCGTCTTATATTTTATGTGATACCATTTGCTGCCGTTGCGGTCATATGTCTCATCCAAGATCGTCACCTTGTCATACAGAGCCAAAAAACCTGTAGGCTTATATTCAATGCCCGCTCCGCTTCTTACATTGAGTGAGGTCGTTGCGACAACACCGGTTCTTAGCTGTGCCGCAAAAGCATGATCTGCACACAAGAAGCCGCAGATGCTTATCGTCAAAACAACTGCCATAATCAGCACTTTTCTCACATTTCTCATTCCAAAATTCATAATCTTCCCGCCTTGTTCTTATCTGTCCGGTCCCAAACGGCCGTCGTTATAATGCTTGCGGCAAAGAGAAACATACATATCATTGCCGCCGACCACAATCTGCTCGCCCTGTTTTACAAACTGTCCGTCCACAATTCTTGCTACCATCGTCGCCTTGCGTCCGCACCAGCAGATTGTCTTGATTTCTTCGATTTTATCCGCATAAATCAGCATATAATAAGAACCCTCGAAAAGCTCGTTCCTGAAGTCGTTTTTCAGCCCGTAAGCAAGCACCGGAACATCGAAGCTGTCCACAATTTCAACCAGTTCCTGAACATGGTGCTTTTTGAGGAACTGGCACTCGTCAATCAGTACGCAGTCAATTTTCTGCTTTTCATTTTCGCGCATAAACAATTCCAAAATATTCGTGTCATCTCCCACAATCGTCGCTTCTCTCTGTATTCCAATTCTGGAGGTCACAACCCCTGTCCCGTATCGGTTGTCGATTGACGGAATCAGCGTCAGAACATGTTTTCCTCTTTCCTCGTAATTGTATGCAACTTTAATCAGTTCAATGGACTTTCCGGCGTTCATTGTGCTGTATCTATAGTATAACTGTGCCATCGGCGCTCCTTTCTAAGGTCCGGCGCGGCAGATCCGCGCGGAATGTATACATCTATTTTAATAGAAAATCGCAAGAAAAGCAAATATATAATGCAAAAACACCCGAATCGATGCATTTTATCCCACCGATTCGGGTATAAAAATAAGTAATTCTAAAGTAAAAGTTCTTCGTCCGTAACGACACCTTCCGCAACGATGTTTGTAGGTCCGGTAAGAAAAATATCCTTCACACTGCCGTTTTTGAAATCTTTTTTGATTGTGATAAACAATTCTCCCCCGGGCACACTTACATGCACATCGTTTCCGCTTACAAGATTTTTTTCCGTAAGAACCGCTGCAACGCTTCCGGTACCTGTGCCGCAGGCCATGGTAAAGTCCTCAACGCCTCGCTCGTATGTGAGTTCTGTGAGAGTGTCCCTTCCGGTTATCTCGTAAAAATTCACATTGGCACCCTTTGGAAACTTTTTATTGTATCGGAGTTCCTTGCCGAGATGTCTCAGTTCCTCTTTATCCATGGTTGACAGTCCCGGAATTTCCATTACGACATGCGGCAGACCCGGATTTCCGAGTTCAACGTACGAATAGGTTCTTTCGATTCCGTCAACGGTAATTTTCTCGTCGATATTGATTTTTCTGATGTCGTTTAATCTTATCCGATACTGTCTTTCATCGATTCTTTCCCCGATTACAAGACCGGCGGTTGTTTCCACGCGCTGCGTAATTCCTGCAAGGCCGTTTTCGTACCCATACCTTGCTATACATCTGGCACCGTTTCCGCACATTTCACCGAGACTTCCATCGGCATTGTAAAAGCGCATCTTGTAGTCACCGCCCTCTGTAGGTGCATCCACGACCATAAGTCCGTCCGCTCCTATGGAAAGGCGTCTTGTGCATATTCGCTTCGCCAAAGTCCCAAGCTTTTCGACAGACAGCTTTTCTTCCATGTTGTTTATGATAATGAAGTCGTTGCCGGCTCCCTGCATCTTCGTGAATTTCATTCGCGTTTTCCTCCCAAACGTCCTGACCGGCTAAAATCTCGAATCATAAAATTCGCTTGCCGCACGGAATATTACTTGTCTCATTTCCATATATTCCTTCATGCTTGCACATTTATATGCAACAGTCATAGGCCCTTTTCTGACGATTCCCTTGACTCTTTCCGCACCGTCCGCCATGACGGTCTGCTGGAATGTGATTTCCATCGTAATTTCTTCCGGAATCTTTGCACACGCGACATTCTTCGCATTTTCTGCGGCTTTCTTTGCCTTGTCGTAAATCAAATCAAGGCCGGCTTTGCGAGGCAGGCACTTTGCCGAATATCGCCCTTGCGCATATTTCACAACTGCAATTTCCACTTCCGCACAGAATGCCTGTGCTTCCTTTTCCAAAGCGTCATCGCCGGATGCCATGATGAACGGAACCCCCTGCTCTGCAGCATAAAGCGCATTGATTCCCACTTCTCCGTATGCGGTGCCATTCACTTTCATCTCTCTTATGAGATACTGGTCATAGGTGTGGTCAAGCACAGCGTTCTGCGTTCCGAACATCGCGTGATGTCCCAAAAGAAGAAGCCCGTCATAACTTGAATCAATGCTGTGAACCATGGAATCCGGGCGGCAGTCTCCCCTGAGCAGAAACGCCCTTTCATCCAAAAGATCCACGCGGATGTTTTGTGCGACTTCGTGTGAGTCACATACCAAAACTTCATCTGCGCCCGCATCAAACAGCCCTCTGACTGCTGCGTTAACTTCTTCTGTCATCAAAATCCTGGCAGCCTCATAGCCGGGTTCCCCGGGGATGATTTCTCCCGGAGAAACGACTCCGTTTGTGCCTTCCAAATCTGCTGATATAAAAAATTTCATTTTCTATCCTTTCGTTTTACCGTTATCCTTTGCAAAGACAGATTATGCTGTTTCCTTTGCATTCTTCTTTAAGTAAACCTGAGGTTCCTTCGGAAGCTTGAAAAGCGGGATAAATCTGTCCAGTCCTGTTAATGTTAATAATAACATAGAAATGACCGCAACCCAAGCCATATAATTGTGGAATATCAATCCGCTTTCGCTAATCAATGGTAATTTGGTATTAAAGCCATTCCGGTATTTCGTGATTTGCAGTCATATGCTCATAACTCTGTCTCTTCACGATAATCGAACTTTTGCCCTCCCTTACAAGGACAACTGCCGGAATCGGACAATTGTTGTAATTGCTCGCCATAGAGAACCCGTAAGCACCGGTTGAAAAGATTGCGAACAAATCGCCTTTTTCTGCCTTGTCCGTGACCGCACAGTCTCTTATCAGAATGTCTCCGGACTCACAAGTCTTGCCGCATATCGTGGCTTTGTCGTTTCTCGGCTCATCCGCCTTGTTTGCAACCACGCCGTCATAGACTGCCTCATAGAGTGCCGGTCGGATGTTGTCTGCCATGCCGCCGTCTACGGCGATGTATTTTCTTACGCCTCTGATGTCTTTGATATTTCCGATTGTATAAAGGCTGAGTCCCGCCTCGGCAACAATGCTTCTTCCCGGTTCAAATACAACCGCCGGCATTTTGATCTGCATTTCTGCGAACTTCGATGCGATTTTTTTCATCATCGGGTCGATATAATAAGAATATGGCTTTGACTGCTCATCGGTGTACTTGACGCCGAAGCCGCCGCCAAGATTCAACTCTTTTGTCTCGTATCCGAAGCGCTTCTTGAGTTCTTCCACAAGCCCGAGCATTACATCCAGTGATTTAAGATATGCATCGTTATCAAGGATTTGTGAGCCGATGTGAAAATGCAGTCCCAGAAGGTTTATATGCTCAGATTTAATGGCTCTCTCCGCAAGCGGATAAAAAACATCCTCATCAAGAGGAACACCGAACTTCGAGTCGCGCTTTCCTGTTATGATGAAGTCATGCGTACTTGCTGCTACGCCCGGCGTGATTCTCAGCAAAATATTTGCAGTCATGTTTTTCTCTTTGCAGACATCTTCAATCTGCTTAAAATCCGGCTCGCTGTCCACGATAAATCTTCCGATTCCGTAGTCCAAAGCATCCTCAATCTCCCCACGCAGTTTGTTGTTGCCGTTGAACTCAATTCGTTCTGCAGGGAAGCCGGCTTTCTTCGCGGTGTAAAGCTCTCCGCCGGAGACAACATCGATGCAAAGTCCTTCTGTGTCACAGATCTTGCACATCGCAGTCGTGCAAAAAGCTTTGCAGGCATACGCGATTCTCGTATTCGGATATTTATCAAGGAATGATTTCTTAAGTTCTCTGATTTTCTCCTTGATTCCCGTCTCGGACATCACATAGAGCGGCGTCCCGTACTGCTTAGCCAGATCGGTCGTGCTGCATCCGTCAAAATATAACTCGTTATTTTTGATTTCTTTTATCAAGTCTCTCTCCTCCGTATCGTAATTTCTATCAAGAATTCCTTTTCGCTTTCAGATAATACTAAAGCAAAAAGAATGCCAACAATTCAATATTGTTTTGCACGCGGCAAAAATCGTTAATTTTCAACACTTTTTTCTTGCTGAAAAAGAGCAGAAAAAAACAGGACAAAATAGTGTCCTGTTTTCCGAACTTAAATTCCTATTTTTAGAACTTAATCTTTTTCAACTTTTCATAAAATACCGTCTTGGAAAGACCCAGCTCCTCCATGGCCTTCTGCCGACTCCCCTTATTTCTCGTCAGAGCCTCCGCTATGATGCGTTTTTCTTCCTTCAGCAGCTGTTCTTTTAGGGTTTTTCCTTCTTCTTCGTCATCATGAATCAGAATGTGCTCCGAATAAATAACCGGAGAGTCGCAAATCGTTATGGCGCGCTCGATGACATTCTCAAGCTCCCGCACATTTCCCGGCCAACTGTAGCGCATCATTTTGTTAAGTGCCTCTTCCGACAAAAGCATCGGCTTCATGTCATATCTTACGCATATATCACTCAAAATTGAATTTATCAAAACATAAAGGTCATCCTTTCTCTGCCTGAGCGGCGGAATACATATCGGAAACACATTGATTCTGTAGTATAAATCCTGTCTGAACCTCCCCTGCCGCACTTCCTCTTCAAGATTTCTGTTCGTTGCAGTGATTACCCGCACATTGACATCAATCGGCTTCGAGGAACCGACACGGTAGATTCTTTTATTTTGGAGCACATGCAGCAGCTTGACCTGAATGTCCGGCGGAATCTCCCCGATTTCATCCAGAAAAATGGTTCCCCCGTTCGCCTCTTCGAAGAACCCTGCCTTGCCTCCCGTCGCCGCACCTGTGAACGCCCCCGGTGCATAGCCGAAAAGTTCACTCTCAAACAAGCTCGGCGCGATTGCATTGCAGTTTACCTCCACAAACGGAGCACCCGGATTCCCCATGTTATGTATATTCTTCGCAAGCCTTGACTTTCCCGTTCCGCTTTCCCCCGTTATGATTACATTGAACATCGTCTGCGATGCTTTATATGCCAGCCTCTTGACCTCTGCCATCGACGGGTTTCTTCCGATAAAATCATTCAGCCCCGCAATTTCAAATTCCCGGTTCTTGTCCTCATTATGTGATTTCTTCTTCTGCCGTTCTTCCAAAAGCTGTATGATTGCGTTTCTTTCCTTTCGCATCTCTTCAAGCAGCGACGCGTCCTGAATGATCACATAGACTCCGTCCTGCTTCTGCGAACTCTTGACCCTTACAAAAATACAAAAAATCGGTCTTCTGTGAATTTCATAAATACCTTTTTCAACACAGCCGTTTGTCTTTTTCATCATGTCTTCTATTTTCGTGATGAATGCCTCGCCGTGTATAACATTCTGAATTTCGAGCCCCTCAATCGCAGGTGTATCCTCCTTATTCTCGTCGGCACTCGCCTTTGCCATATAGCCTCTGCCTGAAAAAAGTTTTCCTATCTCCTCTCCGCGGAATCCGTATCCACGGCTCTGAAAAAATTTTATTTCACCCGTAATTCCGTCAATGACAACCATGTGCCCCACAGCTTCAAAATACCTCATTGTATAGGTTTCGTTATTCACTGTAATGTCTGCGCTGTTATTTGCAAAGTCAATTCGGCTTACAATCTCAAACCCGAGATAGTTTGTTTTCAGTTCAAACTTCCCATTTGGGCTATAGCTCTTGATGTATTTATACTGCGGCTTGATTTTTTTATTGTGGTAAACGCCCACGGCAACGATGGCATCGCCCTTTGCGATGTTTTTATCGTTTATGTTAATATGCAGCAAATCGGCCGGTGACAAGGCATCATCATTTCCGATTTCGTTATCGCAGATAATCACAATGTCGCCTTCTTTGATGCTGCCTGCGGCATGGCATCGCCCATCCTCGGAAATAATTCCGGTTATTTCCTTCGCACGCTTGCTATATGAGCCGATTCTGTTTTGTTCGTCAATATAAATCAGCCCTTTATATTCACTTTCAAGAAGTTCTTCCAAAATGTTCGTAGTGTGTTTCATTGTACCTTCTCCACCGCTTTCGCATGACTCTGTCATAAAGTTTATCACACAGAGAAAAAAAAGTCCACTATCTGCACAAAGGCTGTTCCATATTGCGGCAAAATGTGTTATAATCAGCAGGTAGATGAAATTTCTGAAAGGATACTTATGGAAGCATTCGTTATATTGATATTAAAGTGCCTGCTCCTCGGCGTCATATGGGCTGCACTGCTCATCCCTGTTATTTTTGACCGTGGGGGCTGGCTCAAATACATCATTACGGTTTTGGTCATTGCGATCATCTGCTATTTCTGTCGCGGATGGGCTGCAATCATAAACCGGATGACTTTAATTGCACTAATCACCTTGGTCGTATCCTGGATTACATCCATGGCAGTCTTCGACAAGGAATCCAAAGTCAAATCTAAAGTCATCTCCTTCACATGTGTGATGGCCGCAGTTGCCTATCTGATTTCAAATTTCATATCATTTGGAATCTTTTGATAGTATGGGCGATTAGCTCAGCTGGGAGAGCGCTGCGTTCGCAACGCAGAGGTCGAGAGTTCGAGCCTCTTATCGTCCACCAGTATAAAACCCTTGATATTCCAACAATTTCAAGGGTTTTTGCTTGCTTATTTTTTGTAATTATTTGTAACAAAAATGCCCAAAATGGTGCTATTTGGTGCTATTTGGTGTGACACTTAGTGTGACACTTTTTGATTTGCGCCTTGTGTTCACACAAAAAGATCCTCTTTGGTATCTTTCGCATTATTTCACCGTTTTTTTCAAAAATGGTGTCAAAATAATAAAGAGCCTTTTGCTTAGTAATGTTATTAGGTAAAACCGTATTGCTCAGCTAAGGGCTCTTTTTTCTATTTAATTTAATCTTTTCTATCATTTAAGATGTAACGCACACATTCTCGATATTAGCATCGCTTTTGTGAGTGACAACAAAATCTCCGTTTCCGATTCATGTATTTCAGCATGAAAAATATTTTTTCTATTGCCACAGGCGCTCGGGTATGCCTTTGCAACCCTGCATCCTTTTGCTGTTACGCTTGCAGCCCCAAGATAATTGTCTTCTTTTCCATTTCTGTTAAACCGACTCTTTAATGTCTCAAGAATTTCATTATGTTCTCTGTCTCCATCTCGTTCCACAGACGTACCAGTATTCTCCTGAATAAACACGGATGGCATTACTCTCCCATTTACAATTGCATTCGGCATTTTGTTTAAAATTGCACGATACAGCCTCTCCTCATCTTTAATGCAGTCTTTTTCCATAATAATTTTCCACCATCTTATTTATTTCTTCATTAAAGTTTTTGTCTATCGTTGTATTCCGGATTCTGCCATCATCAGAGATAAAGGCCATATCAATCTTTCCACAAAATGCTTCAAATCCTAACATTCCTGCCCCGTCACTATATTCAAGGTACAAAGTTCCCCTTCCCGTTGGAGAAATTATCGGTTGAACGTCAAGACCATTTATCAAGCTCTCAAAAAAAGCCATGCTCTCTTTTGAAAAAGTTATTGCGCCGTATCCATTCCAATTTTCTTCGAGTGAAGAAATTGTATTTAGCAATTTTAAGTTTTCATATTTTCTTGCATCAATGCTCACTTTTAAAATACCTTCACTTTCACAGATTTTAGTGTCCATGCTGATACTTTCTATCACTTGCATTCCACCTGTAGTATTATTATATGTATAACTTATATCATTTGTCGTCAAAGTCAAAGGAATTGAAGTGATAATTGCAAAAGATAGCCCAACGGTTTTGCACACATTTTTTATTCTTGGTACATTATTCGAGTCGCAAAAACTAAACAGTTCGCTAGTCATTTGATAATACCTTTTTCCCTTTTATGTATATAGGGTACTCCCCTTCTTCTTTCTCGTTTATGTATACTTTTGCACAGTATTTTCCCTCATGTTCGAGCAACACATTTCTTAAGTCTATACATACATTATAGCCAAAATACTCGTTCGGGATGTCGAACGCGTTTTTAGGGTTGCTGTCCAATGCCACATTGTCCGTTTTAACGATTTCATCGCCTTTATCATTCATAAACGATAGCCTTACGACATAATCCTCGTCCCGCTGTAAGTTCAGAATCGAAAACACAACTGAAAATGAATAATTTCCCGGTATAAAATCAGGCGTTAAAGCATTTAGCAATCCGTCCACAACAGTCACTGGCGGTTCACCACTTTTTCTAACTTCGTTTCGCGTCCCCGCACAATATAAAAAATTCTTCAGTTTTACCATTTGAATATCCTTTCTGTCAAAGTTAAAATGCTTACAACTTTTATTATATTATATCATGGTTTGTCAATCCCCTATATGTTGTGTTTTTCTTCTTTTGCACAGTATATACCCACAATTTAATGGTGTAAAAACAAAAAACCGGGCATTTCTGCCCGGCGTAGTTCTTTCTATTACTGTTCTTTTTTGATTGCTTCATACGAAGCTTCGATCGCTTTATCTATATCTTCTGCAGTGAAGTCTAATCCAAGTGCCTTGCAGCGTTCGATCAGGTATCCATAGACTTCTCTCTTCTTCTCCTGTCCGGTTGCGGTATCCATCCATTGCTTCGCCCAGCGCACAGAGATTTCGGCGAGAGCGAGAAGTGTATCGTACTCTTCTTTTGTCGTCTTTTTCTGCAGTAGTTTCTTCACCGGCGTTGCGAATAGAATCGCCGCTGCTGCGACTACGATAAGTAATGTAATTGTGATAATAAGTAATAAGTTTTCCATATTTATTCTCCTTCCTCTTCATCAGCTTCGATGCTGATATTTCTCAGTTCTTTTTGAAATTTGATTTCTTCCTCGTTTCGCTTACCGAAATAGGACTTTACAAAATACAGGAGCAGTACTCCGACCACCCCGGTTATGATTGCCACGCCTAAGTTTTCCTGTGCGGGAGCACCGAAGAGTGGCGCAATAATAAGTATCGTTATCCAGACGCAGGATATCCAGGCAAAGCGGTCTACCCACACTTTTGAGAAAGTATTGAGCTTGACACCTTTTAATCTTTTTCCAAACATTTTCTCACCCCACATATGTATGACCGTTATAGTAGGCTGCAATCCAGCCTTTCTCTGTGCGAATCCATGTGTTCTTGCCGATTTTCTTTACCTGCATGCAGGTAACCTTTCTGCCGGCGCCGAGCGTACCGAGTTTGGCCGCTTCAAGTGACGGTTTGGTTCGCAAGCTGCGAGCACTCAGCAGGTGATAGCTTTTCTTTCTCTTGTACTCAATTTCGGCATCTGCTTCTTTGGGATACTTTGGACGATAGATGCAGCGGATCTGATTCTGCGTGCGTACCTTCACTGCCACGCACATTCCGTCTGACTGGCTGCCGCCCATTCCCGGAGATGTGTTTCCTTCGATCGTAACATAGCTACCGTCCGCCTTTCGGCTAACAATGAATCCGATATGCTGTGATGCACCGCTTCCGGAAAAATCAAAGAGTGCAATGTCCCCAAGCTCTCCTTCGTCTTTTTTGACGGTTTTTTTCATTCTCTTTGCATACGTTTCTACTGCCGGAACATATGCCGTCTTTTTGCCGTTAAAAAACAGCTTGCTTGCACCTTCCATCCTGAAGATATCCCAGATGAACGTGCAGCACCACGGAATATGCCGATTGACTTTTCCTCCGTAATAATCCGTGTTGAATATAATGTTTCCTTTTGTGCTTTCACCGAGTCCATCATAGGACAAAGCTCTTAGAATAATGTCTTTTGCCGTTTTCACTTCTTCACCTCCCTTTTTCTAAGTCTTCAATTCTGTGGTTTGCCACTTTTATTTTTTCTGCATGTACTTCAATTTCTTCTTCGACTTTGAACATGCGCTCGACCAGATTGTTATGCTTATTGACTTTTTTTTCGAGTTCTTCCAAGCGGTAAGTCACAACCGCCTGCGTTTTGCTGTTTCCTTTGTAGCTGCCGTAAACGGTTCCTGCAAACGCGATTAAAGCTACGATGATTGTTGAATAGTCCATCTCTTGTCCTTTCAAAAAACACAGATAGGAGCGGCTCCTATCTGTACGGGTTATTTTTGTCTGTGCAGCCTGTGAGTGCTTTTGCCAGTGCAAACTTTTGCCGTCTTGAGTAGGAAGTAGTGTCAAGATACTTCTTTATCTCCTTAATGCTCACGTTTCCGCTGTCATTCGTGTCTGCTTTTTCTTTTGTGTATCGGTAAGCACTGCTATCCAGCCCCGCTGCATGAAGTGCCTTGCCACCGGCAATTCCCTTTTCGCCCATGCCGAGAGCCTTGAACACCGCATCGCGATACCCTTCCTCAAGCAGTGCATTCACCTTCTCAGCTTGGCTGCTGTATTGGTTTTGCACTTCGTAGATTCTTGTTGCCTTTTTCTGTGTCATTCCAGAGCGAGTAAGTTTATCTATCGTTTCCTTTTCTCCGTCTGACATTTGCGAGTACGCGAAGCTGTCTTTACTCGTATAGTCCGGAGAGTTCTTGTCGAGGACCTTTCCGATAGCGTTCTTTTGTTTTGCTGTCAAATTTGAGTTTAGGATAGCTTTTCGCATATCTTTTGTCTTGCTTGGAAGTGAGCGGATGAAGTCTTCGGCCTCGGTATTTTTCATGCCTGTTTCTGTAAGTGCTTTGTACGCGCGGGTCTTTTTCGCTGAAAGCATCTTGAAGCCGCTGTCAACATAGTCCCCGGAGTTTCCGATTGCGTACTGGCCGAAAGCAAGGCCTTTAGGAATGCTCGCTGCATCTGCATCAACAGCAAACTTCAGTTGTTCTTTTCCTTCTTTGTCGAGACCGTATACGCCGCCCTTTGCGAGTGCTCGAGTGGATTCTACAGCTTTCTTAATTTGGCCGCCGCCAACCGGAGGGATGATGTATGTAGCGGGCTTTGCAAGTTCCTTTCCGATTGCCGACAAGCCTTTTTTCGAATCTACATCTCCTGTGATCAAGTTTCCGGTATTTGTGGCTATGGTGGCTACATTCGGAAGAGCCGATGAGATCGGAACACGCCCACCGCCAAGCAGTCCACCCACAAACGGAATGTCCTGTGCGACATTCTCGCCAAAACTTGCTATTGTTCCACCGCCGCTTTTGGTGTCTACCTCTTCAAATGATATTCCCTGCCCTTTCATCGCATTTTCCAGTGCCTCCGTAAAGTTCAGCAGCTTCTTTCCTGTGGCGTCTCCGGCAAAATCATTAGCCCAGCTAATCGGGTCGAGTGCGGGCCTTCGTCCAACAAGCCTTTCGTATACATCGTTAAAGATATATGCTCCGACCGCGAAGTTTGTGAAGGCAAGCGCGACCTGTGCCACATTTTCCTTGCTTCGAGGAATGTCCTTAAGAAGATGTGACCACTGGTTGTTGACTTCGATCTGGTACATCGTGAAGATCTTCGAAACCGGATTCTTGGAGTTAAACATTGTCGGCAGCGCGCCTTTGGAGCGATCAGCGATGATGTCGGCCGCGAAGCGATCCGCGGTTTTGATTGCATCTTCCGGATTTACACCTTTTGCAATTTGCTCGGCGTATTTTGCCCGCACAAGTGCCTGTGAGGTAAATCTGTCAATCAGCTCCATCGGTTTTGTCAGAAAGTCCTGCACTTTTTCCATGCCGGATTTCCACAGTACATCGCTTCCTTTTCGGTTTGTGAGGAATGACGAGATATCTGTAATATCATCTACTTTTCTGAAGCGATTCCCCATTGTTTGCGCCATCCCTTCTATGACGTACTTCGGCGAAAGCTCACCCGCCTGTACAAGCGGTATGAAGTTTGTCAGCCATGATCCCGGGTTAAGAGCAACCATGTTTGCCGCGATGCGGTTTTCGATTGCTTTTGTGGTATTGTAAATTCCTCTCCCGAGTCCCTGCTCGAAGACTCTATCAAACTGTGATTTCTTTCCGGCGAGCTGGTCTGTGTAGTTTCTCAGCCATGTGGCAAGCCCCCCGAGTCTTATATTTCCCTCCTTATATATCTTATCAATCAGTTCATCTTTGATTGTGTCCGGTATATCGGATTCTCTAACTGCTTTAACCCGCTCTTTGATTCCGTTATCCGAATATTTGAAGCGAAGTTCGCTTTCGAATGCCCGAAGCTTTTGAATGTCTTCCGTGTGGTGGATGATATCTGCAACACCTTCGATGTAGATGTCGAATCCTTTTACCGCATTGTATTCCGTCGTCTTTCCGGTTCTTTGCAGAGCGTTTCCGAACCATTTTTTTCCCGGTTTGAAAGTATGGGTCAGTCCTGCAATATCCGTCGGCAGCTCATCTTTCTTCACATCAATTCCCAAGAAACTTCCGATCTTTGCAATCATGCCGTCGGGCTTTTCTTCCGAGAAGTGCGGGAAGTAGTCTTTTCTGAACTCTATCGGTTCATAGCCGTGTCTGATTAACTCATTATTCGCTTTTTCGATGAGCTGATTGTAGATGCCGCGCAGCGTTTGAACCGCATTCTCAATTTTCGCCACATCTGCTCCGAGGAATTCGAGATCTTCTTTTCGAATCAGCTTTTCTCCGTAGAGCTGCACGAGTGTCGCTTCTGTAGCCTTCTGTTTTTTGTCAAGCCCCGGTGCTTCAATTTCAATGCCGGATAAGTCATATGCCTTTTGGTTCGATATTTTTAGTTTCTTCACTTCGCCGCGAAGTTCGTTCTTCATGCGCGTTGCTGCTGCTTCGTGTTCATGAATTGGGGTGATGAACTCTCTGTTTACGAATTCTCCTTCCTTTTTTCCTGCAATGTCGACGAAGTTTCTTTCCGGAGTTTCTCTCGCAAAGTTGAAGCCAATCTTATCCTTCCACTTTTCGCTTCCTTCCAGAACGTTCCTTGCGGCTTCTCTATAACTTTCTTTTGTCTTGTCGCCGAGCTTTTTGAGAGCGTTCTTCATTTCGAATACAGGTTTTTCTGCTTCGTATACTTTAAGGATGTTGTTTGCGTTGATGTTGGTCTTCCTAAGCGTTTCCGGTGTTATTTTGTTTCTCAGAAGCTGGTCCACGAGTATTCTGTCTTCGTCGTTAAGGACGACCTTACCTTTAACCCGCTCAGCTTCGCGTTTAAATTTTCCAAGGTCGGTTATGAACTCATGCATCTGGTCGATGGTGATGTCGCTTCTGTGCTTTTCAGAGTTTTTCTTGACGATGTTCACTTCGTTTTCGAGGTTATCCATAACTTCCTCAAAGCGTTTCTTTGCTTCGGTATAAATTTCATCGGCGTAGATATCTTCAGATACTCTCTTTTCGGCTATCTTGATACTGTCTGCAACCTCCGCAATCTTTTCCACCATTTCCTCCGGGGTATTGACTTCCGGGAAGAGTTCCGGGTAAGTATTTCGAAGCTCATCATAAAAAATATCAGCCTGCACGCCTTCCCGGTCGTTCAGCCTGATTTTGTTTACATTTCTTCTGCGGAAGTCTCCAAAGTCCGCTATGTTCTTCTTGATGTTTTCGCTTACTTTTATTGGCGTCTCTCTGAGAACCTTTTTGAGGTCTTGGTATTGCGTTGCAAATTCACCATCAATCTTGATGCCGTTTGCGAACATATCGTCAAAAAGTTGTTCCTTTTCCACTTTGCTAAGCGATCTATTTTTCATCTTCTCTACTGCTTCGTCCATGCGCTTTTTAATATATGGACCGTCAGAATACTTGTTGATGTCAAGCGCTTCTCTTATCGCTTTATCCGCTTCCCGAACTTGGCGGCGCTCATACCGCTGCGCCTTCTTGGATTCTTTGATTTCCGTTCTCGGCTCGTTATAAAAGACTTCGGCCTGCCTGTCGGTTATGCCGTGCTCGGCTTTGAACTTATCGTCAGCATGTTTCTTCGGACCGGTCCATTCTTCCTCCGTGAGCTTCCTTGCGTGTCGCTCACCCGGTGCGGTTTCAAGCATATAGTCCCAGCGTTCCTCTGTCGTGACGTTCGGAGATTCCGAAGCAACTTTTCTTTCTTTCGGGATGGTATCCGCATGAGGGATTGGCTGCGGCGTTTCTTTCTGTGCATATGGAATAGGCTGCGGCTCCGTTTTCTTTACCGGAATTTCCGATGCGTAAGGTATCTGCAGATATTTATTTCCTTTCTCGCCGTAAAGGGATTCGGAGGCTGTTTTTAGTCTGTTTAGCAAATCTTCTTTTCTCAAGCCGTTTCCTGCGGAAAACGAAGTTTTTTCGTTGACATTTTTACCGTTTGTGGGTATACTGTTAGTAGCATCGGTGGTCTCCCCGATTTTAAGCGTAGCCATTTGACTCTTGTCATTGTAGGCAGGCGCAGGGGGAAGAGCCGGTGTTTTTTTATTCTGGTTAAGCTGAATGCTGTAAACATACTCGCCTTTGTTGTTTAGTCTCACATTTACAACTTCATCAAATACCTGTCCGTCGATTTGAACGGTTTTAACATAGTAATCCCAGTTTTCTACGCCTTTGTGCGCGACACCATTTTTCCCTCTTTCTGCTGAACTGCTTTGATAGCGTGCACCCTCTATCAAGTCAAATATGTCGCCCTCAGCTCCAGCATTTAGTTTTGCTGTTTTTCCTTTTGCGTCGGATTTTTTATCGCCATAAATGTTCTTTCGTATATCTGCATCATCAAATCTTGCATAATAAGTTTCCCCATTCTTTGTGAACTTAGCGGTTCTCCCTCGGTATTCTTCCTCCATGTACTGCTTGTAGCGTTTTATTTTTTCCTTCGTAGGAAGGTTTTTAACCTCCGGGCTGGTTTCGTATACTTCGATGCCATCAGAACGCGTTCCAACATAATCTTGGAAATAGCTTGAACTGTCAACAAAATCAATTCCTTTTTCCGGCACTCTGCTTCTTCGTTCGTCATCCGTCATGCGCCTGCTGTGTGCAGTTTGCCTTGCCTCAGCTTCTCCGGCATTTCTTAAATAAAGCTCCTCCGGTGTCATTCCGAATTTACGCATCGCATATTCACGGTCAATATAGTCTGCATTTGCTCCGGAATTTCTGCCGTCTATGCGCTGTATATTGTGCTGTGTTTCATGCAGCAGAGCCTCCGTAATCTCATCGTCACCGTGCAAACTGTTCGAGAGATAGATTTCTTTGCTGCTTGGGTTAAACCCTCCTCTCGTCCCCTCCGGTAAGTCTTGAAACGAAACTCTCGTGGTTCTCGCCTGCGGATACTTTGCAAAAAGCTCGTCGTGTTCAAGAATCTGGTCAAGGTTGCCTTTGCTTCTCGCAACATTTCCGTACAGTTCGTCCAGTTTTTCAAAGTCAGAATTGAAGATATCCCCCCTTTTCCACATATCGACATAACGTCTGTAGTTCTGGTTAGAATTGTATAGATGTGCGTCGAAGACGCTATATATTTTTGCACCTTTGTCGCTTAATTCGTTTACCCATTCGCCGCGGGCGTCCTGATGAAGATTGAGTTTTGCCTTTATCTCCGCTTCGCTTGCTCCGGCCGCTTTCATCTTTTCCGCTTTAAGCACATCTTCAGAAGAAGCTTTGTAGAACATATACTTGGTGCCGGCATCTTCTGTTTTCCCGACTGTTCTTAGTGCCTTTTCGTATTTTCTTTGAGCGTCAATCAGGAACTTTGTTTCTTCCGACGCTCCGATTTTGCGAACGGTGTCTACAATCCAGTCATAAATTTGTCTGAAGATGTTCGGATTTTCTCTTGCCAGTCTCTCAATGGACTTTTCGGAATTGAAAAGGTATTCTTCTGCGAATTTTGCTGTAAATTCCTTCTGTGCCTCTTCAGCCGTGAGATTCTTTCCCATCTTGGCATAGTCACTTATGATGTCATTTATGCTTTGGTCGACATTGTAACCTGCATCACGCATGGAATTTTGGATAAAATCCGAAAGTTCTGCGTAATGTCCGGAGGTTTCAATGTGGTGCGTGAGCTCATGTTTGAGGACTGTATATGCCGGGTTTGCTGCGCTGTTTGAAATGGTAATAACTCCATTTTGATAAGTGCCGTCTACTCCTTCCGGAAGATCCGCAAAGGCAATTTTTGCGCCGCTTCGATTTTCAACCGCATCAAAAACTTTCTTTTGGGCTTCCGGTGCGAGAGCTCTTTTAGCATACGGAATCTCCTGCGGTGTATTCTGCACATTTCTTGGAATCTCTCCGAGCTCTTCATTTATCAGCTTTGCGCCAAGCCTTTCGTTTACGTTTCCTGAACGGCTTATTTTATAGGTGGTATTCTGCGGGATCTGCTGCCTTACTCGTACATTCTTTACTTTTCCATCAACGAGCCGCGGTTCGAGCTTCGTATTTTTCAACGCATTCTTTCCGGCTTTCAGTGCCATAGGTGCGAATTCAAACCCTGTGCCGAGTACCGCATCAAAGGCAGCGTTTACGGCCATGTCCTTTGCGAGTTCTTTTCCCTGCAAGCCTTCGCCGCGCGCGGCAGAAAGATTCATCAATGTGCCGACGGTAGCGTCGCCCACAAGGTTCCTTGCCAGACCTTCTGCAACTTTTCCCGCTGTTTCCTTCCCTGCTCTTTGGCCGAGCTTACTTCCTATAATCTTTGCGGTTGCTTTTTTGCCTGCATCGGTAGCAAGCAGTTTTCCCGCGCCTTTTGTGATTGCTTTGTTTGCTGCGCCGTAACCGGTTCCGTATGCGGCGGCTGTTCCAACGAAGTTTCCGACAGCTGCACCTTTTTGAGCAGACTCATTTACCGGCTCGAAGCCAAAATCAAGAAGCTTTTTTCCTGTTGCAATTTGATACGGAATACTCACTGGTGCAAGTATTCCGTCATTAAGAATTCTTTCGTTGAATCGCACGGCTGCCTGAGGGAAAGCATTCGTCTTGATCGCTTCTGTTTGAATTGCCTTCGCACCTGCGTCAAGCTTGCGCTTGTTTTTTGGCTTGGTTCGCTTGGCAGTATTAACCGGAATTTCTTTCTTTTTCGGAGCTGCGGTGTTCACGGCTAGACCGGCACTTGCCGAGCCTTTGTAATTTTTTCCGCCGTTACGCGATAGATCTCTTTGTGCTTGCTGTTTTGCCTTTTTTTCGAGTTCTTCCCAATTTATAGCCATGTTTTCTCTCCTACTTTATTCCTAGCTCGCTTAAGATTGCTAATGCTTCATTTTCGCTTATCAATCCTTTTTGGAGCTGTGACTTCACATAGTTTACTGCGCTTGTTTGGCCGCCTACTCTTTGGCCATATGTGGAGTTTCCGTACATGTTTGTGTATGCGTTTTGTCTCACATACTCATAATTACCTGAATTGTTTTCAGATCCGCCATTTTCCAGTCCGTCAGAATTCGTTGACTTCGTGGTCTTTCCCGCTTTTTTCTTTTTCCCCATTCCGGAATTGATGTACTGTGTAAGGTACGCAATCTTCTGTTTGTTGTAGCCGTAAGGGTCTGACATCTTTTTGAGATTCTCAATCCATTTCTTGTAGGTAGCCTCTTTTGTGTATTTGCCCTTGTAGGTGTTGAGAAACGCGTCAAAGTCATTTGATGCAAGCTTCTCTGCTGCTTCGCTTTTTCTTTCATCTTCGTATGCTCTTTCGTTCATCTCTTGCTGGCGAAGCTGAAGGAGGTAGTTTCGGTCAAGGTTTGCTTGGTCTCTTTGGTTCTCAGAGATTTGATATTTCATCTGTGCTTGATTTTGAAGCGCTTTGACGTAACTGTTGTAGTAGTTGTTTGCAATGTCCGCAAGGTCGGAATTTCCGCTTGCCTGCGCTTCGGCTACAAGTCGCTCGATTTGTCTCAGCGCATTGTCCCTTTCAGATATTGCGCTTTGCCGATTTGTGGCATAGTTGTTGTTAATTCCTTGCAATGTTGATTCTGCCATGCCACCTGTATAACCCATGGCCGACATGTAATCGTTCATTTGATTTTTTTGTATTATTTGATTGATATAATTCTCTTTTTGTGCTTTTTCAAAGTCGTTGTTGATGTTGTCTTCGTTTGCCCTAATGCTTGCTATTGTTTGCGCTGTTCTTTGCATTGCCGCTTCTTGGTTAGCTGCATATTGCGCATCCTGAGTGTCTAAGATTTGCTGATAGTAGTTTTGCATTTCAAGGTATGGCGCAAGTTTTTGTTCTTCTTGCTTTTGATCATAAAGGTTTGCGTATTCATACGCCTTTGCAAGGTCCGTCGACGTCATTGCTTGGCCTTTGTAAGTCTTGCTATTGCCGTACATCTGAGCCTTGCCGCCACCCGCACCCCACCAGTTTGTATCTATCGTTTGTCCTGGGGTATATGCCCCGCCAGTTAGATAGGCTTGCGCCTTGTTCGCTATGTCAGCATAACTGCCTGTATCTCCGGCTTTTACGAGGTATGTTTTCGTTGTGCTCGCAGCGGAAGTACTTGTGGGCGTAGACGATGGCGTCTTTATTGCATTCGATGTGCTCCCAGTTTTTTTCCCTGCTTTTTTCCCCATGTTTTTCTCCTTTCTTTGTCATTGTTGTTTTTAGTCGTTACCCTGCACAAGGCTTGCGGCTGTTTTGGGCAGCCGCTCCCGAGCAGTCACCCGATTAGTGCTGATGTGGTTCTGTTTTATACCGCTTCAAAATACTGTCCGACTAACTGCGACGGCAAGTAGTGCAGTACAACGGATTCACCGTCTGCCATGCCTTGACGGTTCATCAGATAGATAGTTCCGCCCTCAATGTAGTACTTACCCTTGATGTACTCCATGCCTGCTGCGGCTGGAATCGGGTCTTCCAGTGTTCCAGCATGTTCAATGTCAATGGCTGTCCATATTGCCTGTGCATCGGCAGGATTCCAATTCTCAACAATCAGTGTGCCTTGCTCCGTGGTATCATCACAAGACAGCTTGTATAAATTCATCTGACCGCCCACTTCGTAACGGCAGCGGAATCCCTTGTGCTGGTATGTTCCTGCAATGTCAGCGAACAACGGGTAAAGTTCCATTGCCTTTGCTGCTGTTTGGTCATCTGCTGTGTTTCTCATGGCTTTTATCGTTTTGCAGAATTTCTTAAACATCTCCGCTCACCTCTGATTCGATTGCAGAAATTACTTCTACATAGTTCGGGTCATCTACTTCCGCATAGTTTTCTTCACTGTCATTACTGCCAATGTCAACCCTCAAACCCATAATGCCAGTTGAAATCTGTTTGATTTTTTTGCCAGTATCAGCAATCAAAGATGTGAGAATGACTTCTTCAACTTCTCCTGCCTGCTGCATATTTTCATCAAAGACTTGTTTTGTTATTTTTGTATATTCTTTTCTCATTTTTACACCTCTTTTATAACGCATCGAATTGTGCTTCTGTTACTCCCCACATTGTCGTTAATATCTTGTTATCTTTTGTTTCTTGTCTGTTTGTGTTCCAAAGAGCAGCCCAACCGTCAGGCTTAGAATTAGCTTCGCAATAAACTGTTAAATCAGTAGCATAATAAAATACATAAACACCCATTGTTTGTACAGTATTAGGAATAAAAACTGCTCTTTTCCCAGTCGACTGTGCGGAGCATATATTACCGAAAACTTGGTTTCCCATACCCGTACAGCCTTTAATTTTGAGTTTTCCAGGAAAGTAAGAAAACATACTCTGAAAACTATACACACCGTATGTGCCTGGAATGTCTAAAAGTATATTTTCGCAATTTTGAAGTAATAGTTTATTTCGATTTCCGCCAGTCGTGCCGTAGTTAAACGGCGAATAATCATAACTTTCCGCTATTGGAAACCCATAACGAACTGTGATGTCTGTTGGATAGCCGTTTGAATCTACATCATTAACTAAAATTCCGTACTGTCCTTCGGGCTTTCCGCCTCCTGCATTTGACCTTCCTATCATGCTCCCACCTCCTTCAAGAGAGTTATCGTTGGAATCGTTAATGCCGCTGTCGGCTTTTCCGCCGCATAGATGTATATGCCGCCTGCGTAGCTTTCTGCAATCGGTGCATAGTTACCACTTACTGCGTCTGTAAGTGAGAAGGTAACATCGGGCTTGTGGTTTGCTGTACAGCCTGTGATTGTGATTCCTGCACGGAACGGGAAGTCTGTATAGGTTGTATCGGACGCCCATGCAGATACTGGTACGGATTTGTTGTTTGCGGTGATTAAGGCAGCATTACCTTTCTTTGCTAGTTCTGTGTTTGTATCACTCGGAAGGTTTGCTACCTTGTTCTTGTCAGTTGTGGTATAGTCGTTTGCTGACAGCCCTTTTCCCGATACCTTATCAACTTTCTTTGCTAGTTCTGTGTTTGTATTGCTTGGAAGATTTGCTACCTTGTCCTTGTCGGCTGTGGTATAGTCATTGGTAGATAATTGCTTACCTGATACTTTGTCAACCTTTGTTTCAAGACCTTCCGTCAATTCTGTTCTGGTCGCAAAATCACCGCCTGCCGCAGCTTTAGCCTGCTCCATGTAATACTTCGCATTATCGGTATCTTCACCAGTCCGTGTACCGGTACCACCTTTTGCGTAGGACTGGGCTAGAATTTGGGAATTCTCTGCGGCAGTTGCTTTTTGACTTGCGACAGTTGCCTTTTCTCCTGCGATAGTTGCACTTTGCGTTGCGGAAGTCGCGGAAGATGCTGCCGCATTTGAGTATTCGCCTGCGTTTGTCTTGGAAGTTTCTGCGGATTCTGCATTCTGTTTGCAGCTTGCCGCATAGCCTTGCAGTAGTGTGAGAAGTGACTGCTGAAGCATTGCGTCCGTGATTGAGCCTTCTTTTATAGCAGCTTTTACCTTTTCCCCGGCAACACTAAATTTGATTGTATCGCTGTCTAAGAATTCATTTGTCGTTACGAAAGCTGATAGATCCACGCTTTTCGTCTCGCCAGATTCTAGTGTCAGCACAAGTTTTTGCGTCTCTTCGTCATAATCCCAATTGGTTACTACCTTTTCGAGGCCCGTGTCGAAAGTGTGAGTTGTTCCGCCTTGCTCTGTGAATGTGAACGTTCCCGTTTCTTCGTCGAAATCAACACTTGCAATCATGCCGGAAACCGTGCTTGTTGATGCTTTTCCCGTTAGCAGCGTATCGACTGCAGATTTTGTGTATCTGTCGTCGACTAAACCCTTTAAGCTCTCGAGTACCGCTTGAATATTGGTCCCGGTTACACCCGGAACACTTGCTCCGATATCTTCGGCACCCGATGTGGCGCATAAGTCATCAATGATGTCGTTGATTGCGCCTAAAGCTATCATTGCCTTTGGGATATAGTCGAAATATTCTTTCAATTGTGCGGCCGTCATCCCGTCGGAGGATGGCGTGTCTGATAGATCCGCAATCTTCTTTCCGGTAAAGTCCGTTTCAATAAATTTGTGACTGGATAATCCCATTTTTTCTCCTTTACTTTCGATATTCATTACCCACCGTGTACTTAGCTTTTGCGAAAAGAACCGAGAACGGCTGCGGCTTTGAATTTTCGAATCTGAATTGAATGTGTAAAACTTTCTTTGCTTTGAATTTTCCGCCGACAAGCGTCGGTGTATCATCTGTCCTGAATGAAAAATCATTAAAGTCAACATCTGAAAAATCTAAGTAGTTTGCCGACGAGTCATAATCAAAAAGTACTTCCCAGATTCCGTCGATTTTTGCCCATATTCTGCATCCAGTGTGCGGGTAGGCGTTCAACGCAACAGCAAGATGCCTGAAGGTTTTCTTCAGCTCCGAATGGTCAGTACTGCTTCCGGTGTATATCTCGCCCGTTTCCCAGTAGCACGGAAAGCTTTCTTTCGTTGTGACTTCTTGGCCGTCTATTTCAATCGTCTTGTTTGTTGTGGCTCCATCATCTGTGAATCCGCCAACATCCACATTGAAAAATCTCTTCAGCTTTCCGTCTGCAGTCCCGAAGAACAGCCTGCCGCTTATTTCTCCAATCACTCTTGCGTTTATTCCGGTCCAGAGGTAAGCTTCATACTGCCTATTAGAGTACGGTGTGTTTCTTTCGTATGCCGCCTGAAGTGTGTCGAGGATGTATACCCTGTCTCCGGTTGCAAGCATGTAAAAGTCGTTGTACTCTGCCGCGTAAGCCTCTTCAATGTTCGCTTCCTTTGCAAGCTCTGTTGAAATGTAATAGGATCTCTCCTGTGAAGACCGCTCGCCGAGTACATCAGATGGCGTGATTGCATGGATTGACTTTTCCGTCGTGAGATACATCGGTTCATTCTTGAGGGTTGCAAAGGTGTGCTTTCCGAGTGCTCCAACCGCTTCGTAATTTCCTATCGTCTGGAATACTATCTGATTGGCGTTGTTGTCGTAAATTCCTTGCCGCAGGATGACATTACTGTCGTTGGCTGCGCCGTTTTTGTAAGTCACGAGGTTTCCGTTGAGAATTGAGTATCCTGTGATCGCAGAATCATCCTGGCCTATTACTGAGTACCACGTATCACCGAAATACGCAGGGTTATTCACTTTGCAGTACCAGTCATAGTTTGGATAGTCGGGGTTTCCGGAAACGAAAATGCGGTCTCTTTGGCCGTTCATTCCAAACAGCGTGCATATGTCACACTTTTTTATTCTGTCCGCGTATCCTGCGACCGTTTTTGAGTAGGTTACAAAAATGTTGTCTGTCCCCGCGCCGCTCGGCGTGGGTTTTGCTTCTGTGAACGTTATCGTCCCGAGCGTTCGATTAACCGTGAAGTCCGTGTTCTCAGTGAGAGTGTCTCTCCCTCCGGTCTCGTTTGTGACTTCGATGAGCACGGCAGCTTCGTCAATGTCGGTTGCACCGAGCTGGTATGTAAGGTGCTCGCTATCGCCTATGAATTGTTCCTTTCTCTTCGGCGTGAGAAGATTTATCGGCTCAAGGCTCGTGCCTGCTCCTGAATAAGTCTTCGCGAAGCTTACTGTCGGTATATACGCAACATCCTCTGTCTTTTGTATGGTTGTTCCGTCATAGACAAGAAAATTCGCACCGTCGAGGATGTACAACTTCGAGGCGATTTGCCTTGACATCGAAAATGCGTTATTTGCATTCTGATATAAAACGGATACATCCTCTGTGCTTTCCACATATTCATATATCTTTGTGCCGGCGTGAATCAGTACCTTGTCAAGCGATGCGGTCTTCAGTTTATGGAAACCATTCACCTTACCGTCGAGTGTTAGTACAGTCTCATAGCCGTGTCTTTTTCGGTTGTTTCCAACCGTTTCCCTTATCATGTTGACGCACATGGGGCTTCTGCTAAAGTCTACCTTTGATGGTGCGTTTCTCAGGTCTATTCCGGCAAAGTCTTTGATTCTTATGCCGTAGACGGTCTTTGCTTTCGGTGCGTTCATCAGCTCCACCCCCATCTATCGACGAATTTTGCTTTACCGTGCGTTTGTGTCGGCACAAGTCTTTGTTTTGCTTCGTTGTACTGTTCTCTGAAGTAGTACGCCATTGAACTGTCGTCGTCTTCGTAAAGTTCGGCTGCAATATACACCGGAAGCAGCGCCGCCACTTCCGGATCAAGTTCAAGTTCATAGTCGTCAGGCGTTTCCGCGGTGATCTCTTTTGGATAAGCAAAGTAATGCACTTTGTAATTACCTTCCGTAAGTCCATCCAGAATCAGCGTGCTGTCGCCTTCCCATTCATAGTCTTTAAATTTGATGTACGAGCCGTCCTTCTCTCTTACGACATCGGTCGTCACAAGTCTGTAAAAGTCCTTCGTGACCGTCTTAAGGTCAATTCTCAGTATAGGCGCAAAGTCCCATACCGATTCATCATCCGGGAATGTGATTTCATACAATGCGATGTTCCTCAATTGATAAGGATAGGAACCCGAAAAAACGATTTTGACCGTTTTTTTCTCCTCGTTAGGAATTATGCCTTTTACCACTTCAAAATCGCTCTGCACCCCGATTTCCTTCGTCAGCGCAAGTGTTTCTCCGACATAGATATTTACTTTTGAAGGACCTGTTGCCTCGAAGTAAAACGCTTTTGCACCATCTGCCGTGTATGCAATGTCGTCGTTGATGTGCTGCACGGTTTTTACTGCCGCTAAGAGATTTCTGCTCTCCGGAACGTTAATGCAATGCTCTTTGATGATGAATTTTCCCGCGGTGGAGAGGTCAAACAGTCCTCTGTTTGCTGCAGGTATGATTGAATTGAGATAATCTTTTGTGTTTCGCGTCGGCATGAGAGATGCGACCGCAGGGTCAATCTTCTTCAGTGCCGCCAGCTTAATCTCGCTCCACTTCATTTTTTTACTCCTTGTCTGTTTCCTTTTCGCTTGAATCGTCAGCTTCGTCTGTCTTCTTTTTCTTCTTTGGTTTTGCCTGTTCTTCTTTGATTTCTCTTGAAATGTAGTTCCCGTCTTTGGTAACCTCTTCAACTACGAAGTATCTTCCTGCGTCTTCAAATTTGTCACCTTTTTTTAATCCTGCTGCAATCATCTTTTGCTCCTTTCTTTTTTTCTCAAAAACCTCAAAAAGAGGGGAGCAAAATAATGCTCCCACTCTCTTCTCATTAAGTAAGTGTTGTTCCTGCCGATGCGCCGCCGACTGCGAATGCTCTCCAGTCATTGAAGCCTGCACACCATCTCGCATTACCCTTCCAAACGTTGTCGTCTGTGTTTTCGTCGATGATAGACTTCATTGTGAGCTCTCTTCTGTCGAACCAAAGTGCTCCGCCGTAGTCTTCGTTATACTGGGAAGACATCAGGATGAACGGTGCTGTTCCGGATGCGATGTACTGGTTAAGGTATGCCCATACAACAACCTTCCAGCGTCCGAACGTGTAATTGAATCCGTTGTTTGCCGTCGCTGGGTCTTTATCTGCGCCGATGGCTTCGAATACGGACTTCTTGAGGCTGGCAAGGTTCGGAATGATAATTGTGTCCGGTGTCACCGCAAGGATGTTTCCGTTGTCGTCTTTTAAGTTCTGCATCTCACACTCAATCTTGCCGAGCACATCTGCAGAAAATGCGTTTGTGAACTTGTTTGACTGATCGTCGCATTCGCCTGTGATAGATGTATGTGCGGTGTTAAACAGCGTAAGCCCATCGTTTGCGGTTGTCTTAAACTTCTTGCCGCGCATTGTGGCCGCATTGCTTCCGGAAAGTGCGGCTCCGAAAAGTGCGGCTCCGAAAAGTTCTCTTGTTCTGTGATAGCCGTTAAGGAACGCCGCCGGTCTCTTTTTGAGATTTAAGAGAACGCTGTCTTCTGCCATTTCGGATGTAATGGAGAAGGAGTCCTTCCAGGTCTCGTGCTCAAATGTCTGGCTATAGCCTTCCTGCATTTCGTCTTTTGGATATGCGCCGCCTTCGCCTACCGGTGAGAACCCGTGCATGGATGTCATACCGGTTGCTTTTTCAGCGAAATTCTTCGATTTCTGCATGCTGAAAAGTTTTTCGATAACAGAATCATTCTCAAATGCTTCTGTTCTTTTTTCCATAAAAATCTTAATCGGGGTCTGACATTTTCCGAAGATGGAATCGTTAACGCCGGAGCCCTCAGAGAAAATAATGCCCATGTTTACCTCCTAAAATTTAATTAAGACATCATCTCCCGATGCCTTTTCTGATGTTCCGAATGCTACAATCTTGGCAACGCCTACTGCTGCGTTTGAAACGGTTGTGGTTGCCGTTACGCGAATGCCGTCTGCATCAATGGTTACTTTGTCGCCGACCTTTAAGTCGGTTCCTGCTGCAGACAGTGCCGCTATGTAGGTGTCGTCTTTGCTGACACGGATTGCCTGAATGAATTCTCCGGCTGCTCCGGTTTTGTTTGACATGCAGATGTATTCCGGCACTTCCTGCGCGCCTACTTTTGCCGCTGAATCGCCGGATATAACAAGGCCCATGCCAATTTTATAAGCCGTACTTGCCGCACATGGCACAAGCTCAAGCGGCGGCAGTGACGCGTCGTGTCTCTGATAAAGTTTCATTATCTCTTGCCTCCCTTCACTCTAAGGTCGTCGCCTTTCTTTACAATGCCCTTCTTGCCGTTTTCCGGTTTGAAGATAGCTTCTACCGTCTGGCTGCCTTTGTTTGTAATCTTTCCGGCATATGTTGGTTTTTTCATCGTCTTGCTCCTTTCTGGTACTTTTGGTAGTACTTTCTGATTTCTTCTTTGCTCATCCCCGGGTTTAATTCCATGCAAAGAGCCTCCTCGTCTTTTGGAATGTCTGCCACAGTTGCTCCTTCAGAGCCGTTAAAGGTCTGAATGTTTTCGCGTGTATCAATCTTTACCTGTGTCTGCGGCGTCTTTCCCTGCATAACCTTTTTGTACGCGGCATCAATGTGCATGCCTTTCGATTCCACGAGGAAGTCGAAATAGTCCTGGTCTTCGCCGAGGTTTCTCAGGTCTGCAACGGTTTTAACCTCTGGGTTAATTCGCTGGATGTTTCTCAGCTCGTTTGCGATTAGCTCTCTGTTCCGTTCTTCGACAATGCTTTGAGCGAGTTCTCGCGCTCGTACGACATCCGGGTGATTTGCGATTTGCTTGCTGAATTCCGCCTCTCTCTGCAAGCGGTCCGCCTCCACCTCTTCAATCGTGCGCTGGCTTCTTGTGGCCTCAATGGCATCTGCAATTTCCTGCGGCGTGCCTTCGTAGCCAAATCCTCTGAGCGCGTTTTGCAGCAGGCTCACTTGTTCTTGTGCAAGCCTTGCTTCCTCTCTCGCTCTTCTTGTCTCCTGTTCTGCGGCTTTTCTTGCTTCCGCAAACTGATGATTTGTTTCCGGCGCCTGTTGATGGGTTGCGACTCCATCTGCGTCTTCCTCTTGATCGAGCTCAGTATCTTTGAGGTCGCCCGCTCCTTCGTCCGTAACTTCGCCTTCCTGGTCCACGACTCCATCCTGCGCTTCGTTTTCGATTCCGAATAAAGCGTTTAATTCGTTTCCATCCATCTTATGTTTTTCCTTTCTTTGAAATAAAAATTGCCGGGTTTTATCCTTGCCCGGCGCAAGCATATATCATAAGGAGGATTCCTCAATGATGTCTGTTTCGTCAAAAATATTTACCTTTCGAAGCCCAATATCTTTTTTATAGTTCGGGCACTGCGGGTTATCGCAAAAGAAGATTTGTTGCCAATAGGCCTTCCCTCCTTCTTCAATCGGCTCGCCTCGTCTTACCTTCGCTTCACATCTGCATTTGCACTTCATCGCTTTCTCCTTCCTGTGCCGGAACTGCTCCCGGCGGCTGCATTAACTCCTGCATTAACTCTTGTTCCTCTTTAAGTTCGTCCACTTTTTCCTGCCAGCGTGCCACTTGACGCTTTGCGTTCGGGTAGTTCATGGATTCCCTGTCTTTCCAGAATGTCAAAATAGTTTCCGGGTCTTTCGGGTCGCCGTACAGTCCGGCATTATAATCGGCAAGCATGAGTTCCAAATTGTACTGCCGGTTTTCTGCTGAACTTCCCGCGGCATCGGTTGTTATGATGAACTGGTCGTTATAGTACCAGTTACCGAACTGGTCTTGCTTTAAAAATTCATACCGGTTAAAAATAATGTCTTCCTCTTCACCTGCGTCAGTTTTCGACGGGTAATTTCTCGGCTCATCCATGTACGCCAGCGCAAACTCAAAAATCAGACGGTAAATCTGCTGATAGAAGTTGTTCTTCATCGTCACTTTGGAAGCTTGCCGGGCCTGCGCTCTTGATATCTGCGCTTCTTTTGCTCGGCCGGAAGTTGCGGTTGTGTCTTGTTTTCCTTGTGAAGAGTCGTTGATTCCAAGAAGAGATTTTGCCCAAAAATAAAGCTGATTGATGAGCGACATTTCCGAAGAAGTGTCGAATGTCAAATCAACACTTTTGATTGCCGCAAGCTCGTCCATTGCTTCAATCTCAATTACCTGCAGGTCATTGTCGAAGTTGAAGTCGCTCTTTTTCATTTTTGTGAGAATCCTTCCGCCGTTGAATGCTTTTTGGATTAGGCGTGTGGCAATTTTGTTCGCCTTGTCCTGCATTTCAAAGATCATTTCGGCATCGGACTCTCCAAACACAGCATCTTGCTGTGATACGTTCTTTCGGATTGCTATCGGGTAGTTCTTCGGAACATAGTACGGGATTCTCGTCGGTTCTTCGTAAGCAGTTTCGACAATCTCTGTCATTGGGCGGTCACCGATCGGGTTCATCTTCTCGTCAAAAATCTGCTCGTACTGCTGCTCCATCTGACCTGTCAGAGGATTCATCTCTTCCACGGGTATCTCTTCTTCCCGGTACTTGAGGTTTCCGAGTTCGTCCCGGGCGGTCTGCATTGCCGGAACGAGGATGTTTCCCTCTTCATCTAAGATATCTTCTGTCAGCTCTTCGAAGTCGAGGCTGTGCATTTTCCAGCGGCGGTTTCCGCAAGAGCACTTATTTTCTCCCGCCGGCTTTGGGAGTCCGCAGTTTATACACACCTTTTCGGAACGCTGCTGGAATTTTTCATTGTCGACAAGGACTTTGTCCCCTACCCAAGAGAATGCGCCTATGCTGCCTTCACTGTTTTTGAAGATTGCCCATTTCTGTGTCACGATATCGTCAGACCTGCTTTCGACATCTTCGGGGTCTGTTGTTTCATCATCAACATCGATTCCGTATATTTTCCGAATGTTTTCCTTCGTGTCTTCGAACTCCAAGAAGTAGTAGTCCATTCGCTCAACATCAAAAACGCCGTCTTGCGGTATGAATCTTGTAGGTTTGATTTGTCGGATGTCGATATCGCCAACAGTGCCGTGCGTCTTGATTCGCGTATTCCATTCGATCAGCGCTACATCGCCGCCCATCGACTTTGTGATTCGCTCATCAAGGTCGTTAAAAGGCTCGAGATTCAGACGCTTTATTTCGCCCACAATCATCGCCTCAATTTTTCGCGCAAGAAGAACGTTCTCTTCGGTCTTTACTACCGGATCAACTTTTGGGTACGGTAGCGAAGGGTCGATTGCCGACTCTATCAGCTCTTTCGTGAAATTATATATGCAGGTTACTTCTGCACCTCTTTCGGGTTGAAGCGTTCCGTTGTACTGCCTGTGGTTTTTGATCATTTGACGTTTGATGTCCTCAAACTCGCTCTTTGCTCTGTCGTGGCGTTCCTGCCACAGTGATAACTTGCTCATTTTTCCTCCTTAGTTTGGTTCTCCCCATACTTCAACAATGCGCTTTCTCTCAGCAGGACTTGCGTTTCGGTAGTCCTCCCACATTTCTTTTGTGTATTTCATCTTCTTGACGTCTTTTTCGTTTTTGCGCGACTGCTGCTCTCTGATTTGCTCAGCAATCATGTCTGAAAAAAGAAGGTCGTCGTGCTTGCCAGCCATTGCATCTGGTCGGCCTTTTTCGTCGTAGATGAATGTCATTGCCTCTTCAAGCGTTGGTATGTCATTTATCAACTCCAAATGCTCAAAAAGAAGTGTTGCATACCGGTCGATGATGAGCGGCCGAGATGTTCCGTCTGTTTTCCAGCCGTAACGGGGCTCTATCTTCTTTGTGTATTCGTCGAATTTTCTTCTTACGAACTGCCGCGGATAATTCAGACGCTGAAGTTCTTCGGTTGGCCCGGTGTTGAAGTTGATTTCGATGCCGATTAGTGCGCGATTAAAGTAAAAACCCATACAATACATCTGGTGCGTGTATGGGTTTGATATGCTTAAGTTTTTGTGGAATGTCGCGGCGCGGTTTCCGGTGATGTTGTTTATGACGGTCCCGGTATAGAAGTCGCTTCCCTCGCCTTTGGTATCTCCGCCGAGCACGTAAGGCGTGCCCTCTTCCGGTTCTTCGTAAATCCTTATCCAGTTTTTTTCTGACGATTCGATAAACTCGATGCTGGAATTAATGATTTTGTCCTCGTTCTTTGGATTTTCCCACTCAAATTTGAAGTAGCCTTCCTTGTACGGCTTTTCTTTGTACTTCTCACGGAGATGTGCAATGCGTTTTATGATGTTTTCGATGTTAAACACCGGTCTTCCTGACATCAAGAAGGCTTCCTCCGGAGTGCAAGGGTATTCCTGTTTGATTGTCTCTTTATCTGCCATGCCTTGGTAAGTGTTGTAGTACCAGTACAACTGCTCCTTTTTTAGTCCTTTTTCTTTGAGCCACCGCAGGCGGTCAGCAATCCAGTCCTTGCCGTTTTTTACGAGCTCGTCGAACTCTTTTTCTTTTTCTGCGTTTTCGAAGCCGTGACGGTATTCCTTGGTTCTCCACCACTCATAGAAACAGTTGATGTACGTCCCGGAATCCCACATTTCTTTAAAGTCGTTAAATCCGTTTGCGGTTGTCTCGTATATGACGATGCAATCCGGCGTGAGTGCGGGCTTCATCGCTGCCTGCATCTGCCCCATCGGTATCTGCCAAAAGGCGGCTTCTGACCCGTGGAAGAAGTTTATCGTTCTCGATCGTCCGACGTTTTTCGTCGCAGTTGCTACTGCCCATGCGCTGTTAATCCTGCTAAACCTCAGTTCTTTTCGGTTATTGAATTTTTCGGTAGGCTTTAGTATTGGGGGCAGCTGACTATGCGGATATTTTGCTTTGTTTTCGAAGATTGTCTGGGCGTTCGACTCGACATCTGCCAGTGTAAACCCTTCAAAGTTCTTGTGCAGAATTGATGCCGCGAGCTGATAGGCAGTGATGAGGCTTGTGAATCCCTGCTGCCTGCCCTTCAGAATGAGGAAACCGATTTCGTTTCGTTTTCCCTCTTCAAATTCTTCTATAGCTCTATTCAGCCTCTTGATAAAGTCTCTTTGCACATCGTTTAAAAAGAACGGTACGACCGCTTTTTTCTTATCAACGATTACAAATTCAAGCTCGATGAGCTTCTCGGGATGTTTTTTTATGTCGCCTAAGAGCTCCGGTTCTTTTAGGATCTCTTTCGCCGCTGCTATCCGATATCGGTAATCCTCTTCAATGTCTTGTTTTTCTTCCCACAGACTTTTTCTTTTATCAATTAAAAACTCAGCCGTGAAGTTCATATGAAGTCCTCAATGTTCGCATCAACATGAGCATTGATGTCTTTTGTTTCTCGGTTTTTCCAGTTTTCCGGGTCGCGGTTCGCCAGCCAGAACTTCGCCGCCTGCGTGTCCGGAGGAATCACAACGGTTTCTTTTCTTACTGTGACCAGTTTTCCGTCTTCGTTACGTTCTTTAATCTCTTTGACGTAGGACTGTCCGACTACTTTTTGGAACAGCGCACCTTTGGCAGCGTTATCTGCAATCTTCTTGTTCTCTGTCAAGACGCCCTCGAGCTCCAGGTGCTGCTTTTTATAGTTCCTAAATCCGGAATAGGATATCTTCAACTCGTCTGCAATCTCTTTTTCCGTCCATCCTTCCTTTGCCCATGCCCCAATCTCCTCAAGCCTCGGCAAGACCTTTTCTTCGTACTTTCCCAAAACAGCCTCCTTTCTTTTGGGGATATAATGTATCGCGCACGCACGCGCACACATGCGCATGGTGCCAAAGTGCTAAAATTTTCTACGAAAAAACGCCACCTTTCGGCAGCGTCTCTTCGCATGTGTGTATTAATAAAAAAGGATAACCTCTTCAAAATCTCTTACTTCTCACAATACCATAATAGCACACCTATAGCGGACAAAACGGACAACTTTTATTTTTTTCGCGGAAACATCCGGTCAAATCTTTTTCTCACACCGTCCGCAGTATTTCCGCCACCGATTTTGTGTGCTACCTTTTTCCATGGGAGATACTCCACACACCTGTAAAACACAATCTGCCGCTCAAGAGAATCGGTGATGGTGTTTATGTAGATGATGATATTCTTTTCAGCGATTTTGACTTCTGCGAGAAGCCCGTCAATGATTCCCTCTATTTCCGCGTACCTTGTGCCCGATCCGCCGGTTGGGTCTGATATCATGTTCTCGGACCTCCCGCCTTGGATGTATGTGGGTGATGCTTTTGCTTCTGAGTTTTCTCTGAGTTGTTTTAGCTTGTTTTCCCACATCGTAATCTCTCTGTGGATATAGTACGCTTGCATTACATCGTTTCGCTTCATGTTCTCTCCTTTCATCGCATTGTAAATCAGCCTAAAGGCTTAGGCTGTCAAACATATCCTCTTGAATTCCCCTATAGGCTTCGCTTTCCTCGTAAGCCTGGCGGAGAAGTTTTGCGAACGGCATTCGCTCTCCGGTGGCCATGGTTACCCTGCTGCTTTTTCTGTAGCGCGGTACCTCTTCAACTGATACCTGTATGTACTCTCTGCACGGCAAGCCGTTTATAAGATTTTCGTATCGTTGGACTTCGCCATCGATGATGTAGCCTTTTCTTGGTTTTGGCTCTGCTTCGATGTCGCACCGCATGAGCTCTTCTTTGTCCGGCTCGGGCTTTGCAAGGTTTCTGCTGCTCGAGTAACGTTTCGTAAATGGGATGTCCTCTTCGCTTTCTGTTTTCAGGTCTCGCAGTTCGCGTGCCTCGTGCATCAGATAAAATGCGAGCTGATAGTAATTCGGGTTATCCCACAGACGCGCTTTTTCGATTGCGTGTCCGGATGTCCATGCTTTTTTGATTAGTGCATACGGCACTTCCTGATTGCAGATTAGGTGAAAATGATATTTTTTTCCCGCCACATGCGGCACGAGTATCCACTTGAGAGTGATGTTTTCTTTTTTACATAAATCACGGAGCTTTCGGATGCATTTATCTCTTGCTGCTTTTACTTCTTCGATTGTGAGGTCTTTTTCAAGGGTCAGCTTTATGCTCCAGTCTCCCGGACGGAAGTTCGCGTTTAATAAGAGCGTCAAATCAAAGATTGCCAGTCTGAGGTTATATTCCCATACCTTTTCTGTGGTGAAGGCCACTTTGGGCATTCTCTTTTCGCCTTTAACTCTTACCCTTTTTGCTTTTTCCTTTATGAGCAGGGTTCTTCCTGCTCTGTAGATAATTCTCTCGAACTTTCCCATTGTTTTCTCCGTCGTCGTTATGTTAATAAGAATAGCAAGTGCTGAATGCTCATACCGAGCGCCAAGTTTTTTTTCTTATATATAATAGTAGGTTTAGACCGGCAGATCCGGAGTCGAACCGGATAAATCCCTTCCGCCGATAGCTATGCCGCAGGGGCTTCCTGCGGCGGGTTTGGTTATTTAATTGCTTCGAATTCGAGGCGGTTTATGCTCTATCGCAATCGCATTCTGCTTTCAGCTCCGCTGCTCTTCTTTCTCCGTGTTCTTTCCTCGTCATTACGAAGAGAAGCGGTAGCATATATTTTGGAATTCGATAGCTTTCGGCGATATTTCGTTCGATATTGCACCCTTTGTATTCGCATGTATACTCCTCCGGTCCGATAAAATAATCTGCCTGCGAAAGCAGCTTGATGCTCTCGCCGAGATACCATACGGCTTCGCGGCTGTCTTTCGGTGGGTGATCTTCTATGTAGCTTGGGATTACTTCGAGTTCTTCTCCGAATACAGCCTCGGCAACCTTGTGCATTTTTTCCATGCTCTTTCTGATGTTTTCCTCTGTTCTGCCTTTCATCGGGCAGCTAATAAATAATTTCTTCATTCTAAATCCTCCTCGTATATTTTCTTTAATTTGTCCATTACGCGCTCTGCGAATGTTTTGTCTTTTTCGGGTTTTGGCTGGCGGAATATTGCCATTTGTCTGCCAAGTGCGTATCCGTATTCACGGCATGCGCCGCGGCTTTCCTGCCAGCCGTTTAACATGTAGATAGTGTCACAGTCCGCGAGCTTTTGCATACAGATCTTCATGTAGTCTTCATGGGTCGCATCTTTCGGCAGGATGATGTTTGCCGGGTTGAATATTTCCGGCTCCCAGTCAGATAGTTTTTCGCGTGCTTCTCTTTCTGCCGCGGCGAAGTTTTCTTTGTAGTTTTCAATCCCGCTTATCGGGCCTGATAGATAGATTTTCATGATTCCTCCTTTTCGTACTCTTTCAAGGCTTCCATTGCCATATTCAGTGCCTCTATTTCCCGCCACAAGGCTTTTGCTTCGCTACAGTTGGGGTCTAAGCAGTTCAATATTCCGACAGTGTTCATTGCTTTTGAGTTTAATATTTTGATTGCCTCTCCTTTATTCATTCTCCCTCACTCCAATTTATAGCCTGTCCACAAGAAGGACAGCATTTATAAGCCATTACGATGGCAGTTCCGCATTTGCAAGCCCCACTTTTGTATCTTGATATTCCAGAAATCGTTATGGAAATTGGCTTCTTTGGAATCTGCTTTTCCATTGCTGTTTTAGCTGTTGCTGTCGGACAATTCTCGCAATGCTTCGCTCTGCAAAACCTACATACGTTTTCTTCATAGTGTTTCAGTGATTTTTCATAGGTCATTCTTGCTCACCTGCCTATCTCAAAATTGGTTTTCCACAATCCATCTCTGGAACATTTGCAAAATAGTTCATGGCATCTGTAATTGGTGCTGGCTCTGTCAAGCGAATATCTTCGCTCCATCGCACATGTTCTGCAATTCCACCACACTTGCACATTATTGCAAACGGAACAGGTTTATGATTTTCCCCATGTTCTTCAAGTCCTGTTTGTAACCACATTCTCCACGACTTTCCGCACTTTCGGCATTGGTATGTCATTGCATGTTTAGTTTTCGGCATATTGTCATGTTTTCGATGCCATTCGTTTGCTCTTTTTATCATCTTTCGCATTTTATTACTCATTCCTGCTCACGTTCCTTTAGTGCTGCTATGGCGGTTCCTTTATTCAAAAATACCGTATTGCCGATATCTTGGGCATTGATATTGGACCTGTATACTTCTCCGTTAACCCTTCGGTCTCCGTAAGTTATCCACATGCCAGTTTTCTCAATCGAAAACCCTGTGACTTTTCGCTCGACGATGATTTTTGCTTCCTTTCCTAGTTTTTTGATAAAAACCAGCTTATCTCCTATCGCGCAAGGTAGCTTAATTAACCTTCCTTCTTCCTCTAAATCCTCGTAGCACCCGAGCTTTGTGAGGATTTTCTCGAAGTTTTCCGGCGAATATTCGTTTTGGTATACGTCTATAGGGTCACATTCTACATAGCCGTAGGGCGTGAACATGGTCAGTCTTTCGCTCATTTCATTCTCCTTTTAAATGTTCATTCTAATCTGTGCCTGAAATTCCTTGATTCGCTCCTCTGCTAAGCTGTGATAGTGTGGGGCGATTTCAAATCCAAGATATTCAAAGCCCATGTCAATGCATGCGATGATGCTACTCCCGGAGCCAACGTGTGTGTCCAGTATCTTGAAACCGGGCTTTGCATAGGTGTATAGAATCCATTTGTATAGCTCTACCGGTTTCTGTGTTGGGTGTATCCGCTTTTCATTCAGCCGCTTGTCGCCACGCTGAACGGCACCGTTTAGCATGGATGCGCCCTGCATCATCCCATTCCACATATAGCGGAATAAGCGCACGCTGTCATGCATGCTGCAATAGGCAATTTCACAATCTGAAAAACTGCTATTACCATTGACCTTATCCCAGACAATGCACCCAGGCCCAAAAGGATAATCAAAATAGTTGCGGCCCCATACGATCTGCTCTTTCGATACCCGGATTAGTTCGTCAAAATATTCCGCAGTCGGAACATCCCAGTTTTTGGATTTTTCATAATACCGCTGCACACCTATCGGGCTGACTCGCCGTCCATAAAAACCTCTCCGCTCCGGGCCGGAGAAGTATGGCGGATCTACAACTGCCAAATCGAAATATTTGTCCGAAATTTCTTTCATTCCATCCATGCAGTTTTGGTTATAAATTCTGTTCAGATTCATGGTTTTCTGCCTTTTTTCTTCTTGCAATACGGATATTTGCAGCCTGCCTCTGTGTTTGCGTTCTTCCAGCCCATCATTCGCATGAACGGATCCTTTGCGGCAGGTCGGTAATATTTACAATGCCTGTTATTGCACTTCATTTCTCTGCCTCTTCGGTTTCGGCATCTGCGTCTATTCTCTGCTTTGTGTTTTCCGTCAACGCGATGGCTACGTAGAAACCCTCCGCCTTTCCGTCATAGTAAGCTTTTAGGGTCGGTTCTGTTTCTACTTTCGCGTTTTCTTCCGCTTCCTCTTCCTTGCGTTTCAAAAAGTTTATATCCGATTCCATGTTTCGCTGTATTTTCTCCAGCAGGTCTGCGGCGTCGATTGCAATCTTTTCAACATCGCAGCCTTCCCAGTATTTTTTCCCATCTATGATTACGTCTTCCTTGATCGGGATATCATCGTTGACTTCATTCAATTCTCTGTACGGGCAGTTTTCGCAGTCATATTTGTGTCTTGGCGTGCTTGTGCATCTTAGTGCCTTTATGATTTCGTTTATTGTCTTCATTTCTTTTCTCCAAATTCACTATCAAATCCGTTGAGCAGTATCTGCTGGACCAGGTCGTACAAGTATTCGCTTGCGTCTTTGTTGATTCCTTTTGCGGCAGACAAGATCCTATCTATCCGCAGAAGATAGCCGCGGATTTCGCAGTCTGTCCTCTGCTCCTTTGGCGTTTCCGGTTTTGCCTTTTTCGGTGCTGCTTCCGGTTCTTGGTCTTTAAGGTTGTAGACCTTTACCGGGGCGACAGCTAACTTGTGGAACTTGGTTTTTCCTTCTACAAAATCTCTTTGGCTGATTTTCTCGTTCTTCATGCTATCTCGGTTTTTGATGGTAACTTCATCACCATTAATGTTGATTACTGTGTAGAAGCCGGCTGCGCCGTCTCCGACAGTGTCCATTAGCTGCAGTTCTTCTTTTTTTGTTTTGAGTGCTTTCAGCATTCGTTGCATCGTTGTGAAGCAAACTCCGTTTTTATCAGCGAGTGACTGGATGCTTTCGCCGTTTTCTCTTCGGCGCATGAGTTCTTCTGCGCCCATTTTGATTTCTACTTTTGCCATTTTTCCTCTGCCTTTCTGACTTCGCCGGTTATGTAATCGGCTTTGGTGAAACTTCTTTCCCAGCCTTTGTCCAGTCGGACCGCTTCGAATATGTGCGGGTAAACTTTCGTGACTTTAAATTTGTGGACTTTTCGTTTCTCGCCGTCGAGCTGCCGGTCGGGGCCGTAGATGATGTCGCCCGGTTTTAAGTCAAAATCTTTCATTCTTCTGCCTCCTCGTACAGCTCACTTGTTCCGTCTACCAGTGCCTGCTCTTCCGGTGTGAGCCTCAGACCGTATTTTTTCAGGATTTCCACGATCTGCTCGAAATTTTCTGCATTTTCGGTGCGTTCTCCGAAAAAGTCTCTGAATACAAGAGGCATTCCGGAGCAGGCTATGAGTAGGATCGTGTCCGGGTTCTTTTCGAGCACGAAGTCTATCGTGTCGCTTTCGTCAATTCCTTCCGCTGATATCCCGCTGAGTCTAAGTGTATCCGGGACTGCTTCCGAAATTTCATCTGACTGGCCGCAAGAGTAGATAACGAGTGTTTTTCTTTCTTCTTCGGAAAGCGAAAGTTCTTTCGGGGACAGTATAAACTCGGTTACTATCTTGACCGCTTTTCTTCTAATGCTTTTTTCCAGTTCTTCCGCTTGTTTTGCCTTTTTCCTTCGCTCTTCCCTGGCTTTTTTTTCTTTGATTTCTTCCGGGGTTTTCTCCCTCTCCTCGTCTATTTCTTTTCCGATTATGACGCTTGAGCTGTCTGTTATGTAGAACTCGCCGCTTTCAATTTGCTCCGGAATTTCTGCGGTTTCACCTCTGTAACGGATTCTTTGCAGTTCCTCGAATCCGTATTCCCAGCCGTATTTATACTTCTTGCTCTTTGGGATGCCGGCAGCTTCTACAAGTTCGATGATTTTTTCTTTTGCTTCCTCGGCTTTTTCCTCTTCGGCTGCGTACCGCACTTGATAAGAAAAGCTCGGGCTGTCTCCGTAGTTTGTCAGGATTTCGTTTCTTTTTTCGATGGATTTTATTTTTTCGAGCTCGATGAGCTGCTTCATGCTCACCTGTTTTCGCTCCAGTACATCGCCGTCGAGCTTTGCGACATTTAATCTGTGATAGATGGTGGACTTTGCGAAGCCTGTCTTTTCCGAAAGTTCTTCAACCGTCAGACCGAGGTCCATCATCAGCTGAAAGCCGTCTGCCTGTTCTTTGACGGTAAGGTCTACACGCTGGATGTTCTCAAGAAGCATGGTTTCCATCTGCTCTTTTTCGTCCATTTCGGCAATCACGCACGGAAGCGTTTTAAGGCCTGCGGCTTTGGCTGCTTCCATGCGGCGGTTTCCGATTACGACATAATACTCGTCGCCTGCGGGAACGACAGTTAGGTTCTGCAGGATGCCTTTTGCTTTGATGGAATCGGATAGTTCTGTGATGTCTCCGATGTCTTTTCGTGGGTTTTTGGGGTGGTGGGCTAACTTTTCCACCGGGATGTTTTGTAAGTTCATGGTTCTTATCCTTTCTTTAAATTTTCAGGGCGGCGTCCATAGGTTTTTTCCTTTCCCTATTTTTTGGTTGTGCCCGTGCCGCCCGATATTATAAAACGGAGGGTCTTGGGAGGTTTTGCGAGACTCCCGGGTTGGTGTGATTATGTGGTGAGGTCATTCAAATGAGTTATAACTGACTTCCCTCCGGTTTTATCTTTTCTCCGAAACTGCAGTATCCGGAATACTTCATTCCGATTACTAACAGTCCGCAGACGCATTCTGCGTCTGCTGCGAACATTTCGCTTGCCTCTGTCGGTGATACGAGCTTCTCTTCTATTGCTTCTTCGAACGACCTTCTGTGCTTGCAGGCGGCACAGAAAGTGATCTCTTCGCCGATGATCTTCTTGACCATCTTGAGATTTCGCTCAACCTGGCGGCCGATGAGCTTGTCCTGCTCGCCGCCGTTTTCTTGACGTTTGCGGGCGATTCTGATCAGCCCGTCGATTCTTTTGAATAAATTCATTGTTCTTATCCTCTTTTTGTGATATACTTGCTATAGGTTCTTATCCGGGCTGCTACGGCAGTCCTTTTTTATTGTCTGTAAAATGACACGCCGTCGATTTCGCCGAGGTATTCCATGCTTTCCGTCCAGTCCAGCGGTTCGATTAAATGCGATGCGTAAAAGTGCGTCGCCGGATACTCGAAGGTACTATGGCCTTCATCGAAAGTGAACGCTACCGCATCCTTGATGCGGTCTGCCACCTTGCCATCGTACGGTGCGCTGAACTGATTCGGTGCGGTTAAGACTTCTGTTACGGACTGCTCACGGGTGATGCAGCGGTCGCGGATCACCTGAGCAACCGCCATCATGCACTCGATGGACTCGCCGCGCGCTTCGGCGGCAACCACTTTTTCAATTAACTCCCGTTCGTCGTCTGTGATTATGTACACGGGCCCTTGGATGATGTACTCACCCGGCTCTAATTCCTCCGGCTCATAGATTATGCAAGCCGGTTCTGTTTCCGGTTCTGCATCCGGCGTTTCTGCGTCTGCTGCGGCATCTCCTGCTATGCTTCCCAAAATCAGGAACATCGCCAGGAGCAGTACCGCGCCGGCGAGTGCTACGATTCCTGTTCTTTTTCCCATTTTTCCTTTTCCTCCTGTAATCTGCCAAGACGATATTTCAGTTTTACAATCTCCGTCTCGGCTTCTTTTGCGAATTTTGGCCGGCTTCGCTCGTAGTAGTAGCCGGCTCTCTTTTTCTGCAGCTCAATCTCTTTCTGCAGTTCGTACATCTGCATCGCTTTCGGGAACACTCTCCGCTTTGGCGGCGGATGGTTGATGTGATAGCGGCACGGGTTTTCGCAGACCGTATAGTTCTGCTTTTCCCGGTAGTCCTCACAAGCTCTGCAGCAGTCTATACAGACGATCCTGTCTTCTTTTTTCGGGCACATTCGCCCTTCGCGGTAGGCGCGTCCGCAGGATACGCACATGTTCTCCTCCTTATTCGCAATCCCTTGTACCGAGCTCGAAGAAGTCGCAGCTATCGCCGCTTTTCTTTCCTTTTGTTCTGCACCCATGCACACAATGTCCCATTTCCGTCATGCTGTATTGCCCTGCCCATACCACATAGTGGCGGACGAAGAATTTACAGTGTTTGCATGCTTTCGGCTTGTCTGTTTCCTCGAACTTCTTTCCTAAATCGATAATTATTTGTTTTAATCTTGCGTTTTCCGCTTCCAGTGCGCTTACTTCCCTCGATATTGCATTTACTTCTCTTGATAACATTTGATTTTTCCTCCTATCTTGTGTTAAAATATGTATTAACCGTTTTCCCGTCGGTTTTATCGCACACCAACTTTTACTTGGTGTCTTTTGTGCTTATCATACACCAACTTTTACTTGGTGTCAATAGGAGGAACATATGAATTTTTCAGAACGTCTCAAGGAACTTCGCAAAACTTATGCGATTCCCCAAAAAGTTATTGCGGAGAAGCTTGGAATTTCCGTAACCGCCTATCAGTACTACGAGGCTGGCAAAAATCAACCAACCATCGAAAGGCTCATCCTGCTCGCTGATCTGTTTCATGTTTCACTGGACACTCTTGTCGGTCGGGATTTCCAAGAAGATGCTTCCCATGAATAATTTCGCAGCTAATCTCAGGCATTATCGCATATTGCTCGGTTCTACCCAGAAGCAAATGGCTGAACGCCTCGGCATGACCGAGAATGCCTATCAAAATTACGAATATGACAAGCGTGAATCAAAATTAGATGTTTTAATCCAGATTGCTGAAATACTGGAAGTTTCTATTGATGACTTGTTACTTAAAAATCTCTCTTAGCTTTCTTTGGTGAATCCCGAACAGATCTTCGAGAGCGTCCCAATGTTTAATCTTTCCGAGTACATTTCCGTACTCCATCTGTTGATAGTACTTGTCGCTGATTCCTAAGTGTTCGGCGACTTGTTTTTGTGTCAGCCCTGCAGCCTGCCGGGCTTCTTTTAGGTTCTTTCTCATGGTTGCTCCTTAATCGTAAATAGCGGCTATAATTGCCTTTGCATTTGCACCGTTACTGTTTGCGGTGGCCAGTATCTTCTTGATGCCGCCGCCCTTGAAGATTACGATTATAACCTCGTCGTTCGTTGTCAGATCGTATTCATAGCAGATGCTGTCCAGTCCGCTACGCTCCGTATCTGACAGCAGTGCTGATTCTAACTGCGCGATGAATGCAGCCTTTTCGTTCAGCATAATGATTTTGTCTCTTCTTTTCACAAGTAACTTCTTCCTATCAGCCCGATCCACAGCTTGCGCGCCTGCTCTGGGGTGATTCCTGATGCGGTCAGCTCCGCTTCGTACTCCCGCTGGTACTTTTGACGCCAAAACTTATTTATTGCCTGCGCCACAGGTGTGCTGTTTTCGTGCATGGCACGGTGGCACGCCGGGCAGAGGTCGACTTGAAAACCATTATCGATGCAGATTTGGCGTCTGCCCGTTCCCGGATAGACTTCATGCCTTTCGGCATTCGGGGTTCCGCAATAGTAGCACAGCCTTTTGGACTTGTTCTTATAGCCGTTGACTTTCTTTTTCGGCTTCTTGTCCTGCGGTTTCGGGAATGCGCAGTTTTTGTAATACATTTCCAGCGACTTCCGCTTCTGTTTTTCAATGGCCGCTTCTGCCGGCGGGGTCTTCTTTCCGGTTAAAGCTTTGCCGATTCTCTTTGCCTGAAGCTTATCGGATTCCAATTCTTCTTGTTCTCCGGATTTTAAATAGTACTTCATGCGATTTCACTCCCGCGCCGGATGGCGTCTACCACATCGGGGATGTAGTACATCTTGCCGTCTACCGTTCGCTCCAGTCCCGAAAGAATCCAGTCAATTTTGTGCGGATCCTTTTTCCCCATAAACGCCGCGAGCTGGCCCCGTATGATGAACTGCGGCGCACCGAAGACGGTTTCGCCGTTCTTATTCATTGTCTCTTTTACGAATCCGGACATCTTCCGGATCATATCCTGTCTGTCCATTGATTTTCTCCTCTATTCTCCAAAGTATCTTTTCTCTTTGCACTTTTCTCCCTTCTGCGATATAATTATCGTGATTTCAGTTTGAAAGGAGTTTTGTTATGTCTTACTATCGTGTTGCTCAAATCTGCGAAAAAGGCGATTTGATTACCGATTCTGCGGATGCTTTTCCAGAAGAATGTCAAAAACGCTGCATGAGATGCGGCTCTAAAACGATTACTGCCTGCCCATCATGTGACACACCTATAAGGGGCGTCACCGACAGTTGCCCTGATTATGCCGGTTATCGCATTCCTCTGTACTGTCATGAGTGTGGCGAACCTTATCCTTGGACTTCCCGCATTCTCGAATCAGCAGTGCATATTTTGTCGCTCGACATTGAACTGGACGCAGAGACAAAGAACATTATTTCCTCTGCGATACCCGAACTCATGACTGATAACCCGCTTTCCAGCGTTGCCGCTGCCACTTATTCATCTTACATTTCTAAGGCTTCCGATGTGACCAAAGCTGCTTTGCGAGCACTTTTAGTGGACGTAGCAAGCGAAACAGCGAAGCGAATAATCTTCGGTTAGGTTTTCCGCAGTACATACAATATTTATCCGTTCTAAATATTGTCTTTTTACATTCGGCGCATCGAACTAACATGATGTGCCGAATTGTTTTGTCGTCCATCTCCCTCTCTCCCTCTTCAAAGTTAAATGTTTTGAACTTTGAGTTTAAAAAAATATCCCGTTATGTCGTTTTCATCTAAAGAAAGTAAACCTATCGCCTTGACTATTTCCGGCTGCTTCCAAGCGACCTTATTATTTAGCTTCAGCGACAAGGTTCTCTCTGACCAATCCATATCTTCTGCAAACTTTGCATTGCTGCCATATTTTTCTATGATTTTCCCTTTGAGTCTGCTGTAATCGTATGACATATTTTTCTCCTTTCCAAGTTCAACATTTTGAACTTTTCTTCATACTACCACATCATTTTTTCAATGTCAACAGCAAAATTCAATATTTTTAACTTTTTTGTTATTTCTCTTGAACTTTTGTTCAATATATGTTATATTAAGCTCAACTACGAAAGGAATTTAATGTGATGAAAAAGGTGAATACTTCAATTAGGTTAAAACAAGTCATGTCGGAATCACATTTAAGGCAGGTTGATATTCTCGAGCGAACTTTGCCTTTGTGTGCTAAGTATGATGTCAAAATGAATAAATCAGATATTAGCCAGTATGTTTCTGGTAAGGTTGAGCCGAACCAAGATAAGCTCTTCGTTTTAAGCTTAGCTCTGAATGTTTCCGAGGGTTGGCTTATGGGCTACGATGTGCCCAAGTCTCGTTCCGCTTCATCTTCCGCGGCTCCTGAGCTTGCAGGGCAGGAGGGGCGACTGCTTGTAACTTTCCGTAGATTAAATAAGTCTCAGCAAGAAAGGTTGATTGCGTATGCAGAAGGAATGCTGGATGCAGGGACTTCTGCAGTTACTGATGCTTTCCACCATTATGGTTTCATGTCCGCTCCTGTATCAAAGGTTTCAGAAGGAGCCACCGAGTATCGTTGCGATGTGGAGCAAGCTAGGCGAGATGCGGATGAAATTGTAAGGGAAGAATACAAAAAGGCGGTCAAGTTAAAGTCCGGCGCGAAATAATTTGTTTCATTTCCTATTTTTAGAAAGGATCGGTAAAAACTATGGATAACAAAATAATATCAAGATTGTTCGAGCTTGCAGTTGTTGCGGCTATGTTTACTACAATGCGGTTCAGTGGACCGATAGATCCAATCGGTTTACTTTTGTACTTTCTTATTACGTATGTTGCGGCAATTTTCGCATATTCATTCGGTTTTTTTCTGTTTGAACAACTTGGTCTATCAGAATTAGTAACCTGCCGTAAATCAGGATTCAGTACATTTGTTTGGTTTTTGCTTATTCTGTGTGTTATTTTATTTGTTAGTTACATAATAGTTGCAGCACAACCGTTGGATTAGATAAATTTGTTTTTCGCTATTGCGCCCCTATTAAACACACTATCTATAGTACATAATTACTCCATCTTGCCCGTCTAAGTTGCTTGTTATGATAAGTAGCTGTAGCGAATTTATATAAATGGCATAAATTAACGGATTGTGTATGTATTGATATCTTAGTATCATATTGCTCTCCTTCCGGGGCGCAATTATGATTATACTTCTGCATACTGCGAAATACTATTGGTAATATTTAGGGAAAATTTTGAGGAATGAGAGGTAATATATGTTATTCTTTTTCTTTTTCTTTGGTAATGACGGGGTTCTTCAAGAGGCATCAACGGACAAGGTGCCGTTTGATATGACTCCGGATGAGTTTGAATTTTTTAATGATAAAATACGCTATGCGTGGAATCGTGAGGAGCAAGAATGGTATTTTTCCATCGTGGATACCATTTCCGTCTTGACAGGAACGGAGAATTCTCGTCGTTATTGGAGCGATCTCAAGCGCAAGCTGAAAGCAGAAGGTGCGTCTGAAACGTACGAAAATATCGTACAGTTGAAACTAAAAGCCGCTGATGGCAAAATGCGTAAGACTGATGTCGCCAGTACCGAACAGCTCCTCCGCATCATTCAGTCTATTCCGTCTCCAAATGCGGAGCCGTTTAAGCTATGGCTTGCCAAAGTCGGCAAGGAGCGTCTTGATGAGACTGCAGACCCGCAGCTTGCGATTGAACGTGCGGTAGAAACGTACCGCAGGCAAGGTTATTCTGAGAAGTGGATCAAGGAACGCATGAGTTCCATCAAAACTCGAAACGATCTGACTGCCGAATGGCACCGCGCCGGCGTGGAGGCAGACTCCGACTTTGCCATGCTGACGAATGTTCTTACAAAAGCATGGTCTGGTATGACAGTTGGACAGTATAAGACTTTTAAAGGACTACATAAGGAAAGCCTTCGAGATAACATGACCACGACCGAACTTGCTTTTAATTCTCTTGCGGAAGTATCTGCCACGGAGCTTTCCCGGGCGAAAGACCCTAATGGAATTGACGAAAGCCGCAGCATCGCAGCGCATGCCGGCAGGATTGCCGGAAATGCTCGAAGAGAACTTGAAGAAGCAATCGGTCGCAGTGTGATTTCCTCTTCAAGTGCTTCGGACAAAAAGCTGCTTGATGATTAATATGTGTTTGTAATATTTAGGGGGTGCGGCATGGAATATATAAGAAAAACCTTTACTTTTGAGGGTAAACGGTATACAGTTAGAGGGAAAACCGAAAAAGAGGCTATCATGAAGATGGCAAATAAGATTCGCGACCTGGAGGAAGGTACTGTTGTTATATCCGGTAATACCCTTGTGAGGGATTGGGCGCTAAAGTGCGTCGAAACGTATAAAACGAATCAAGCAGAAGCAACGAGAAAAAACTACGTCGGCAAGATGAAGTCCGTCATTTTTACACAGATTGGGGACAGGACGCTAAAATCCATTAAACCGTTTGATGTGCAGAATGTGATGAATTCCCTTCAGGGTTATTCGAAATCGTATATCTCTGACATTTATCAAATGCTGAAGTTTATTTTTTCGAAAGCAAAAACAAATAAACTGATTGCTGACGACCCAACGCTTGACTTGCAAAAACCGAAAGGCACAAAGAAAAAGCGTCGCGCCATTACGCCGAATGAAGAGTATCACTTCCTGAAGGCGTGTGAGAAAAGCGATCGTTTTTTGGTTTTCATGTTGATGTACTATTGCGGATGCCGAACGTCCGAGGCGGTTAATATTATGGGCAAGGACATTATAACGCTGATGGATAACGGCGAAGCGTATAACGCACTGCACATTAGGGGGACAAAATCCGGTAACGCGGATCGTAATGTGCCGTTGCCGGATGAGTTATACGAAAGAATTAAGAATGCACCGAAGTTTGATTACATTTCAAAAGACACAAAAGGAAATAAGCTCACAAAGTCAAGCTTGAAGTGTGCACTGAAAGCGCTTAGACGCGAAATGAATATTTCAATGGGCTGCAGGGTGTTTCGCAATGAGCTCGTTCCCCCTTATCCTCTCGCAGAGGATTTCGTTCCCTACTGCCTGCGGCATACGTACTGTTCAAATTTATGTAAAAAAGGCGTGGATATACGCGTCGCACAATATTTAATGGGGCATTCGGATATTCGTCTCACTGCGAATATCTATACTCATACGGACAATTCAGCCATCGTGGAGGCTGCTAAAAAGATGAGAGTGTGACACATAGTGTGACACTAATGGCTCGAACCGTTGGAAAATAGCCATTCATTCCTGCGTTCGCAACGCAGAGGTCGAGAGTTCGAGCCTCTTATCGTCCACCAGTATA
>ERZ827168.396-NODE-396-length-74795-cov-24.227535_pt1 | contig 74795 bp, 71 predicted proteins | sample MGYA00519868_ERZ827168 | MGnify/ENA primary metagenome ERZ827168 (study PRJEB31778, sample SAMEA3449271) | human gut metagenome | biome: human gut; feature: human-associated habitat; material: faeces | place: United Kingdom | collected 2010/2012 ... | reverse complement strand
ACGCCGAGATGAAGGACTTCTCCGTGGAAATCGCCCAGTTTGCAAAAGACGATGTGAAGGTCAAGATCATGACGAAGATCCCGGTATCCGGCTGGTCATTCGATGATAGCGGGCGCTGCCTGGTGGAAAACGACGATCCCACAGCCTTCGGCGCAGGCGCCATCAGATTCGAGGTAAGAACCAATGTGGAGGACTTCGACTACTACAAGGACAAATTCGAAAACTATCAGGATATCGACGATCGCGTGATCGGCGGCATCACCTTCAAAGGCCGCACCTATAAGTACATCGGCTACAATTGGATCCAGTATGTCGCGCAGATCGACGACGGCCGCGCACTGTCCATCGGACTGACGAAATTGGAGTGCGTCCCGGGAACGATGCCCGACATCATTCTCAACAACATGACGATTAAATAATTCCGTACACCGCAGACCGCGGGACAAAGCTCCATGCCGCCGCCCCCTCATATCTCATATCAAGGGGGATGGCTGACGCCAAGCAAAAACAGGCTCCCGCCCCATTTGGGGCGGGAGCTATACGGCTATGCATGAAAAACGGGGCTGAAAAATGAACCGGACATTCGCCGCAATACGTCTCCGCCCGAGCCTTCTCGCTCTTGCCGCCTGCGGCCGGGGCGGCGGGTGTGCCGTAGTTCATATGGCTGGCAGAGCGAGGGAAAAAAAGCATTATAGCGCGCAGAAACGGAAGATTGCTTTCCCGCCGAAGCAGAATTAACGGAAGGGAGCGGCTATGAGAATTTCCTGCAAGCAAACGATCGTCCTAATGCTGACACTGGTTCTGCTGCTGACGCTCTGCGCATGCGCGCAGGAGCGGCAAACCGAACCGGAGAAAGCCATAAACAACGCCGCCGGTGACGTGCCGCAAACAAAGACCGGCGGAAGAACGCCGGATAAGCTGCCGGAGGAGCCTGCGCCGCGCGGTGAGGAATGGAGCGCGCAGCCGGCCCGGCAGGCCTTTTCACCGGAGGCAGAGACCGCGCTTGGATTTCTGCGCGACAGGATCGACTTTCCGGCAACGATGTTCGGCGCTGCGTACCTCGGCTGCGTCGGAGGGCTGTTTGAAGAGGGCTTTGCGGCGGGCTTTCCCGCATGGCTCCGGGAAACGAACGAGGCGATGCTGGGCCGATACCCCTTTATTGCGGAGATCGACGAAAACCACATCGCAGGCGGCGCAGGACATCTTTACTGCATCGTTCCGGTCGATGAAAACGCAACGGTTTCGATCAACCGTATGCTGTGGAACGATGAAAAACAGATCAACGAAATTTCCGAGGTTCTGTACCGCTCGGAGACAGGCGAGCCGGTGCTGCTCTTTGCCAATCTTGACGGCATGGCATATGTGTCCGACACACAGGTCCTTATCACCGACAACAGCGGAAATACCTGTGAATGGTATCCGGCGGTGGATGCGGCGAGCTATGACGGCGCGATAAGCTGCGGTCAGATCCGGCCGTGCCTATCGGAAGCCGGAGACAATGTATTGTTTGACTTTACGGAATATGCCTGGCAGAACGCCCCGCAGTATTTAGCCCCGTGGCTCGCCGACGGCTGGTCGGGCATAACGGCGCTTGGTCTGGCGGGATCAGAGAGCACGGGCACGGGGTGGTATACGCATACGATGGCGGGGGAGACCGGCACTTACGCCGATTTCTCGCTGCGCTTCTATCCCGGGGGTGAAACGGGCGGCGCGGTTGAGCTGAACTGGACGTATGAGGCGGCGGATGATTTTGAAGAGATGTGGAGCGGCTTCTGGACGATGGAAACGGTTCTCGATGGGCCGAGCTATGTGACGGTCAGTATGTCTCTCGTCGGCGGCGTCAGCTACGGCGTCACGGACGGACCGTACTATCTGTGCGAAACCTATCCGCTCCTGATCAGCCCGAGCGGCGAGGAGCTGCTGATCGGCGCCGGTGAAAACGGCCTCTGTCTGCCGTTTATGTCGCAAAGCACGACGGCGTGTGTGCTGATGCAGGCCGCAGGATAGAAAGCGGGCAGGGAGCCCGTCGCCCGGCGGCAAGCCGAAAAAAGCGCAGCCCAGACCCTTCGCAGATGCAAACTGCGGAGGATCTGGGCTGCGCTTTTGCTGCGTTTGGGAAAGCTCCCCGCCGCGATCGCATGTCCATCGACGCTTCACAGAAGCGAGATCACGCATTGGATAATCTTTTCCGTATCAGCGGAGGAGGTGTTGATGCAAAGATCGTAGTTTTCCTTCGCGCCCCACTTCTGGCCGCTGAGGAACTCATAGTAGCGCGAACGGTTTTTGTCCGTCTGCGTGATTATCTTGCGGAGCACGTCATGGTTCAAGGACTTCTGCTCCTCGTTTCTTTTCCGGCAGCGCTCCATCCGGTCGGCAATGTCGGCGTAAAAGAACAGCCGGAGGGGATTCCGGTGCCGCAGAACATAGTCGGCGCAGCGGCCGACGATCACGCAGGGGGCCTTGTCGGCCATGTCGCGGATGACCTCACTCTCCTTCAGAAAAACCTCAAGATGCTGATCCAGCATCGGGTTCGGCGGCGCCCACATGCGGACGGTGGGAACGGGGAGCACGGGATACGGGCGCTTTTCCTGGATGCTCAGGATATACTCCTCAGCGAAGGCGGTTCGTTTCGCCAGCTCCGTCACGATCTGGTAGTCAAAAAAGGCGAACTGCAGCTTTTCCGCAAGCCGCCGGCCAATTTCGCGGCCGCCGCTGCCGTATTCGCGGCCGATGGTAATGATGCGCTCCATGGAAACTCTCCTTTCGTCCGTTTGTTTGCATTCCCGAATGGAAACTGTCTTTTTATATAAAAATCATATCAAAATCGGGCGGAGATTTCTACCCCTGTACAGCGAAAAACAGAGAAAAATCTAAAAACTTGTATTGCGTAAAGAGTTGTCAGATGTTATGCTATAAGCACAGAAATCCGATGAAAGGGAGGGAGAAACGATGGAAAATGAGTCGCTTCCCCAATATATGCAGATCGCGCTCTCCATTGCCGGACGGATCGCGGGCGGAGACGTTCCGGAGGGGGCAAAAATTTCCGGGCGCTCCAAGCTGTCCTCCGAATACAACGTTTCGCCGGAGACAATTCGGAAGGCCGTGCGGCTGCTGAGCGATATGCGCGTTGTAGACGTGCGGGAGAAGAGCGGCGTGTACGTGCTTTCTGCGGACAATGCCAGACGCTATCTGCACAATGCCGGGGCTAAAATCGACGTTTTTGCCAAGCGTCAGCAGATGAAGGAGCTTCTGGAGCAGCAGGAGCGCGTTTCAAGGCAGCTTGCGGAGCTGTGCCGCAGCATCCTTGACTACGCCTCGTTCCCGGTACAGGCGGACGATACCCTGCCCAACTATGTCTGCCGCATTCCGAAGAACTGGAGCGGCATCGGCAAAAATCTCAGCAATCTTCATTTCTGGCAGGCGACCGGCGCGACGATCGTCGCCATCCGGCGCGGCACCTCCCGTATCGTGTCCCCCGGCCCCGACGCGGAGCTGTACGGCGGCGACGAGGTCATTTTTGTCGGCACGGACAACGCGCGGGAAGCAGTTTCCCGCTTCTTCCGCAGCACAGAATAAAAACCGGCGCGAGCGCCGGTCAGGAAAGGAGTACGCAGAATGAACCATAGCCAACTGCACGCAATCGACCTTGCCATTATCGGCGCATATCTTATTGCAATGATCGTGATCGGCCTTGTTGTCGTCAAAAAAATCAAGAACACGGACGACTATTATCTCGGCGGACGTTCCTTCGGCCCACTGGTGCTCATGGCGACCGTCTGCGCCACCATCATCGGCGGCAGCGGTCTGATGGGACGGGCGGGCGTCGCCTATTCCAGCGGTTTCAAGGCCATTATGACGGCGGTTCCCTATCTTCTGGGGATGCTGATTTTTTCCGGCTTTGCCGGACGTATATCCGCCGTCGGCACGAGCTTTAACATCACCTCCATCCCCGACCTTTTTGAACGGCGCTTCGGCAAAGCCACCAAGGTCACGCTCGGCGCGCTGATCGCCTTCACCATGATGGGGACCGTCGCGGCCCAGGTCACGGCGACGGCGACCATCATCAACATGCTCGGCGGGGAGATCGGCGTCTCCTATGAGATGGGCGCTTTAATCGCCTGCGCGGTGTTCATCATTTACACCGCCACCTCCGGTCTGTTCGGCGTGATCTACACGGACGTGTTTCAGTTCGTCATGCTGATTTTGTTCGTGTACATCCTCATCCCCGGCGCCTCTCTTGTAAAGCTCGGCGGACCGGCCGCCTTTTTCCGCAATCTTGCGCCGGAGCTGGCGACGCCCTATGTCGACGGCACGATCATAGGGGATATCATCACCTACTTCGTGTTCACGCTCGCGGGCGCGGAGATGTGGCAGCGCGCCTTTGCGGCGAAAAGCCAGAAGGCGGCAAAGAACGGGCTGTTTCTCGGGACCGTGGCATACGGGCTTACGATCCCTCTCGTGTGGTTCATGGGCGTTGTCGCGCACCAGCTCATCGGCGCGGAAAAGATCGCCATGTACGGAACCACCGACGCCGTCGTTCCGGCGCTTGCCATTGAGATCCTGCCTGTAGGTCTCACGGGGCTTGCTCTCGCCGGGATCCTCTCCGTCATCATGTCCACGGCGGACAGCTATCTGATCGTATCCGTGCAAAGCTGCGTGCACGATGTCTATAAAACGTTCGATCCGGACATGTCCGAGAAAAAGGAACTGATCCTGACCCGTGTCTTTGCCGTCATCATGCCGCTGGGCGCGCTGGCGATCGCGCTGTACATGAAGAACGCCTATCAGATACTCATGTTTGCCTGGAGCTTCTACGCCGCGGCGGCGGGGCTTCCCGCGTTCGCCGCGCTCTACTGGAAGAAGGCGACTACGGCGGGGATCCTCTCCGGCATGATCGCGGGCTTTACGGTCTGCATCGGCTGGAAGCTCGCCGGGCTGCCCTTCGGTCTCGGCGCGACGGTACCGGGCGCCATCGCCTGCGCTGCGGCGCTGGTCATCGTGAGCCTTGCCACATATAAGAAATCCCCGTCGCCGTTTCTGGATCCCTATGCGGCAAAAACCTGATGCGGGAAAGCGTGCGGAGCTTTCCGGCAGAATGTCGCGCTCGGCTGTTTTGTGAGAAAGGAGTGTGTGAAAGCCATGACAAGCGGTAAAAAGCCCGTTTTGCGGGGAATCCTGTTGATCGTCATCGTCTGCGGAATTGCTGCGGTCTGCCTCCTGACAAGGCCGAAGCCGGAACGATATACGTTCCGAATCACTATTCCGGCGGGAACCCAGGAAAGATTCGTATACTCCGAGGAAGAGTTTCGTGCGACAAAAAATACGGTCAGAATATGGCTCAACGGCGGGCTGGGGGACACGGAAGTCCTTTTAACCCCAGTGGAGGAAACCATGGAGACCGGCTATACGGCGGTTTATCTCACCCAAGGAATGCCCGCGGAATTTGACGCGGATAAGAGAATCTGGCTCAGGGTGGGCGTGAAAGCGCAGAACACGACCGACGAGGACATTACCGCATATTTGACAGTGGAAAATGCGGAGATTCGCGGCCGTAGTTCCGACGAAAATTCCCCGGACAGCATCACCTTTGAAGCGGAGATCCTTGAGATCCGCGACGGGTATTTCCTTGTAAAACCGGAAGCCGGCTGGGCGATCAACAGCGCGGCTCTGCTGGAGGTCCCCATGGAGAACATGGAGCCATCCCCCGCGCTGCAGGTGGGAGACGTGATCGAGATCACATACGACGGCAGAATCCTTGAAACCGATCCGGGGCGGATCCATACGGCCTATCGCATCCGTATTGCGCAAGAGCCGGACGATCCCCGCGCCTATGAGAGCGGCGGAAACGTCAGAGAGCGGGAAAACGCTCCGGACGATATGGAATGGCAGGACGGCATTTCGTTTTCCGATCTTGCCCCGGGCGGGGAGATCGTATCCCCGTTTGAGATCGTTATGGAGAAAAACGACTCGTCCTTATGGCTCTCCATCACATGGACAAGAAACGGGCGGGCATTGGAATACGGTATCCGTTCCGAGGACGGCACGGCGTATTTTCAGGAAAAGCAAGGGGGCTCATCCCTGCTGCTGATTGAGGAAATTCCGGCGGGAACGTATCGCTTGTATGTAAAAAATCCCGAGACATTCAACGCCTTGTCGGAAAACGAAAGCGCCGAGAGCGTTAACGTGACCGGCGCGCTGGTGTATTCCCGCGTTCCGCGGTGAGAGACCGTGCGGCCGGTATCGGCAGTCTTCCCGTGATTTTTCCGCATCGGCGCAGACTCACGGTTCAGCGCAAAAAAAAGATAGCCCCTGACTGCGCTGCAGAAGATTCGCAGTCAAGGGCTATCTTTCACTCTTAATATCTAACATCCTGGTTACCTCCTTTCTTCAAATTCATGACACCGCTGCTTCCCCGTGCAAATCTTCTCCCTTCTTCGCTTTTCTGCCCCGCTTCGCCGGAGGCTTTCCGCATACGGCGGATGCTGTCGGAGATCCTTTCACGCGTTTTTCGGTGTCATTTTCCCCAGACTCCAGCGGTCCGGGGGGCATCATTTAGCCTCCTTTTTGTACTTTTATGATACCAGAGACCGCCGATGGAAACAAGTGACGGGATCGGAGAAAAAGCGGAACCCGCGTTGTGCATCACAATGAAATTGCCGGCGATCACGCAATTTCTCTTGACTGTTGCCGCCGGGCACTATATAGTTAAATTGTTGGGGAACGAGCCGCCGCGTCATACAAAGCATGACGCGGCGGCTCATTTTTCAAAAAACCTCGCAGAGCCCGCGCCCGCCGGCAGAAGATCCGGGCTCGATCAGCCGCACGCTTTTTTCATGGCGGAATATCCGATCAGCACCGTCCATACATAGGCGCAGGTCTTAGGGATGCCATCAGCCCCAGACAAAGCACATTAAAGCCCGCCTCGCCTTCCGCGCTCCGTGCGGGCAGGACAGTGGGCAGCTTTCAAAAGCGGAAGAATCAGAATCTGCTGTACAGCACCCGGCAGAGAAACGCGGCAAAAAGATCGGGCGGCTCCCGCTCCTCCTTGTTCAGCCAGACGCACACCATGCGGAAGGCGCCGAAGGTCAGAAAGTTATAGACATACGCAAGCTCCGCTTCACTGTTGCTGCCGGAGAGCATTTTGCGCGCGCTTTCCTTCAGGCTGTCCATGGCAAACAGCTTGTGGGCGAATGCCGGGTCAACGTTGTTGTTGATGATCAGGCGGGCAAATTCCAGATTCTCCTCCAGATACCGGCAGGCGGCGGTGATGATTTTCTCCGGTTCGGTTTCATGGCGCTCGATGGCTTTTGCGATAAAGTCCAGCATATCCTTTTCCATATCGGTCAGCAAATCGAACTGACTTCCGTAATACTTATAAAATGTCGTTCGGTTCACGTCGGCTCTTTCACAAAGCTCCCGAATGGAAATGTGGTATATGTCCTGTTCCTTCAGCAGCTCGATCAGCGCGGCCTTCAGCAGGCGCTTTGTCATCGCAATGCGGCGATCCTCTTTTTTCTCCATGGCAGCCTCCTAAAAATGAATTTTTTTTAAACCCTCAACATTTCCCAACGGTGTGTTGATTTTTATTCCATACCGAAAGAACTGTCGGTTGAATAATCAACATGTGTTCATCATAATGAAACAAACGGAAAAAGTCAAGAAGGGTAATGCGCCATGAAAAAGCTTGCAGAGTTTCTTATAAACCGCCGCCGCGTTCTCACTGCCGTCATGCTTGCGCTGACGGCAGTTTGTGCCGTTCTCGCGCTGCGCGTTCCGATCAACCGGGATCGGACAAAATATCTTGCGGACAGCTCCGAAATGAAGCAGGGGCTTTCCATTATGGAGGACGTCTTCCCCGAGTCCGACGAGACGGCGTCGATCCGCGTGATGTTCGATGATCTGACCGCCGATCAGATACCCGAAATCAAAGCGCAGCTGGAAGCTATACCGAACGTAAGCGGCGTCGCGTACGAAGCCGGCAGCGAGGAATACAATAAGGACAATCACACGCTCTTCGTTGTGAACAGCCGGTACGATTACGACACCGACGAGGAGCACGCGATCGAAGCCGCTATCGAAGAGGGCTTCCCCGGCTATACGATGGCGTATGAGAATAACGATGTCCCGGCAACGGAGCTTCCGCTCTGGGTCGTCGTTCTTGCGCTGACGCTCGCCGTTATCATTTTGCTGGTCATGTCCGATTCATGGCTGGACCCCGTGCTGTTTCTCGTCACCATCGGCGCCGCCGTCGTGCTCAACATGGGAACGAATATCCTGTTCCCGTACGTCGATGAGATGACCGCAACGGTCGGGCCCATTTTGCAGCTCGTGCTCTCCATGGACTATTCCATCATTTTGATGAATCGCTACCGGCAGGAAAAGGTCACGCACAGCGACAAGGTTTCTGCCATGAAAACGGCGCTCGCCGGTTCGGTTTCCTCCATCGCCTCCAGCTCGCTTACCACGGTCGTGGGATTGCTGGCGCTCGTGTTTTTGAGCTTCAAGCTCGGGCCGGAGCTCGGCATCGTGCTGGCCAAGGGCGTATTCATCAGCATGCTCTGTGCCTTCACCGTCCTCCCCGCGATGATCCTTGCAATGGACCCGCTGCTGGAAAAGACGAGAAAAAAATCGCCGCATGTTCCGATGGCGCGCTTCTCAAAGCTCAGCTATAAGACGAGATACGCCATGCCCGCCGTTTTTGCCGCGCTTTTTATCGCTTCCTTTATATTGCAGGGCTATACGCAGATCGTCTTCACGGAGGAAAACGACGACCCGCTGGCGAATGTGTTCCCGAAGAAGAACACCGTTGCGGTGGTTTACCGCAACGAGGACGAAGCGAAAATCGACAGCGTCATCTCCGAACTGGAAAAGGACGAGCGGGTTTCCGATATTCTTGGCTATGCCAACACGCTCGGCAAGGAGATGACCGCCGAGGACATGGGCAAGGCCGTCGCCGAATTGAGCGCCGATGCGGAGCCCATCGGCGATAACCTCCTCCGTATGCTCTATTTCATCGCGGAGGACCGGAAAATGCCCGTGATAACGGCGTCTGACTTTATTAATTTTATAACCGACACCGTTCTTCCGGACAAAACCATCGGCAAGCACCTTGACGCCGCGCTGCGGGACAACGCGGAGCAGTTCCGAACGCTTGCTGACCGCACGCGCCTGACCACCGCGATTTCCGTTGACGAAATGGCGGAGCTCTTCGGCATAGACCGGGAGCGTGTCGAGAAGCTCTATCTCTACTATACGATCCAAAACGGCGTTGCGGACAGCGGTACAATGACGCTGCCGGTCTTTGTGGATTATGTGCTCAATTCCGTGGCGGCAAACGAAACCTACGGCTCGATGGTGAGCGCCTCGGCAATTGCTTCCCTCCGGCAGCTGCAAACCTATACGAATACCAATACCGTTCTGGCGGCGCGCAGCGCGGCCGATTTGGCCGCGCTGATCGGGGCGGACGAGAGCACGGTGAATACTGTGTTTATTCTCGATAACGCGGGCGACGTCAGCGCGCAAACTATGAGTCTGCCCGAATTCAGTTCGTTTTTGTGCGGCAGTCTGCTGCAGGACGCGCTGTTCAGCTCATATTTTGACGATGCCGCCAAGGCGCAGGCGCAGACGATGGACGCGCTGGTGCAGCTTGCCGTGTCCGGGCAGGGGCTGCCCCCCGACCAGATGGCGCAGACGCTGGGAATGGACGCGGAAAGCGTTTCCAAGCTGTACAGCCTCTACTTTTCCGCCGATCCCGCGTTCCAGAAGGAGGCGGCCGCCATGACGATGGCGCTTACCGACTTTCTCCCGCTGCTGAAGGCCAACGCCCCCGCCGAGCAGCAGGCGCAGCTCGCCCAAACGGAGCAGCTTGTGAATCTTGCCGTTTCCGGGCAGGCGTTGGACGCGGAAACCATGGCGGGCGTGACGGGGATGACCACGGAGAATGTCGCGGGGCTTTATCTGATGAGCGGCACGGAGGCAATGACGCTTCCGGACTTTCTTTCCGCCGCGCTGACACAGGCGCCCGACAACGCCGGCTTGCAGCAGATGAATCAGCTCGTACAGCTCGCTGTTTCCGGGCAGGCGCTGGACGCTTCTTCCCTTGCCTCCGTGTTCGGGATGGATACCGCGCAGGTCTGCCAGATATTCGCTCTTGTGCTGGCAGGGCAGAAAACGGTGGCTCTTGCCGATTTCTCCGCTTTTCTCGTCAACTCCGTGCTGACGGACGCGGCCTACGCCGGAGCTTTTTCCGAGGAGCAGGCGGCGCAGCTTCGCCGGCTGGATTCCATCGCGCAGCTCGCAGTCTCCGGCACACCGCTTGACGCCGGGACGCTGGCACAGCTGTTCGACACGGACACGGATACGATCACGATGGCATTCCGCCTGTACTTCGGCAGGGATATCAGCCAAAAAACAATGTCGCTGAAGGCGTTTACCGACTTTGCTCTGTCCGATCCTCTTGTGAGCGGAATGATGGACGCCTCCACGCTCGGCCGCATTCAGTTTTTGCAGGCGATTTTGAACGCCGCGATAAACGGAACGGCGTTCACCTCCGCAAGACTTGCCTCGTTCCTGGGCATGGATCCGGCGCAGACGGAACAGCTGTATATCCTCCGTATGGGGGAAAACGGCGGTACGGACTCATGGACGATCTCTCCGCGCTCGTTTGTAGCCTTTGCCGCAACGGACGTGCTCGGTGACGCAGAGCTTGCAAAGCAGGTCGATGAAAAAACCGCGGAGGAGCTTCGGCGGGGTCATACGCTGATTGAGGCCGTCGTTTCGGAAAAAGCTTACACCGCCGGCGAAATGACCGCGCTCCTTTCCTCTCTGACGGACAAGGTGACCGAAAACGAGACGGAGATCCTTTATCTCCTTTACGGAGGCGTGAATGACGCCGATCCCACGGAAAAAATGACGATTGTGGAGCTCTTTGATCTGCTCTGCGACAAAATGATGAACGACGGGCGCTTTGCAGAGTATTTCGACGGAGAAACAAAAAAGGAGATCCTCGACAGCAAGGCGGAGCTGGAGGACGCCGTCGCGCAGATGAGGGGCAAAGCCTACGCAAGAATGGTCGTCACCTCCGATTACCCGGACGAGTCTCCGGAAACGTCGGACTATGTAACCCGTATCGATACGCTCTGCCGGGAAAATCTCAGTGAATACTATCTGGTGGGCAACTCCGTTATGGTCAGTGAGATGGACCGCGCCTTTGACAGCGAATACCGGATGATCTCCCTGATCACCGCGATCTCCGTATTTCTTGTTGTGCTCATCGCGTTCCGCCATCCGATTCTTCCGCTGATCCTCACGCTTCTCGTGCAGTGCGGCGTCTTTATCACCGTAACGGTCATCGGAGCCTACAGCGGCTCGATCTATTACCTTGCGCTGCTGATCGTACAGAGTATTCTCATGGGCGCAACGATCGACTACGGCATTGTGTTCTGTAATTTCTATATGGACAGTCGAAAAACCATGGACGTGACCGACGCGCTGCGCGCGGCGTACGAAGGCTCCATCCACACCATCATGACCTCCGGCTCCATCCTTGTGCTGGTACTTGCCGCGCTCGGGATCCTTGTATCCTCGCCGATGATCTCCGATGTGAGCACCACGCTGTCCATTGGCGCGCTTGTCGCCATGCTGCTGATCCTTCTGGTCCTGCCCGGCATGACGGTTTGCTGCGACAGACTCATAAACAGAAAAAAGACCGAAGAAAAGACAAAAACGCCGTAAACCGCGGCAAAAAAGAAAACCGGCGGCGGGAGAACTGCTTCTCCTCGCCGCCGGTTTGCGTTTTTTTATTGTGCCGGAAGCTCCACGGCAAAGACGGTGCCGCGCTCCGAGCTTTCTTCCACCCGAACGGAGCCGCCGTGCAGACCGGCAATTTCCCACACCAGCGAAAGCCCGAGACCCACGCCGCCGTATTCACGGCTGCGGGATTTGTCCACGCGGAAGAAGGGCTGGAAGATGCTCCGCCGGAATTCCTCCGGGATGCCGCTGCCGGTATCCGCCACGCGGATGTGCAGCGTTTTGTCCTCCTGTGCCACGGAAATGCGCACCGACCCATCGGGGCGGTTGTACTTGACGGCGTTTTCCGTCAGATTGAAAAGCATTCGGTAGATCAGCGCGTCGCTCCCGATCATAACGCCGTCGCCCTCCCGTTCGAGCGCGATGCCTTTCTTCTCCGCCAGCGGCGCGAGATCCGTGAAGATCTCCTCGATCATCGGCGCGAGCTGGATCTGCTCGTTCCGCGCCACCTGCTGCAAATTGCTCATCTCCAGCAGCGTCTTGGTCATCTGCGTCAGCCGCTCCGTCTGCTCGCGCAAAAGCGTGAGGAATTCCGCCGTCTCCGGGCGCACATCTGGATGCTCCGCGGAAAACAGCTCCAGCTGCGCCTGCATCAGCGCCAGCGGCGTGCGCAGCTCGTGGGCGGCGTTGCCGGTAAACTGCCGCTGCGCGGCAAAGGCATTGTTCAGCCGCTCCAGCATCTGGTTGAAGGAGCGGCTGAACTGCCGGAACTCCGGCAGCACGTCCTCGTCGATCTTCATATCCGCGAGATTGTTCAGCTGCACCTTCTCCACCTGCGAGGCAAAGCTGCGCAGGGGCTTGAGCGCGCGGCCGCTGACGAAATACGCCAAAACGCCGCTCAGCACCGTAACCGCCGCCGTGATATACCAGTTCGTTGTGCAGAAGGACGTCTTCGCGCCGTGTATGACAATGGTCACATCCTCGTTCATTCCGGCAAGCTCCGGATCGAAAAACGCCGGATCGCCTTCCACGGCGGCGCTGCCGTAATCCTGAATGAAGCTGCCGATGGAGTCCATATAGTGCAGCCCGGAGGCGCAGAGCAGCAGCTTCATGGAAACGCAGGCCGCGCCGATGAGCAGCACGGTCAGCAGCGTGATGCGCCACTGCAAAGAAAGCCGCTTCATGCGTCCTCTCCTCCCATCAGATACCCCTCGCCGATGCGGTTGCGGATGGGGTCGCAGCCCAGCGCGGCGCGCAGCTTTTTGCGCAGAGCGGAGATATGCACCCGGATGGAGTTGCTGAAATTGTCCACGCTGTTGTCCCAGACGTGATCCATCAGCTCCTCCTGACTGACCGGCCGCCCCTGATGCACCATCAGATATTCCAAAATCCCCGTCTCCTTGCGAGTGAGCGTCAAGGTCTGCCCGTTGACGGCGGCGGTGCGCGAGCGCGTATCAAAGGTCAGCGCCCCGCAGGTCAATATCACATCCCGCTGCGTAAACTGCCGCAGCGTAAGGCTGCGGATGCGCGCCTCCAGCTCCGCGAGATGAAAGGGCTTTGCCAGATAGTCGTTGGCCCCCGCGTCCAGCCCCTCGACCTTATCCTCCACCTCTCCGCGGGCGGAGAGGATCAGCACCTTCGTCTCCCGGTCTGCCTGCCGCAGGGTGCGCAGCACCGTCATGCCGTCCTTCCCCGGCAGATTCAGATCCAGCAGCACCAGATCGTACCGCTCCGTGCCGAGCAGCTCCAGCGCTTTTTCTCCGTCAAAGCAGTAATCCACGCTGTACGCCAGTCGCCGCAGGCTGCGCACAATGGTTTCGCACAGCGCGCGCTCATCCTCAATTACCAAAAGGTGCATCAAAAGCCTCCTGTTTCTTTTTCGTTTGATCTAATAATATCAGGGATGGATAAGATTTGTGTTAAGTTTTGATTCTTAACGGGGAATTTAACTGCTCTGCGCTATGATAGGGGCAGAAAACGGAAGGAGAGTTGTTCATGAGCCACAGAGAAAAAGCGGCCTTGCAGGTTTTCCTGCTGCTTGCCGGCGTTGCCATGGTGTGCTTCGGCGTCTGGCGGGGCGAATCGGCGGCGGTGCTGAGCAAAGCAATCAAACTATGTCTGGAGTGTGTAGGTATTGGGTAAAAAGAATTTGAGCGTCTCGCAGCTTCTGGCCCGCTTCCGGGGCTGGATACAGGCGGGGGCAACGCTGCTGACCAACCTGCACCTGCCCAACTTCCTCAAGGGCAGCCTGTATCAGGGCGCGGGGAAAACCGTCTGCGTGCCGGGGCTGAATTGCTACTCCTGCCCGGCCGCCTCCGGTGCGTGCCCCGTCGGGGCGTTTCAGGCGGTGGTGGGGTCGTCAAAGTTCAGCTTCTCTTATTATATCACAGGAATCCTCATCCTGCTCGGCGTTTTGCTCGGCCGATTGATCTGCGGCTTTTTGTGTCCCTTCGGATGGTTTCAGGAGCTGCTGCACAAGATCCCGACGAAAAAGCTCTCCACAAAAAAGCTCAAGCCGCTGACGTATCTCAAATACGCCGTTTTGCTGGTCATGGTCATTCTGCTGCCGGCGTTCCTTGTGAACGACGTGGGAATGGGCGATCCTTACTTCTGCAAGTATCTCTGCCCGCAGGGCGTGCTGGAGGGGGCGATCCCGCTGTCTCTTGCCAATGCCGGCATTCGGGCGGCGCTGGGAAAGCTGTTCACATGGAAGCTCTGCGTGCTGATTTCGGTAGTCGTGCTGAGCGTGCTCTTTTACCGCCCGTTCTGCAAATGGCTCTGCCCGCTGGGCGCGTTCTACGCCTTGCTGAACAAGGTATCTCTTTTCCAGATGAAGGTAGATGGGAACAAATGCGTCTCCTGCGGGAAATGCGCCAGAGCCTGCAAGATGGATGTGGATGTGACGAAGACACCAAACCATACCGAGTGCATCCGCTGCGGAATGTGTGTCCGCGCCTGTCCCACAAACGCCGTGAGCTTCCGCTTTGGCTTCGGAACGGGCGAGCAGAATATACCGGGTACAAACAACGTAAATCAAATAAAACAAAAAACGGAGGAAACAAAATGAACGTCAAGAAAAGTATTGCGCTGCTGCTGGCAGTGATGATGGTGCTGTCTCTGGCCGCGTGCGGCGCAAAGGGTGAGACAGGCAGCGGCGACGCCATGACCGGAGAGCCCAAAAACGCCGAGGAAGCTGTCGCCATGCACAAGGAGCTGATGGCGCAGGAAAACGCGATCCTCTCGGAAAACACCGCGCTTTGGGAAAAGGTTTTCATGGCGGCCGACAAGAGCATGACCATGCAGGAGGACGGCAAAAACTACGGTGACTTCCTGCTGGACACCATCGAATCCGCCAAGGACCAGTTTACGGCGGACGAGCTGAAGCTGATCCGCGGCGAGGCGGAAAAGATCCGCGACATTGAAAGCAAGCTCACCATGATCGAGAAAAAGTACCCCGAGGCGGCGCAGGAATCCCTTGACGGTGCCATGAGCGTGCCCGCGGACGGCAGCATGAACATCTCCGGCGACACCAGCATGCTCCCCGATAACAGCAGCGATAACAGCAGCATGCAGAAATTCCCCTCCTTTGTGGGCAAGGATCTGGACGGGAACGATGTGACGAGCGACGAGCTTTTTTCCGGCAGCGCCGTTACGGTTGTCAACTTCTGGTTCACCACCTGCGGCCCGTGCGTGGGTGAGCTGGGCGAACTGGAAGCGCTGAGCAAGGAGCTCGCCGAAAAGGGCGGCTCTCTCATCGGCATCAACTCCTTCACATTGGATGGCGACGAAGCGGCGATCTCTGATGCAAAGGATGTGCTGATGAAGAAGGGCGCGACCTATCAGAATGTGTACTTCGCTTCCGACAGCGAGGCCGGCATGTTCACCGCAAACATCTTCGCTTATCCCACCACCTATGTGGTTGACCGCAGCGGCAACATCGTGGGCGATCCCATCGTGGGCGCCGTCACCAGCAAGGCGCAGATGGAAACGCTGCAGAAGCTCATCGACCAGACTCTGGCCGCCGATATGGGCTGACAAACGGATTTATCTCCTCAGAAAGGAGGACTTCACCATGTATCGGAGAGCATTGCCCCTTCTGCTCACCGCGGTGCTGCTGCTGAGCGGCTGCGCTGCCGGGCAGAAGAATATGCCGAAGAAAACGGACGAGAAGGAAATGACCGGACAGTCCTCTGATATGTCCGGTGAAGGAATCATGTATATGGATACCACGGAAAACGTCATATATCTGGCGGGCGGCTGCTTCTGGGGCATGGAGCACCTGATGCAGTCCATCCCCGGCGTCATTGATGCGCAGAGCGGCTATGCCAACGGCACCTGCGAGGCGGACGCCGATTATCGGACTGTCTGCAAAGGGAACACCGGCTTCCGGGAGACCGTGCGGGTGGAGTATGACCCCGGGCAGGTGAGTCTCGACGCCCTGCTGCTGGCCTACTTCTATGTGATCGACCCCACGGTGGAGAACCGGCAGGGCAACGACCGGGGCAGCCAGTATCAGACCGGCGTTTACTACACCAACGAAAGCGCGAAGGAGACGGTGGAGCGCATCGCGGAGATCGAGCGGGGACGCAGCAAAAAGTTCTTCGTGGAGATCGGCCCGCTCAAGAACTACTATCCCGCCGAGGAGTACCACCAGGACTATCTGGAGAAGAATCCGAAAGGCTACTGCCATATCCCCAAGGCCGAGATGGAGCTTTTCTCCAGACTGCGCATCGATCCGGGCGACTACCAAAAGCCCGCCGCGGAATCCATCCGGGACAAGCTGACGGAGGAGCAGTACCGCGTCACTCAGGAGAGCGGCACAGAGCGCCCCTTCAGCAATGAGTTCTGGAACCAGTTCGAGAAGGGCATCTATGTGGACATCGTCACCGGCGAGCCGCTCTTTTCCTCCACGGACAAGTTTGAGAGCGGCTGCGGCTGGCCCGCCTTTACCAAGCCCATCGAGGAGCCTGCCGTGGTGGAGCTGGAGGATCTGAGCCACGGCATGCGCCGCACGGAGGTTCGCAGCCGTGCCGGGGATTCACACCTTGGCCACGTGTTCACCGGCGACCCGGAATCCCCCAACGGCGTGCGCTACTGCATCAACAGCGCCTCTCTCCGCTTCGTACCCTACGCGAAGATGGAGGCCGAGGGGTACGGATACCTGCTGGATCTGTTTGAGAAATGATTTCAGGTGCATACACATCAAGCGAAAAGCTCAGACGGCTGATCTTCAAAAGAACAGCCGTCTGAGCCTGTCGAATAACCCGGCTGTGCATTAAGCGGCAGCCGGGTTTCTCGACAGGCTGCGTCAAGACCACCGGCTGCGCCGGTGGTCTTGACTGTTAAATGCGGGAATTCTGGCGGTTTTTACAATTTTTCATATTGCATGCGTTTCAGACGCTGTGATATACTGACAATGGAGGAAAACCAAATCGGGAACAGAAAACGGGGAGGAAAAACGAAATGAAGTTCAAAAAGCCGCTCTCTCTGCTGCTCGCCGCAGTGCTGCTCTGCGCGTTCGCCGTGCCGCTGCTGGAAACCCCTGCGCTCGCTGCCGATAAAGAAATACACGAGGTCGCTACCGCTGGAGTATACAAATGGATCACGATCACAGCCGGGGAGGGCGGTGCGGTCACGGAGGTCGTGCAGACCGGCGGTGTGCTGCCGCCCGGTATGTCGCTGGGCAAGAATGAGGATGTGTCCAGCCTTTTCGGCACGCCGACAACTCCTGGCACTTACATATTGACCGGCGAGACACACTACGAAGATGACGCAGCCTCTTGGGTGCTCCGTTGGAAGGTGCGGCTGTTTGTCGATTTCGCAGCTACCCCGACGCCAACGCCCACAACGGCGCCCACAACGGCGCCGACAGCGGCCCCAACGACCGGCACAACGACCGCGCCGACGAATACTCCGGCGCCGACTGCCGGAGCGCCGATCATTACAAAGCAGCCGACGAAGGAGACCGTGGAGGTCGGCGGCAGCGCAACGTTTGTGGCAAACGCCACCGGCTGGGCGTGGTGCGCGTGGCGCTTTCTGAGTCCCGACGGCAAGACCGAGGTCATATTCGACGTGACCGCCGATAAGTTCCCCGGCCTTACGATCACCGGCGGTAACAGCACGACGATGTATCTTACGAATATTCCCATGGAGCTGAACGGCTGGAAGGCGGTCTGCCTCTTCAGCAGCGCAACGAATCTCTGGACCTATACCGACGGCACGGCGGTCATCACCGTGAACGCCGCCGCAACGCCCACGCCGTCTCCGACCCCGGAGCCGACGGCAACGCCGGAGCCGACAGCGACTCCCACGCCCACGCCGACGGAAGCCCCCACGCCCACACCGACCGCCGATCCGGCGGCCGTCGTTGAAACGCCGACTCCGTCGCCCGAGCCGACCCCGGAGCCGAAAAAGGGCGGCCTGCTGTCCGGCGGCAAAGTACTCCCGATCGTCCTTGCTGCGGTTGCCGTGCTGCTCCTCGGCGGAGGCATCACGGCGGGAGTACTGCTTGTGCGGAAAAAGAAACAGCGCGAGGAATACGAACGTCAGGAGCGCCGGAGACAGCGCGCTTCTGCGGCGGCTGCCGGAACGGCGGCCTCCCGACGCTCCGCGCCCGCGGCTGAATGGGTCTGTCCGATCTGCGGTACCGTGAACAAAGGAAAGTTCTGCAGTGAGTGCGGCGGAGGAGAGCCCAAAAATCACGTCTGAGTCTCGCACGGCAGACCGCCGGGCGGACGGCTTCGGCCGAAAGCCTTGCGGCGCGCAGAAGAGACCGGAAAAGTCAGACAATTTATTCAAGCTGCCGAAAGGGCTTGCTGCCTTGAAGAACAGACGGCAAACCCTTTCGCGCTGCCCGGATTCTGCGGCTGCTGCCGTGACCCGCTTCCGGTTTGGCGAGCCGTTCCTGCCATGCACGGCAGCAAAAATATAATAATTTCAGACAAATGTCCCGCATAGAAAAAGATAGGGAGAGGATGCCGCCTTGAAGAAGAAAGTTCTTACTCTGTTTGCTGTGCTGCTCTGCGCGCTCGTCGTGCTGAACGTCACGGCTCTCGCCGATTTCGGTGATTTTTCCGGCAGCTCGGACTATGATTTCAGCTACGATTACAGCGATAACGACAGCAGCTGGTCATCCTCGAGCAGCAGCTCCGGAAGCAGTTACTACGATGATGACGGATATGTATCCGGCGATGCCAACCCTACGCGGATCCTTATAATGGCGCTGATCGTAGTGGTGGCGATCGTGTATTCTATGAGGACGAAAATGAAAAACAACAGCACGTCTAAGAAAGCGACCGCCCAGCGCGCCGAGCGTGCCGAGAGCCGCGCCAACCGCGCCGCGCTCACGCCCATCGGCGAATATACGAAGATCGATCCGAACTTTAACGCGGCGGCGCTGTGCGAAAAGGCGTCGAATCTCTATGTGCAGATGCAGAACGGCTGGACGGCGAAGAACATCGAGTCGCTGCGGCCGTACTTCACCGACGCGCTCTTCACGCAGATGGAGCGCTCGCTGCAGGGGTATGCGCAGCGCGGCGAGACGAACGTCGTCGAGCGCATCGCGGTGCTGGATGTGACGCCGCTCGGCTTCCACCAGACCGGCGGCGAGGACCATATCCTTCTCCGGCTGCGCACGCGCATCACGGATTACACCGTGAACGACGGCACGCAGCAGATCGTCCGCGGCAGCCGCGATCAGGAAAAGTTCATGACCTACGAATGGGATCTGCTGCGCCCGACCGGCACGCAGACGAACGCCGAAAGCGGCGAGACAAAGCGCATCACCTGCCCGGGGTGCGGCGCGCCGCTCGACGTGAACGCGAGCGCGCGGTGCCCGTACTGCGGCACGGTGATCCAGCAGCAGGCACAGGACTGGGTCATCAGCGCCATTCGAGGGATCAAGCAGCAGACGCTGTAAAAACCGGATCAAAGGAGCCGCGGCGAACGGGATGCGCCGTGTGATCGCGCCCCGGGTTCGGCTGGATCCGGCTGCTCTGCCAAGTCATCAAAAAATACTCCCTGCCGCATGGGCGGCCTCCTGTGTATATAGTATTGGAAAAAAGATGAGCCAGACGGATGAGTTTCATCCGTCTGGCTCTGCGGCATTCTGGAGATATGCGGGATATTTCATCAAATGTTTTCCTGCCGGATGATCTCACGGCCCATGAGCACGCCCATGACGGAGGCCATCATCAGCCCGCGCGTCCAGCCGGACGAGTCGCCGAGGCAGTGGAGACGGCGGATGTTCGTGTTGAGATCGGCGTCCATCTTCACGCGGTTGGAGTAGAACTTCAGCTCGGGGGAGTAGAGCAGCGTTTCGTACGAGGCAAAGCCCGGCACGACCTGATCGACGGCCTTGATGAAGTTGATGATGTTCGTCATGCTGCGGTAGGGCATCGCGGCGGTGATATCGCCGGCGACGGCGTCGGGCAGCGTCGGACGGACGTTCGACTGCGCGAGCTCCTTTTCCCAGGTGCGCTTGCCGTCGAGAATGTCGCCGTAGCGCTGCACGAGGATGTGGCCGTTGGCGAGCATGTTCGTGAGCTCGCCGACCTTCTGCGCGTAGCTGATGGGCTGGTTGAACGGCACGGAGAAATTGTGCGAGCAGAGAATGGAGAGGTTCGTGTTCGGGCTCTTCACTTCCTTGAACGAGTGGCCGTTCACGACGGCGAGACCGTTGTCGTAATTCTCCTGCGAAACAAAGCCGCCGGGGTTCTGGCAGAACGTGCGGACCTTGTTTTTGAACGGCGCGGGATAGCCGATGAGCTTGGACTCATAGAGCACCTCGTTGACGGTCTCCATGATCTCATTGCGCACCTCGACGCGCACACCGATATCCACGGTGCCGGGCTGGTGGGCGATGCCGTGCTCGGCGCAGAGCGTTTCAAGCCAGTCCGCACCGCGGCGGCCCGTGGCGACGATCGTGCGCCCGGCTTCGATCTCGCGCTCCTCTTTGCCGTTGGAGATGACGCCGCCGAGACAGGTCTCGTCTTTGAGACGGAGATCAAGGCACTCCCAGCCGAAGATCAGCTCCACGCCGTTCTCGGCGAGATAGCGCTCAATGGCAAGGTAAATGCCCTGGGCCTTCTCGGTACCCATGTGGCGGATCGGGCAGTCCACAAGCTTGAGACCGGCCTGAATGGCGCGGCGGCGGATGTCCTTCACCTTGTCGGGATCGCTGATGCCCTCAATGTGGGTGTCCGCGCCGAATTCCAGATAGATGGAGTCGGCATAGTCGATGGTCTCCTGCGCGAGCCTTTCGCCGACGAGCGTCGGCAGATCGCCGCCGACCTCGTGGGAGAGGGAGAGCTTGCCGTCGGAGAAAGCACCAGCGCCGGAAAAGCCGGTCGTGATGTGGCAGTAGGGCTTGCAGTTCATGCACCGGCCGGTCTCGGCCTTGGGGCAGTGGCGCTTCTCGACACTCTGGCCTTTTTCCACGAGCGTGATGTGGCCCTTGTAGCCCTTGCGGATGAGCTCCAGGGCGGTGAATATGCCGGCAGGACCGGCGCCGATGATCAGAATATCCGTTTTCATGCTTCAACCTTCACATTCTCTATGCCGTGCTTCTCAAACTCGGCAAAGTATTCTTCCATGCGCGCGTTCAGCTCCTCCGCGTCGTCCTGGCTGATCTGCTCGGCGCTCATGTCGCGCCGCGCGAGCTCCTCGGCCAGAATGTCGTAGAAAACGGCGTCCTCATAGTCGGCGATCGCCTCATGGATGCCGCCTTCCTCGTACGCGCGGGAGGGATACGAGTGGCCGCGCCAGCGCTGAACGAGCGCGCGCATCCCGTGCTCCGGGCAGAGGGAAAAGAGCTTTTCCTCGAGATTGTCATAGTCCTCAAACCGGTCATCATCCCGGCAGGAATTGAGAATCCAGTTCCCGATGTACACCATGTCCAGAAGCCGCCGGAATTCCTTTTCCGTCAGTTCAAGCTGCATTACGATCCACTCCTCTCTGTGAACATACATTGACATCATATTATAACAAGTAATCCGGGAAATTGCTATACAATTTTTCACTTGTCATCGAAGACGTTTTCGCATATAATCTATAAACCAAATGCCGGGGAGACCGGTGTGTCGGGAGGGAATGTCATGCGAATGAAAGACGTTATCATATCGGTCACCGGCGTGCAGCAGGGCGTGAACGGCCCCGATGCCATGGAGCTCGTCACGGCCGGACAGTACGGCCAGGACGAGAAGGAAACGCTGCTCACCTGGCAGGAGAGCGAGCTCACCGGCATGGAAGGGACGAAAACGTCGCTTTGCGTGCAGCCGCGCAGCGTTGTGCTCTCGCGCGAAGGGACGCTCAACACCCGCATGGAGTTTGAGGAGGGGCGCAAGCGCTATTTCCTGTACGAAACCCCGTTCGGCTCGGCGACGATGGGGCTGAACACCCGGCGCATCGTCAACCGTCTCGGCGCGCACGGCGGCGAGATCGAGATCGATTACAGCGTGGATATGGACGATACGATCGTCGGCCGCAACCGGTTTTTCATCCGCGTGCAGGAGCCGCGTCCGAGCCATATCAGCGATGTCACTTACCCCAATTGAGTGATTCTTATGAAGCCTCCCTTGTGCAAAGGGAGGTGGCAAACCCGAAGGGTTTGACGGAGGGATTGCCGTTTTCCGAAGACTGCAATCCCCCAGTCTCGCCTTCGGCGAGCCAGCCCCCTTTACACAAGGGGGCCTTTTCATTTTTACAGATGCAGCACGTTGACGCAGAACGCCGCGGCGAGGAACCCCGCGAGATCGGCGCACAGCGCCGCGGGGACGGCGTGGCGCGTTTTGCGCACGCCCGCCGCGCCAAAGTAGACGGAGAGAACGTAAAACGTCGTCTCCGTTGAGCCGAGCATGACCGCCGCGGTGCGCCCGGCGGGGGAGTCTGCGCCGCACGCGGTGAAAATATCCCCGGCCACGGCAAGCGCGCCGCTGCCGCTCATCGGGCGCAGCAGCATGAGCGGCACGGTCTCCGCCGGAATGCCGAGAAAGGAGAGCGCGGGCCGCAGCAGCGCCGTGAATGCGTCGATCGCGCCCGAAGCGCGCAGCGCGCCGACCGCCGGGAGCAGACATACGAGCACCGGCGCAATGCGCCCCACGGTGCGAAGCCCTTGGAGAGCGCCGTCGGTGAGAGCGGAAAAAACGTCCGTTCCGCGAAAGAGCGCGTATCCCCCAACGCCCGCGGCAAGCAGCGCGGGGAGAAGCTGAAAAAGCATTTTCATGGCGCTCTCCGGAAAAGCCGCTCGGCGAGCAGCCCCGCGGCCACGCCCGCCGCAGACGATATCCACACCGCGGGCAGAATATCGAACGCATTTTCCGCGCCGCAGGCCGAGCGCAGCGCCGCGGCGGTCGTCGGGAGGATCTGGATGGACGCGGTGTTGAGTACGGCGAGACGGCACAGCTCGTCGGACGCCGCCTCTCCGCCGGAGAGCGCGTGCAGCCGCTGCGCGGCGCGGATGCCGGCAGGCGTGGCGGCATTGCCGAGCCCGAGCAGATTTGCGCTCATGTTGCAGGAGAGCTCCCCGGCCAGCTCCGGATCGCTCCGGGACGAGGGGAACAGCCGCCCCAGCACCGGGCGCAGCGAGCGGGAGAGCTTTTCGGTCAGCCCCGAGCGCTCCATGACCTCGAGAAGAGCGCTGTAGAAGATCATCGGCCCGGCGAGCGAGAGCGTGAGCTCCACGGCGCTCTCCGCGCCCTGCACCGCCGCCGCGCCGACCGCGCCCGCCGAGCCGGTGAGCACGCCGAAAACGACCGACACAAAAAGAAGGATGACCCAGACGTACGACATAGCCATGGCGATACCTCGACCGGAAAAAATTACCAATAAAAAACAGGGCAGCTGCATCTTGCAATTTCGTATCGGCCAGTATAGAATTTTGTCGAAAAGAGTATTTAGGTAAGGGGTGTACGGATCTATGAAATCAACGGGGATCGTCCGTCGGATCGACGATCTGGGGCGAGTGGTACTGCCGGTCGAGCTGCGCCGGACGCTGGATCTGGAGGTGCGCGATCCGGTGGAGATTTTTATCGAGGGCGACGCCATCGTCCTTCGGAAGTACGACGCTGCGTGCCTGTTCTGCGGCGCGACGCGCGAGCTTCTCTCCTACCGGGGAAAGCAGATCTGCCGGAGCTGTCTTCGCCGGCTTCGGGAGGAAACAAACGAATAAATAAGGCTGCCGCATACAAAGCATATGCGGCAGCCCTTTTTGTATACCTATACCCGAAAACCACATGTCTGACGCGCGGTTTCGGGTATACAAAAAAGAGGCTGCCCCGTGTGGGACAGCCTCTGAAGTATGTATCCGGGTAGCGTCGATCAATAAAGCGAGGCGATCACATCCACGCATTTCTCGATGCCGAGCGAGCCGGAGTCGAGAATGATGTGGTAGTGGTTCATGTTGCCCCATTCGAGATCGGTATAGAACTGATAATAGAGCGCGCGGCGCTTGTCCTTGTCGCGCAGACGCTTTTCGGTCGGCTCCTCGGTCTCGCCGTATTTTTCCACGATGCGCTTGGCGCGCTTTTCAAAGTCGGCATGGACGAACACCTTGAGAAGATCGGCGGTGCCTTCGAGAATGGCGTCGGCGCAGCGGCCGACGATCACGCAGTTTTCCTTCTGGCCGAGCTCAAGAATGATGCGGCGCTGGATCGCCCAGAGATAGTCCTGGTTGGACGGCACGCCGAACGAGCGCACCGAGGAGAACGCCGCCGCCGTCCAGCTGCTGTGGGAGGCGTATTCGCTCTCGTTGGTGATGTATTCCTTGGAAAGCCCGCTCTCTTCGGCCAGCCGGTCGATCAGCTCATGGTCGTAGCAGGGGATGCCGAGCCGATCGGCGACTTCCTTGCCGATGGTGCGTCCGCCGCTGCCAAACTCGCGTCCGATGGTGATGATGCGTTTCTTTTCCATAAAAACAGCCTCCTTATAACCGGTAGGTGGTGAATTTCTGTATTCGTATTATAGCACGTTTCTTTGCCGGGGAAAAGCGAAAATTACTCTTCCGCGCCGGTTTCTTTTTCGCGCACGAGCGCGGCGTGGTAAAGATCGTTTCGGCTCTGTCCCGTCTCGGCGGCGGCGCGCTTGGCCGCGTCCTTGAGCTTCATGCCCCCGGCGCGGTATTCCTCCACGAGCGCGAGTGCATCCTCAAGCGGGAGGCGCGGCCCCTTTTCGACCGGCGCGCCGCGGATGACGAGCACAAATTCCCCGCGAGGCCGCTCGGCGCGGTATTTTTCGAGCGCTGCGCCGATCGTCGTGCGGACGATCTCCTCGTGCAGCTTCGTGAGCTCGCGCCCGAGCGCAATGTCCCGGTCACCGAGCACATCGTAAAGATCGCCGAGCGTTTCCGCGAGCTTGTGCGGCGCTTCGTAAAGGACGATCGTCCTGTGCTCGTGCCGCAGCGTTTCGAGATGCTCCTTCCTTGACTTGTTCGATGTGGAGAGAAAGCCTTCAAACGTGAACCGCTGCGTCGGCAGGCCGGACATGGCGAGCGCCGTGATGACCGCGCTCGGCCCCGGGGCCGCCGATACCGTGATGCCGTGCTCCCCGCACAGCCGCACCAGCTCTTCGCCGGGATCGGAGATCGCGGGCATACCCGCGTCGGAGACAAGAGCGCAGCTCTCCCCTCCGAGCAGCCGGGGGAGGATGACGGCGGCGCTTTCCACCTTGTTGTGCTCATAATAGCTGATGAGCGGGCGGCGGATGCCGAAGTGGTTCAAGAGCTTCAATGTAACGCGCGTATCCTCCGCGGCGATGAAGTCCACATTTTTCAGCGTTTCGATCGCGCGGGGGGAGAGATCGTTCAGATTGCCGATGGGCGTTCCCACCAGATACAATGTTCCGGCCATAAAGTCTATGCCTCCCAGTGGCAGATTTTCCGGTATTCTTCGGTTTCGCGGCCGTCCGCGCCGCGCAGCAGGACATTTTCGCAGCGCATGGCGCTCACCGGCGCGCCCTTCACGGCTTCCATGAGAAAAATGGGCGCGCGCTTTCCCGGCGCGGAGAAAACGTCCTGCCGGCGCACCGGCGTGAGATGGGCGTTGTACAGCGCCGCGAGAATGTCGCTCTCGCGCTTTCGCCGGTGGACGAGAAAAAATTGCCCGCCGGGCTTGAGATACCGCGCGGAGGCGGAGCAGAGCTCCGAAACGGTCGCGCTTTCGGTGCGCTGCGCGGCGCGCTCCGCGTTGGGCGATACGGCGCCGCGTCCCGCCGGAAAGTACGGAGGATTGGATACGATAAAATCGAGACTTTCACTCTCAAACGGCGCGCTCCGGTAATCGGCGCAGACGGCCTCGCCGCGCTCTTCAAGCGCAAAGGCGCGCAGATTCTCCCGCGCGCTTGCCGCGGCGCTTTCCCGGATATCCACGCCGGTCATGCGGCGGCTTTCATCGCCCAGCAGGAGAAGCAATAAGAGTATCCCGCTGCCGCAGCCGAGGTCTGCGCCGTATGTCCCATGCGCGTCTTTGGCAAAGTCCGCGAGCAGCAGCGCGTCCGTTCCGGCTCTCTCGCCGGTAAAAAGATTCCAGTCCATGCAATCATTATAAAATAAATACGGCGGCATGACAAGCCCGAAAGGGCAGGCATACCGCCGTTGTGAGCCGCGGGAGTGGCACCTCCCGCAGCCGAAGAAGGATTACTGCTCCTCGATGGCCTCGATGGGGCAGTTGCTGGCGCAGGAACCGCACTGGGCGCAGACGTCCTGGTTGATCTCGTAATGATCAGCGCCTTCGGAAATCGCGTCGCAGGGGCACACGCTCGCGCAGGTGCCGCAGGAAATGCAGCTGTCGGTAATGACGTACATTGGTATGTACCTCCTCTTTTTGGGATACCCGCATTGTAACATATATCCCTTAAAATGCAACCCAAAAATTTTTCCCTGCCGGAAAAATTTCAAAAAGCGAGAAAATACGAGAAAAACGAAGAAATAATGCGAATGAGCGAGATAGGAAAAGACAAAACGCCGAATTTCCCGTTTTCGGCGCAAAGCGGGCGTTTCAGAGAGTTGAGAATTTGACGTTTCTTGACTATTATACAGTCAAAGAAAAGGTTAAAGAAAGTCAAAGTCAAAGATAACCTGATCAAGGAAGAGATGCCGTTATGGGGACAAGTGATCGGATCGCACGGTTCATTCTGGACGCGCTGGAAAGCGCGGACGGAACGGCGGAGCTGCAGCGAAGCTCTCTGGCCGACCGTTTCGGCTGTGTGCCGAGCCAGATCAACTATGTGATCGCCACGCGGTTCAGCCCAGAGCGCGGGTACATGGTCGAGTCACGGCGCGGCGGCGGCGGATACATCCGCATCACACGCGTGCAGCCGGACGCCTCCCAGTTCATCATGCACACGGTAAACGCCGTGGGCCGGGAGCTGGATAAGCCGACGGCGGACGCGCTGCTCCACAACGCCGTGAACGCCGGCGCGCTCGAAGTTCCCTTTGCCCGGCTGATCGCCGCGGCGGTCAGCGAGCGGGCGCTCCACGCCGTTCCGGTCGAGATCCGGAAGACGGTGCGCTCATCCATATTCAAACAAATGCTGCTCACCACAGCATCCGACGGATTTTTTGAAAGGAGATCATTACAATGAAATGCGAGATCTGCAAGAAGAACGAAGCTCAGTTCTATTATAAGGAATCCATTAACGGAAAGACCACGGAAAAGCACCTGTGCGCCGAATGCGCCCATAAGGAAGGTCTGGACAGGATCTTCGAGCACGAGGCGAACAGCATGCTGTCCTCCTTCGGCAAGATGATGGACAGCTTTCTGCTGCCGGACGTTGATTTCTTCGGCTTTGGCCGTCTGCCGTCGATCGGCGAGATGTTCGAGCCGCTGCTGACGCTCTCGGAGCATGAGCCGGAAGCCGAAATGCACGAGGAGGCCGACCCGCTCGAGGCAAAGGCCGAGGAGAAGGGCGAGGAAGCTCTGGGTCACAAGGGCGAGGAGCCGAGCGTGCGCGAGGACGCCTATCCGCTGGAGGCGGAGGCGGAGGAAAACGCCGAGGAGGCTTTTGAGCAGCGCCGCGAGCTGAACGCTCTGCGCCACAAAATGCACAAGGCCGTCGAGGAAGAGGATTTTGAAACGGCCATCGAGCTGCGCGATATGATCCGGAAAATGGAAAACAAATAAAGCCTTTGCAGCTTTATATATCGGAACGGAGCGGATGCAAAATCCGCTCCGTTTTTTTAAAACCACGCGCTCTGCCGCTCCGGATGATTGAGAAACGGAAAATCTGTCAACCATCGGCAGGGGAAGGAGACGACGAATATGAACGACCGATTTACCGAAAAGGCGAGAAACGCCATTGAAAAGGCGCGCGCCGCCGCCATGGAGCTGGGCCACAGCTACATCGGCACCGAGCACCTTCTGCTCGGCATCGTGCGCGAAACGGACGCGCTCGGCTCGCGCGTGCTGCGCGAAAACGGCTTTGAGGAAGATCTTGTGATGGATCTCATCGAAAAGGCCGCCGGCCGCGGCGCGCCGGGCATGCCGGTGCAGGGGCTCACGCCCCGCTGCAGGCGTGTCATCGAGATCGCCGTAGCGGAGGCAAACCGCCTGCGCCACAGCTATGTCGGCACGGAGCATCTGCTCATGGGCATATTGCGCGAGCCGGAGAGCACCGCCGCGCACCTTTTGACCGCCGCCGGCGGCGATCTCAACAAGATCTATACGGATGTTTTCACCCGCTTCACATCGAGCGACTACCGCGCCGCGGCGCGCAGCGGCGGCGTCGGGCAGCGCACGGCGGTGCGCCATGCGGAAACGAAGAATCTTGACCAGTACAGCCGCGATCTCACGGAGATGGCCTCGCGCGGCGAGCTCGATCCCGTGATCGGGCGCGACAAGGAGATCGCGCGCGTCATCCAGATCCTCTCGCGCCGGTCGAAAAACAACCCGGTGCTCATCGGCGAGCCGGGCGTCGGCAAGACCGCCGTGGCCGAGGGGCTTGCCCAGCGCGTCGCCCACGGCGAGGTGCCGGAGAATCTGCGCGACAAGCGCATTGTATCGCTCGATCTCACCGGTATGCTCGCCGGGACAAAATACCGCGGCGACTTTGAGGACCGGCTGAAAAACGTTCTCAAGGAAGTCGGCAAGGCGAAGGACGTCGTGCTCTTCATCGACGAGCTGCATACCGTGATCGGCGCGGGCGCGGCAGAGGGCGCGATCGACGCGGCGAATATCCTCAAGCCCGCGCTCTCCCGCGGCGAGATCCAGATCGTCGGCGCGACGACGCTCTCGGAATACCGCAAACACATTGAAAAGGACGCCGCCTTTGAGCGGCGCTTCCAGCCTGTCACGGTTGCCGAGCCGACGGAGGACGAGAGCTTTCAAATCCTGCGCGGCCTGCGCGACCGGTACGAGGCGCACCACGGATTGAAGATCACGGACGAGGCGCTCACCGCCGCGGTGAAGCTCTCCGCGCGGTATATCAGCGACCGGTTTCTCCCGGACAAGGCGATCGACCTTGTGGACGAGGCCGCGTCGCGCGTGCGCATGGAAAATCTGACCGCTCCGGACGAGATGAAGACCATCGAGGCGAAGCTCGCAACGCTGTCCGCCCAGAAGGAGGAGGCCGTCCGTGCGCAGGACTATGAGCTTGCCGCGCAGCTGCGCGACCGGGAACGCTCCGAGCGCGGCGCGCTCGAAAAGGCGCGCGGCGAATGGGATGCCAAGCGCGGCGGTCACCGCGGCGCCGTATCCGCCGAGGATATCGCCGCGGTCGTCTCCGGGTGGACGGGCATACCCGTCACAAGCCTTACCGAGAGCGAGAGCGAGCGGCTGCTGCATATGGAGGATGTGCTGCACCGCCGCGTGATCGGGCAGAACGAAGCGGTCGCGGCGGTGGCGCGCGCCATCCGGCGCGGCAGAGTCGGGCTCAAGGACCCGCACCGGCCCGTCGGGAGCTTTCTCTTTCTCGGCCCCACGGGTGTCGGCAAGACGGAGCTCTGCCGCGCGCTCGCCGAGGCAATATTCGGCGACGAGAACGCCATGGTCCGCGTCGATATGTCCGAGTATATGGAAAAGCACACGGTATCAAAGCTCATCGGCTCGCCGCCGGGCTACGTCGGCTTTGACGAGGGCGGCCAGCTCACCGAAAAGGTGCGCCGCAAGCCCTACAGCGTTGTGCTCTTCGACGAGATCGAAAAGGCGCACGAGGACGTGTTCAACCTGCTGCTGCAGATCATGGACGACGGGCGGCTCACCGATTCGCAGGGACGGACCGTCGATTTCCGCAATACCGTGATCGTGATGACATCGAACATCGGCGCGCGAGCCATCACGGACCGCCGCACGGCGCTCGGCTTTTCCGGTCTGGACGGCACGCCGGAGCGGAGCTATGCCGAGATCCGCGAGGCGGTGACCGCCGAGCTCAAAAAGACGTTCCGCCCGGAATTCTTGAACCGCATCGACGAGATCATCGTTTTCCACCGGCTCACCGGCGAGGACATCCGCGCCATCGCCGGGAACATGGTGCAGACGGTGGCGCTGCGCGCTGCCGCGCTCGGCGTGCATCTCACGGTGACGCCCGAGGCGGTCGCGAGACTCGCCGAGGCCGGGTACGATCCGGATTACGGCGCGCGTCCCCTGCGCCGCACGGTGCAGACGCAGCTGGAAGACCCGCTCGCCGAAGCGCTGCTTACGGGGGAGCTTTCCTCCGGCGGCGAAGCGGAGGCGGTCGTGGACGAGACCGGACACGTCGCGGTGCGCGCCAAGGGCGCGCTCACGGCGTCGTGAGCGATGTGCCGGGGTAGTAGTGCGTTAAGATCTCCTGCCACGTCGAGCCGTTCTTCGCCATGACGTTCGCCCCGTACTGGCTCATGCCCGCGCCGTGGCCGCTGCCGGAAACGGTAAAGAGAAAGCTGCGGCCCGTCCACGCGAGACGGAAGTTTGCCGAGCGCAGCGAGAAGATCGAGCGTATTTTCGTCCCCGGTACGGAGACGTCCCCGACGCGGACGGACGAAACGCGCCCGCTCGGATCGACCGTCCGCTCGCCGATCCAGTCCGGCGGTTGGGCGGAGAGATCGGCATCCGGGTATGCCGCGAGAAATTTTTCCCGGAAGCTCTCCGGGGAGAACTCCGCGGTCGTGACGAAATTCGGAACGTCTGAGGCTGTTTCGGGACTCGAAACGCTCACGAGATACGGCACATCGCCGCCCCACACGGCGGCGCCGCTCTCGGTATACCCGGCGCTGGAGGCGTGGAAGCAAGCGGTGATCGGCTCGCCGTCGTAGACGAGATATGCCCCGTCCGTATCGCGCACGGCCTCTTCGATGCGCGTCTCCCAGAGATCGTACTGCCCGCCCCAGCGCTCGCGGCGCTCTTCGACCGTGAGGTACACCTCGCAGCAGCCGGGATCGTCGCAGAGAGCGCACTGCGGGTGCGCCGCCGGGGGCGCGCTCCGGCGCGCAAGCGCGTAGCTTCGCGCGGCGGCGGCCTGCGCGCGCAGCGCGTCCGGCTCAAAGGACGCCGGCATCTCCCCGGCAACGACGCCGGGAAGGTATTCCGCCATGGAGAGCGTTTCCACCTCGCCGCCGCGCAGCAGGGTGACGCCCGTGAGAGCATCGAAACCGGAAAAAGCGTCCGCGGTACTCTCCGGCGCGGCGGACGCGGCGGGGGAGACCTCCGGCAGCGCCTCGCCCCCGGAGATCCCGGCGGCGTGCTGCACCGTGACCGGCAGCAGCAGGGAAAAGAGCAGCGACAACACGCTCATCAGCATACAGTGCTTCATCCTATATACCCCTCTCTTGACGATAAACCAAAAGGAGTATAAAATACCATTCATACTCCCTCGTTCCCGGCGCCGGACAAGCGGCGCTCACGGGAAACTCTATGAGGACAGGGGCTTTCCTATGCAGAAAAACGCATGGACATATACGATGGCGGGGACCGTGTTCGCCGCGGTCGCCGTTATGCTGCACTGGCTTCAGGTGCAGAAGATCTTCGATCCCGAAACCGGCCTTCCGACGCTCCACGCGCCGATCACGACGCTGCTCGTCGTAGTTCTCGTTCTCGTCGCCGCGGCACTCTGGTGGCTGTCGGGCCGCATGAAGACCGACTGCGCCCCCGAAGAACCGGAGGACGCGCTCGCCCTGCCGCACCGCGAGACCGGCTGGATCCTTATCGCCGCGGCGGCGCTCGCCGCGCTCGGCTCGGCGTACCTCTTCTTCAAGGAGAACAGCACGCTTATGAAGGCCGCGGCGCTGCTTGGCATCCTGTCCGCACCCGTGCTCGCCATGATGCCGCAGATCCCCCGCTGGGGCGGCTTCGGCGCGGCGCTCAGCGTGCTGCCGGTGCTGTTTTTCTGTCTGTGGCTCGTGGTGTTCTATAAGGAAAACGCCGCGAACCCGATCCTCTGGTCGTACGGTATGGAGATCCTTGCCATTGCGATGTGCCTTCTCGCAGTGTTCCGGCTGAGCGCGTATCTTTTCTACCGCGCCAAGCCGCGCCGGGCGATCTTCGCATGCATGCTCGCGCTCATAACGAGCCTCGCCACGCTCACCGACAGCGTCTCTCTCGGCGCGCGCGCCGTGCTCGGCGGCTGGGGTATCGGCACCGCGGTCATGTGCTGGATCATCATCAACAATTTTGTTCCGCCCGCGCCGGAGGAAGATACATATTAAAAAAGCCCTTGTGTAAAGGGGAACCCCTCCGTCAAAAACTTCGTTTTCGCCACCTCCCCTGTTAGGGGAGGCAAGTAAGCTATCGGAAAACCGGCTTGGCTCCCCTAACAGGGGAGCTGTCAGCGAAGCTGACTGAGGGGTTCGCGCAGAAAAAGCGCCCGCAGGAAAATGTTCCTGCGGGCGCTTTTGCGTCATTTGCCTTATTTCGTATGCACCGTGAGCTGGGGATAGGGGATGTCGATGCCCTTTTCATCGAAGAGCAGCTTGAGAGAGCGGTTGAGCGCGCGGCGCGCGGCGAAAATGTTCTCCTCCGTTGCGGAGACAATGAACTTGAGCACAACGCCGCTCCCGGCGAGCTCTTCCACGCCGATATACTGCGGCACGTCGAGAAATACGCCGCGGTTCTCTTCATACATGGCGGGCAGCGCGTCGGCGATCACGGCCTCCACGGCGCGCAGGTCGGCGTCATAGCCAATGGAGATCGTGCTCACCGCCACAGACGTTTCCTGCGAGCGGTTCTGGAAATTCCGGATCTCGGAATTGTTGATGATCTTGTGGTTGCCGCCGGAATCCTCGAGCGTCGTGGTGCGCACGCTGATGTCTACGACCTTGCCGCGGAAATCGTCGAGCACGAGGATATCGCCGACGTTGTAGCGCCCTTCGGCGATGAGGAAAATGCCCGTGAGCACATCCTCAATGAGCGACTGCGCGCCGAAGCCGATAATGAGCGTTACAACACCGACGCTTGCGAGCGAGGCCGTTACGTCCACGCCGAGCGCGCGCAGCCCGAAGAAGACCGAGAGCAGCACGGCCGTATAGGAGAGAATGCTCCGCGTGAGCGAGCACACCGTCCTCGCGCGCGTCTCCTTCGGCTGCTTTAAGAGAAGGGCGAACACGCCGTAGCCGATCCAGATGAAGCCCAGATGCCGGAACATGTCGGCCAGCCCCGGCATGAGCGGGCGCAGAACATAGCCCAGCGCGCAGAGCACAACGGAAACGATCAGCAGAACGGGGAATTTTTTGACGGGTTTCATGAAGCAGCCTCCTTATACGGCGTTGTGCGGACGGTCTCGGCAAAGTCAAAGGGCTCGGTCTCGCCGTCCGGCAGGAAATATACATGGATGGTCACAAGCTCCGCATGCTCCTCCGGCAGCGGGAGAGTGACAATGCAGCTGTAGTCGTTTTTCTCGATGGACGCGGCGGAGGGATCAAAGCCCTCGACCTCCGGCCAGACAAAAACGGTGTCCGCGTCGAGTGTGGTTAGATCGTTTCCGACAATCGCGTCGGGGATCGTGCCGCCCTCGGTGGGAGTGAGATAAACGCTCACCGTGTCGCCCTCGGCGTCGTAGCCGCAGGCGATCGTGAAGCGCTGCGCGGCGGGACGCTCGGCGGCGAGCGTTTCCACGCGCCCGTCGGCGTGCGTGATCGTAACGCGCACCGACAGCGTGCTTTCCACGGCGCTGTCGGCATAGAAATCCGGGTGCGCCTCACGCACGGAGGAATACGTCTCGCGCATCGTATGGTATCTGCCGCTCTCAATGCTGCTTTCCGGAATGGGGTATGTGCTCACCTCGTCCGGAAAGTTGGGATCAAAGAATGTGATCTCCGCGGAAACGATGTCCTCCGGCACGGGGAAACGCACCTCGACCTCACAAAGCGAGGCGAACGAGAAATACCGCAGCGTGGGATCCGGCGCAGAGACGGGCTCTTCCGCGGGCGTCTCGGTGGGGGCGGGCGCGGCGGTCACGACCGGCGCGGGTTCAGCGTCCGGCGTCCTGGCGGGCGCTTTCAGCAGCGCGAGAAACGGCAGCAGCAGCGCTGCGGCCGCGAGCGGCGCATACTTCGTCCGGCGGCTGCGTCGAGGCTCGTAGGGCGGTTCGTATTCGTGCGTTGTCTGGTACGTCTCCGGCGCGGCGGGGGAGCGCAGGGGCTTTTCCGAGCTGTATTCATAAATATCGTCGGCGATGGCACTTCACCTCCCGGAAAGATATCCATGCGGGTTTATTTTACCATTCTTCCGCGCCGCGCGCAACAGAAAAGGCGCTGCCGCTTTGTTAAAACGACAACGGCTTTTTCCCGGTCACGCCGGCTGCGGCCGGATCTCTATCGTCCGTCCGCCGAGGTTTTCGTAAACGCGGTGCGAAACGGAGAGAACGGTGCGCCCCTCGGAGGCGCGGCGCAATGCCTCGAGCACGCGCGCCTCGGTCTCGGCGTCAAGATTTGCGGTGATCTCGTCGAGCAGCAGCACGGCGGGGTCTGCCGCCGCGGCGCGGGCGATGGAGAGAAGCTGCCACTCGCCCTGCGAGAACATGCCGTCGGTGCACACCGTATCGTAGCCCTCCGGCAGCGATGCGATGGCCGCGTCGATCCCGGCGAGCCGGGCGGCGTTTTTTGCCATTTCCTCCGTGATGCGCGCATCGCCCAGCGTGATCTGGTCGAGCACGGTGCCCGGCACGCGGGAGAAATGCTGCTCCACGCAGCCGATGCACGCGCGACGCTCGCTGTCGGCAATATCCGAAACGTCCACGCCGCCGATGGTGATGCTGCCGCTCTCCGGCGGATAGAGCCCGAGCAGCAGCTTGAAAACGGTGCTCTTTCCCGCGCCAGTCCGGCCGACGAGCGTGACCTGCTCACCCTGCTTCACGGTCATGGAGAAGTCCGTTAAAACGCTCTTTTCCCCGTAACCGAACGTCACATGCGAGAGCACGATGTCGCCCCGCGCGGCGCTCTCCCGCTCTTCGGGGATGGTACGCTCCGCCTGGGCGAGAAAGGCGTCGATACGCTTTACGCCCGCCATGGCGGATTGAATGGTCTGGATCTCCATGCCGAGACTTTCGATCGGCGTGAAAATGCGGGAGATATAATGGATAACGGTAACGGACGTGCCGACCGACATGCCGAACAGCGCCAGGATTTCCGCTTTGCCGGAGGCGGAGAGCAGCATGACGACGCCGACCACGGCGGCGTTCAAAAGGAGCACGACCGGCGAATAGACGGCGTCGTAGAAATTTGTCCGCTCTACGGCGGCGTAGCTCTCGCCGATGCGCCGGTCGTACCGGCGCTCCATGTAGTCCTCCAGACCGAGCGCGCGGATCGTGCGGATGTTGTGCAGCGTTTCCGGCACCTGCCCGGAAACGGCGGCGACGGCGCGGCGGTTATCGAGCTGCGCTGCGAGCATCCGCTTCTGTACATGGCGCGTGAACACGGCGAACAGCGGCAGCACCAGCAGCAGGATGAGCGCGAGACCGGTGTTTTTCACCGCGATGACCGCCATAATGGAGAGAATGCGGCAGGCGTCCGCCGCCATGCTGATGATGCCGGAGGTAAAAAGCGCCTCCACGGTGTCCACATCGCCGGAAAAGCGCGCGGCCATCTCGCCGGGGTTTTGCCCCGCGAGCGTGCCGGCGAGCAAAAGCGTCAGCTTCCGGGACATTTCCGAGCGCAGCGCGTGGGTCATCTTCTGGCCGAACAGCACGAGAAGGCTCTCCTGTGCGCTCGAGAGAACGCCCTCCAGCGCGAGACTGCCGAAATAGAGCAGCACCGCGAGCGCGGAGAGCGGCATGCCGCCGGTCAGCCGGTCGATGACGCGCCCAAGCAGCAGCGGCGGGAGGAGCGACGCCCCAACGCTCGCCGCCACGCAGAGAAGAGTACCCGCGGTGAGAAGAGGCCGTGCCGCGGCAGCAGACCGGATCGCGGCGAACACGCCGCTATTCTGCTTTGTCTTCATGCTCTGTCCCTCCTGTCTGGCTTTCGTAGAGCTGGCGGTACACCGGAACGGACGCCATCAGCTCCGCGTGTGTGCCGACGGCCGTTTTCCCGTCCTCCATAAAAATCACCTGCCGCATCTGCGGAAAATGGTACAGCCGGTGCGAAATAAGGAACACGGTTTTATTCTTCGCGTATTCCTGCAAGTTGGCGAACACCGTGTCCTCGGTTTTGCGGTCAAGCGCGGAGAACGGATCGTCCAGAATGAGGACGGGACGCGGGTGCGCGAGCGTTCTCGCCAGCGCGAGCCGCTGCGCCTGCCCGCCGGAAAGACGTGTGCCGCCGCTGCCGATCACGGTATCGAGTCCGGCTTCCATGGCGAGCACTTCGTCCTTCAGAGCGACGGCGGCAAGATACGGCATTGCGTCCTGTTCGCTGCCGCAGAGGACATTATGGCGCACCGTATCGGCGCTGAGCTCCGGGTCATGGCCGAGATACCCGACGGTCGCGGCGATCTGCCGCGGCGTGAGCGCGGAAAACTCTTCCGGCCCGAATTTTGCCGAGCCGCCGTAGGGCGCTTCGCAGAGAAACACGCGCCCGAACGTGGACTTGCCGCAGGCGACGGGACCGGTGACGCCGATGATGTCGCCGGGGCGCGCCGTGATGCTCAGGCCGGAGAAGACCGGCTCATCTCCGTAGGCAAAGGAGAGATCTTTGAGCGTCACTGTTTCGGGCGCCGGGATATCCAGTTCCGGGAGCTCCTCCGGCTTTTTCATCAGCGGCTTGATACGCTTCCAGGATACCTCCGCCTTCTGCACGGAGTTGAAGAGCTTTGCGGCCTTGGAGGATTTGACCGTCAGCTTCGTAAAGCAGGAGAGGAACGTAGTGAACGCCGCAATGTCCCAGGTGTTCCATCCGGTACCGAGAACGTTTTTTGCGCCCAGCCACAGTATGAACAGCACGCCCGCGTTGGATACGGCCAGATACAGCGGCGGCAGCGCCGACTGCTGCACACTGCTGCGCACGGCGGCGGTCTCGCAATTTTTCAGCGTGTCCTCATACCGCTCCGCGCGGGCGTCCTCGCAGCCGTGGATGCGGTAGGTCACGGCGTTCTGCGCGCGGTCGAGCGTGGCGGCGCTGAGCGCGCCCGCGGCCTTTTTATACGCCGCGCCCGCGCGCTGCACCGGCTTTTTCATCCGCGCGGCGCATACATAGGATACCGGCGTAAAAAGCAAACTGAGCAGCGCGAGCCGCCAGTCGTACACGAGCAGCATCACCATATAGCCGACAAGCGCCACGCCGGTATCGAAGATCTCGGTGGTGAATTTCCGCATGCCCTCCACGCAGTCGTCCACGTCGGAGATGGCTTTGGTCATCAGCTCGCCCGCGCCCTCCTTTTCGAGAGACGCGCGGCTCTGCCGCACCAGACCGGCGTAAAGGATGCCCTTCATCCGGCGGTTGATGTTGTTGGCAAAGCGGCGGACATAAAAGCGCTTGATAAACCGCGCTGTCTGCACGAGAAGCGTGACGAGAATATAGCCGAGCACGAGCGCAGCCATGTTCGCGGAACTCTCATTCCCGCCGAGGATATCGGCGAGACACTGGGCGAGCCGGCCCTCATACCACGGCCCGGCCAGAAGGCCGACGTTGTATACGAGCCCCGAGAGCGTCACGAAGAGCAGCGGCAGCCATTCCAGCCGGAAATAGGAGCCGATCGCGTCCGCGCGGAAACTCTTATTCTTCATCGGCGGACGCCTTCTTTGCAGCGCTTCGGAAATGCGGGAATCCCGCGCGGCTCTCGGTCTTGGAGACCGTGTAAAGCTTATGGAGCGATGCGGCGAACGCGGCGGCCTCGTCCTTTGTGAGCGCGCTTGTCAGGTATTCATAAAACGCCGCTTCGATCTCCGCTTTGGAGGACTTCAGACTCTCCGCCTTTTCCGTGGGATACAAAAGCTGGCTGCGCCGGTCGTTGGGCGCGTCCCGGCGGACAAGATACCCCTTCGCTTCAAGATTTTTCGTCCGCCGCGCAATGGCGGCCTTGTCCGCGTGCAGAAGCTCGGCGAGCGCGGCCTGCGTGCAGCCGGGATGGTGGCGCAGCGCGTGGATCAGATCGATCTCCGCCGTGCCGACGCCCTCCTCGCGCAGCGAGAGCAGCACCAGCTTTTCCGCCTCGCGCGCGATCTTGGTGATTTTCCGTTCCGTAATGTCCATAGACGCCTCCGGAGAATAGAATAAAAGTTGCAGGTACATCGTTGTATGTACAACTATTATAGTGCGGCGCTGCCGCCTGTCAAGAAAAAACTCCCTCCGTCCCGCGCTTTTCCGCGGACGGAGGGAGGAAACATTCAGTTTTTCCGGAAATAGATGTTCAGATCGACGTCGCCGTCGATGCCGTTCACCGAGCCGGTGCTCGAATACTGCCACATATCAAAGTTGAATACGATGCGCGGCTTTGCCTCGTATTCGGCGTACCAGAATTCGTAGTCGGAGAGCTGGCGCAGTATGTATTTCCGGTAGCCGAGATACTGCGTGAAATAGATCATCGCGTCATACCCGGCGTCCTCGACGGCGCGGCAGAACGTTTTGGCGCTCTCGCAGAGCACCGCGCGCGAAACGGTATATGTGCGCGCGTCGCTCCCGCCGACGATCTCCCAGTCAAACACGACCGGGAACGTGACCCTGTACGGGCGGATCGCGTTGAGCACGAAGGCGGCTTCCTCGGCGGCTTCCTCGGCGTTGATCGCCTGCGAATAGAAGTAAACGCCGACCTTCAGCCCGGCGGCGGTCGCCCCGGCGATGTTCTTTTCAAAGTATTCGTCCGTATAGATCTGGCCGGCGGTCGAGCCGCGGTAGCCGACGCGGATCATCGCAAAGTCGATGCCGTCGGCGGCGACCTTTTCCCAGTCAATGTCGTACTGGTGCTCGGAAACATCGATGCCGGTGAGATATTTCCCGCCGGAATACTGCATCCGGCCCCGGCTGTCGGCCGAAAAGCCGTCCGGCGCCCAGGCGAGCATCGGAAAGCCGTTTGAGCGCACCGCGGCGCTTGCCGCGATCTCCACTTCGGGGGAGAGAGGCGCTTCGCGCAGCTCTTCGGGCAGCGGTGTTTCCGAAGGCGTGCCGGAGGTGTCCGGCGCGGCAGTGGGCGCGGCGGTATTTTCCGGCGTTTCCGCGCCGGACGGGCGGCCGAGCAGCGAAACGACGCCGATCACCGCGCCGAGAAGCAGCGCCGCGAGCATGGCCCAGAGAACGATGCGCCCCGCGCGCGGGCGCGTCTTGAGCGCCGTGCCGCCGGAATGGTCAGAGCGTTTTGCCATAGGTCTTTTATCCTTTTCTTTCTTTGGAAAAAGAGACCCGCGGGAGCGGGTCTCTTTTTATAAGACGGAAGGGGAGGGAAAAACGTTCACTCCGCCGCGATCATGTAATAATATACCGGCTGACCGCCGCTGACAAGGGAAACATCCGCCTCAGGGAAGCAGGAGGTGAGACTCTCGGCGACGCCGTTGGCGTCGGTCTCGGTCACGTCCTGGCCGTAGTACACGGTGAGGAATTCCGGCTCGAGCTCGCCGAACGCCCAGTTGAGCTCCTTGAGGAGCGTCGGGAGACTGGCGTAGCTGCCGAGCAGCTTTCCGTCGAGCAGCGCGAGATACTCGCCCGCGTGGATGATGTGGCCGTCGTAGTCCGAATCGCGCGCGGCATAGGTCACGAGCGCGGTGTGGACGCGCGCGGCGCTCTCCTTGAAGGATTCCTCCAGATCGTCGGGAGACTGGTCGGGATCCATGTAGGCCAGCGCGGCGACGCCCTGCGGCACGGTGCGGGTCGGAATGACGCGCACGGTCTTTTCCGTGAGCGGGATGCACTGCTCCGCCGCCATGATGATGTTCTTGTTGTTCGGGAACACGAACACGGTGGAGGCGGGCGTCTTGTTCACCTCGCGGAGAATGTCTTCCGTGGAGGGGTTCATCGTCTGGCCGCCGGTCACGATCCGGTCGGCACCGAGCGAGCGGAAGAGATCGGCCATGCCGTCTCCGGCGCACACGGCAACGAAGCCGACTTCCTTCTCGGCGGGGGCGATCTCCGGCTCGGCCTCGGCCTCCGGCTGGGCGGGGGCGGCAGGCGCGGCGGCGGTCTCCTTGCCGGCGAGAGAGGTGTGCTGGTTGCGCATGTTCTCGATTTTTACGGTCTGGAGCGGGCCGTAGCGCAGCGCTTCGGTCAGCGCGCGGCCCGGCGCGTCCGTGTGGACGTGGACCTTGATGATGTCGTCGTCCTCCACGAGCACGAGCGAGTCGCCGAGACTCTCGAGAAAGCTGCGCAGCAGCTCCGGATCGCGCTTTTTTTCACGCGCGACGATGAACTCGGTGCAGTAGGTGAACGTGATCTCCTCGTCGTTGATCGCGGAGAATTCCGCGCTCGTCTTGGTCTCCGTCACGGGAGCCTTGGCGACGAACTTGCCCTGCAGGCAGAGCAGCATCGCGTTGAGAATGACGACGTAGCCCTGGCCGCCGGCATCCACGACGCCTGCTTTTTTGAGCACGGGGTTCATGTCCACGGTCTTGGCGAGTGTTTCGCGCGCCACGGCGAGAGTGTCGGTGAGGAGCTCTTCGATATCGGTCACGCCGGCCTTGCTCCGCTCAACGGCGGCTTCCGAGGCGCAGCGGGACACGGTGAGCACCGTGCCTTCGGCAGGCTTCATAACGGCTTTGTAGGCGGCATCCACGCCGTCGCACATCGCCTTGGCCCAGTCCGCGGCGCTGCACTCGGCCTTGCCGCGCAGACTCTTGGCGAGCCCGCGGAACAGCAGGGAGAGGATAACGCCGGAGTTGCCGCGCGCGCCGCGCAGCAGCGCGGAGGCGGCGGTATCGGCGGCGTCGCCGACGGCGGAGGGCGTGCGGCCGTGCAGAGCGGCCGCGGCGGCGGACATGGTCAGAGACATATTCGTGCCGGTGTCGCCGTCCGGCACGGGGAAAACGTTAAGCTCGTTGAGTTGCTGGCGATTCTCATCCAGCGCGGCCGAGGCGCAGAAGATCATTTCCGCGAATACCTGACCGCTGATTGTATTTCTCACTGCGGGGCTTCCTCCTTGGCTAATCAGTCCATCGTCATGGAATCTACATAGACGTCCACCTGACGGACGGAAACGTCCGTAGCGGAGGAGACCTTGTAGCTGACTTCGTTCATAATGCTGCTGCAGAGCGCGGCAATGTTCACACCGTGATCGACCACGATGTGGAGTTCGATCGTAATGCTTCCGTCGTCGTTGGGCGTGACGGAGACGCCCTTGGTCATAGACTCCCGACGGAGGAGCTGGACCAGACCGCTTTCCTTAGCGCGTCCGGCCATGCCTTTGACGCCGAAGCAGCGCGTCGCCGCATCCCCTGCCAGCCAAGTGAACACTTCGGAGCTGATGCAGATGGAGCCTCTTTCGTTGTCAAGTTTTACCATGGCAAGTCTTCCTTTCCACAAATCGATTCATAATTATAAAACAGATTGTCGAAAAGTACAAGGACTTTCTTGTCGACGAGAACGTGAAAAACATACCAAAAATCGGGGGAAATCCTGTGCGATTCAGGCAAAATTGAGAGAAAAAACCCCTTCGCAGACTCTTTACATCGGCGGGCCGGCGTGGTAAAATGACTCTGTTCGCAAAGACGTTTCGGAAAGCCCTGTTGTATTTCCGGAACAGGAGCAAAAAATTATAGGAGATGAATCGAATGGTAAGAAAGCTTAAGTCCATGGACGGCAATACCGCTGCCGCCCACGTGTCCTATGCATTTACCGAAGTCGCGGCAATCTACCCCATCACACCGTCCAGCCCCATGGCGGACTACGTGGATCAGTGGTCTGCCGAGGGTCGGAAGAATGTGTTCGGCACCACCGTCAAGGTTGCGGAGCTTGAGTCCGAAGCCGGCGCCGCCGGCAGCGTGCACGGCTCTCTCAACGCCGGTGCGCTGACCACCACCTACACCGCCTCTCAGGGCCTGCTGCTGATGATCCCCAACATGTACAAGATCGCCGGCGAGCTTCTGCCCTGCGTGTTCCACGTTTCCGCCCGTGCGGTCGCGTCCCACGCGCTGAGCATTTTCGGCGACCACGGCGACGTGTACGCCTGCCGTCAGACCGGCTTCGCCATGCTGGCGGAGACCAACATTCAGGAGATCATGGACCTCTCCCCGGTGGCGCACCTGTCCGCCATCCAGGGCCGCGTCCCGTTCATCAACTTCTTCGACGGCTTCCGCACCTCTCACGAGATCCAGAAAGTCGCCGTCTGGGATTACGATGATCTGGCCGACATGCTCGACTGGGATGCCGTCAAGGCGTTCCGCGAGCGCGCTCTCAACCCCGAGCATCCGACGATGCGCGGCTCCCACGAGAACGGCGATATCTTCTTCCAGAACCGCGAGGCTTCCAACAAGTACTACAACGCCCTGCCCGAGATTGTTGAGCAGAACATGGCGAAGGTCAATGCCAAACTCGGCACCGACTACCAGCTCTTCAACTACTACGGCGCTCCCGATGCCGACCGCGTCATCGTTGCGATGGGCTCCATCTGCGACGTGGCCGAGGAAGTCATCGACTACCTGACCGCTCACGGCGAGAAGGTCGGCCTTGTCAAGGTCCGTCTGTTCCGCCCGTTCCGCGCCGACAAGCTCGTCGCCGCCATCCCCGAGACCGCCAAGAAGATCGCCGTCCTTGACCGCACCAAGGAGCCCGGCGCGCAGGGCGAGCCTCTGTTCATGGATGTCGTGACCGCGTTCGCCACCTCCGGCCGTCAGGCCAAGATCATCGGCGGCCGCTACGGCCTCTCCTCCAAGGACACGCCTCCCGCGTCCGTGTTCGCCGTTTACGACGAGCTCAAGAAGGACGAGCCGAAGAGCCAGTTTACCGTCGGCATCGTGGACGACGTTACCCACCTCTCCCTCACCGAGAAGTCCCGTGAGGAGACCCCCAACACCGCCGCGGAAGGCACCATCGAGTGCAAGTTCTGGGGTCTCGGCGGCGACGGTACCGTCGGCGCGAACAAGAACTCCACCAAGATCATCGGCGACCACACCGATAAGTATATCCAGTCTTACTTCCAGTACGACTCCAAAAAGACCGGCGGCGTCACCGTCAGCCATCTGCGCTTCGGCGACAAGCCCATCAAGAGCCCGTACTACATCAACAAGGCCGACTTCGTCGCGTGCCACAACCCGTCCTACATCGTGAAGAACTTCCCGATGGTGCAGGACGTGAAGCCCGGCGGCATCTTCCTCATCAACTGCCAGTGGGATTTCGAGGAGCTCAACAAGCACCTCCACGCCGACGCGAAGCGCTACATCGCCAAGAACAACGTGCAGCTTTACACCATCAACGCCATTGACCTCGCCGTCAAGGTCGGCATGGGCAAGCGCACCAACACCATCCTGCAGGCCGCGTTCTTCGCTCTGGCGAACGTGCTGCCCAAGGATGAGGCCGTCAAGTACATGAAGGATGCCGCCGAGCACTCCTACATGAAGAAGGGCATGGACGTTGTCCAGAAGAACTGGGACGCCATCGACGCCGGCGCCGGCGCGCTCGTGAAGATCGATGTTCCGGCCGACTGGGCGAACGCCACCGAGAAAGCTCACGTTGAGCATCTCGAAGGCCCCGAAAAGACCGTTGCGATGGTCCGCAACATCATGGAGCCCGTGGGCCGCATGAACGGCGACTCTCTGCCGGTCTCCGCTTTCGTCGATTACGCCGACGGCACCTTCCAGCAGGGTGCCGCTGCGTACGAGAAGCGCGGCGTTTCCGTCACCGTTCCCGAGTGGACTGCCGAGACCTGCGCGCAGTGCAACCAGTGCGCTTACGTCTGCCCGCACGCCACCATCCGTCCCTACACTCTCAACGCCGAGGAAGCCGCCGCGGCTCCCGAAGGCACCAAAATGGTCGATCACAAGATGTCCAAGGGCAAGTACAAGTACGCCCTGGCCGTCAGCCCGCTCGACTGCATGGGCTGCTCCGTGTGCGTGAGCGTCTGCCCGACCAAGTCCCTCAAGATGGTCGGCCAGGAGAGCCAGCTCGGCGAGCAGAAGGTCTTTGACTACATGGTCAAGGAAGTCACCGTCAAGTCCGACGTCGCCGGCACCGACAACGTCATCAAGTCCCAGTACCTCAAGCCGTATCTGGAGTTCTCCGGCTCCTGCGCCGGCTGCGCCGAGACGAGCTACGCCCGCCTCGTCACCCAGCTCTTCGGCAACCGTATGTACGTCTCCAACGCCACGGGCTGCTCCTCTATCTGGGGCGGACCGGCTGCCACTTCTCCGTACTGCATGGATAAGAACGGCAAGGGCGTTGCCTGGGCGAACTCCCTCTTTGAGGACAACGCCGAGAACGGCTACGGCATGTACCTTGGCCAGAAGGTGCTTCGCGAGAAGTACATCGAGGCCGTCAAGGAACTGATCGCTGTGCCTTACGTCGATGAGGACATCGCCGCTGCCGGCAAGGAATTCCTCGACACCGTCAACGACGGCGAGAAGAACTCCGCCGCGGCCGAGAAGCTCATCGCCGCCATCAACGCCAACCCGAGCGTGCCCACCTGCGAGTGCGACGCCTGCAAGCTCGCCCGCAAGGTTCTCGAGGGCAAGAACTACCTCGCCAAGAAGTCCGTCTGGATCTTCGGCGGCGACGGCTGGGCGTTCGACATCGGCTTCGGCGGTCTGGACCACGTCCTGGCCTCCGGCGAAGACGTCAACGTGTTCGTGTTCAACACCGAGGTGTACTCCAACACCGGCGGACAGGCCTCCAAGGCCTCCAACATCGGCCAGGTCGCGCAGTTCGCGGCGGCCGGCAAGGAGATCAAGAGCAAGTCTCTCGCCGAGATCGCCATGACCTACGGCTACGTTTACGTCGCCCAGGTCGCTATGGGCGCGAATATGGCGCAGACGCTCAAGGCCATCAAGGAAGCCGAAGCGTGGCACGGCCCGTCCCTCATCATCGGCTACTCCCCCTGCGAGATGCACTCCATCAAGGGCGGCATGGCCAACTGCCAGCTTGAGATGAAGAAGGCCGTTGACTGCGGTTACTGGAACCTCTTCCGGTACAACCCGGCGGCGGAGAAGCCCTTCTCGCTCGACAGCAAGGAGCCCAAGGGCGGCTATCAGGACTTCCTGAAGAACGAGGCCCGCTACGCGCGTCTCGCCACCGCCTTCCCCGAGCGCGCCACCGAGCTCTTCGAGAAGAACGAAGAGAACGCCAAGGCCCGCTACGAGCACCTGCTCAAGCTCAAGGCGCTGTACGAATAATTCCAAATCGCAAAAAAGGAGCTGGGAGAAATCCCAGCTCCTTTTCTTGCTTAATGAAAGAAATAGCGGGTATTGAATTTTGAAATTCAATATCCGCTATTTTTCGTCCGGAATATATAAAATGACGTCCTCCACAGAGCAGCCGAGGATCGAGCATATGTCGTTGAGCGTGGTAAGAGTAATGCTCCGGTTGTGCTTCATGGCATCCAGCGTCCCCTTGCTGAAGGAGTATTTGGTTATCAGCGTGTATGTTGTCACGCCCTTCTTTTTCATTGTTTCCCATAAGGGGTCAAAGGTGATCAACCGCATTTCCTCCTGCAAAAAACAACTCCCTACACAAATTATAATTTAGAAAAAAGGGTTGAATATACCCGAAAATCAGGGTATATTGAAAAGACTAAGTGAAAGGAGAAACACAAATGAAAAAGAGGATCAGCAGTGCTTTAGCGCTTCTTCTGGCAGTTTCCCTTCTTGCGGGCTGCGGGAAGAGCAAAGAAGTAAGAGCGGTTGAGAAGAGCATAGCGTCCATTGGCGAAGTTACCGAAGAAACGGAAGCGGCGATTGGCGATGCCCGCGCGCAGTATGAAGCGCTGCCGGAGGAGGAAAGGGAGAGCGTCTCCAACTACGAAACGCTGCAGGAGGCCGAAAAAAGATTGGAAGAGCTGAGGCGTCTGGCGGAGATCAACGCAGTCGAGCAGGAGATCGCAGACATTGGCGAGGTGACAGAGGAGAAAAAGGAGCAGATCCAGAACGTCCGTGAAAAGTACGAAGCGCTCTCGGAAGAAGAAAAAGGCATGGTGTCCAATTCGGATATTCTGAGAGAAGCGGAGGAAAGACTGGAGAAACTGAAACTCCTTGCTATCGTTGGAACATGGAAATCGAGCATTGTTGGCATTACCTTAGTCTATTCTTTTAAAGAGGACGGAACGTATGAAAACTATGCGCAGAATCCGATCGGATTAAAACTGAGCGTGCAGGGAGGAAAGGGAACCTATTCCTATGACGGAGAAACGGTGACGCTGTATCATGATGGCAAAGAAAACGTGTTCCCCGTAAAGATAACGGAGAATAGTCTTGTTATTATGGCCACAGACAACAATCCGATTGGAGACATGATCTATACACGGGTGGACTGATCGGCAGCCGCGAGAGATACCGGCTGCTGCCCTCTTGACCAGACGGCGAAAACTGTGATATGTTTACAGGTGCGAATCGAGTCGATAACGGAGGAGGGGAGGAGCGCCATGCACTTTGATAAACGGACAAGCGCGGATCTGGACTATCTGAAAGCGTTTGCGGCGTTCCTCGTGGTGCTTGGGCACTGCCTTTCCTATTACACCGCCTGGCAGCCTCTGCCGCTCTTCGCCGGGATCGCAGAGGACCTGATCTATCATGTGCATGTGCCGCTCTTTTTCACGATCTCCGGCTTTTTGTGCCACTGGCAGCCGCTGCGCCCGTACTACAAGAAAAAGGTGCTCCGTGTCCTCGTCCCGTTCTGGTTTTTCGCGTTTTTGAAGGTATTTTTCAGCACCGTGATCGTCCGGCACTTCGCGCACGCGGACACGATCGGCGGCCAGCTTTACGATGCGTTCGTCATCGGCCGCGCCTACTGGTTCGCCTACGCGATCTTCCTCATGCTTCTGATCGCGCCGCTTTTCTGGGAAAAGGACGAAAAGACTGCTCCGCGAAAAGCGATCATCGGCATGATCGCCGCCGCTGTGTTCTGCGCCTTCTGCTCCATAAAGGAGCTTTCTCTGCTGACGGAGGTCTTCCAGATCAGCCGGACCGTAAAGCACCTCCCGTTCTTCCTGTCCGGCATAGTGCTGCGGTATTATTATCCAAAGCTGAAAGAATTTTTCGGCCGGCGCCGTATCCCTGCGCTGTGCCTTGCCGCCGCGATCACGGCGGCGAGCGCGCTCTGCTTTGCGTTGCAGCTGAAGATCGATGCGTATCTGCGGCTGCTTGTCACGTCCTACGCGCTGATGGCGCTGCTGCTGGCGCTGGCAAACGCCCTTCCGGAAAATTGCCGGGCGCTGGCGCAGACCGGAAAAATGTCCTACCAGATCATGCTGCTCGACCCGTTTTATAAGGTCGTGCTGTTCGCTGCGGCGGGAAAGCTCTTCGGCGGCATGCCGCTGGCGCTGCTCCCGCTCATCGCCGCGGCGGATTTCGCGCTCGGCGTTATAACATGTATGGTCATCCGGAAGATTCCCGGCGTAAGAATACTGTTTGGATTGTAAAGAGGGTTTCACTATGCCGAACATTCTCGATTACCTTACCTGGCGCGGCGATGTGCCGTTTTCGGTGTCGCCGCCGAACGAGGTGGATAACTATATCCACTGCAAAATCGGCACACTCGATTTTACCGGCATCGTGCCGGAAAACGAGCTGTACGTCCCGCTGCCGCAGGCGGTGGAGGCATATTTTGCCGCGGGCGGCGCGGAAAAGCTCGGCGCGCTCAGCTCACCGTATATTGCCCCGATGGTCAAGCGCCTGCCGGAAACGGTGCGCTTCCGCGAGGTGATGCTCACCGGCTTCCGCCAGGTGTACGATGAAAAAAAGACCGAGCAGTTCTCCGCGCTCACGCTGCGTCTGCCGGGCGGACAGCACTATGTGACCTTCCGCGGCACGGACGATACGATCGTCGGCTGGAAGGAGGACTGCCTGCTCACCGTCATGGACGAGATCCCCGCGCAGCGCGATGCGGTCGAGTATCTCACATGGGCGGCCTCGGTCTATCCGGGAAAAATCGCCGTTGGCGGCCATTCCAAGGGCGGCAATCTCGCCATGTACGCTGCCGCCATGGTGCCCGAGAGCGTGCAGGAGCGCATCGGGAACATTTACAATAACGACGGCCCCGGCTTTCAGGAGAAAATTTTGCAGACCGAGGGCTACCGGCGCATCAAGCCGCGCATCAAAACGATCCTCTCCCAGAACGCCATGGTCGGCACGCTCCTCTGGAATGACTGCGACTACACGGTCGTGAAAAGTACCGCCGCATTGCTCGGCGCGCACGACGGCTTCACGTGGGAGACAACGCCCACGAGCTTTGTCCGCTGCGAAAACCTGTCGCCGTCGGCGCGTGCGTTCGACCGCGCGATGGAGGAAGTTCTCGTCGGCATGAGCATGGCCGAGCGGCAGGAATTCATCGAGGAGTTTTTCGGCACGCTCACGGCCACCGGCGCCGTAACGCTCAGCGATCTTTCCGCGCGGATGCTGCGCGAAACGCTGCGCTTTGCCCGCGCCGTACATCAGGAGCCAAGCCTGCACAAAATGGTCAACGAGACGCTCGAAGCCATGGCCAAGGGCTATGCCGCCGAGCGGAACTGGAGCCTCAGTCGTCTGAAGCTCCCGGCCAACCCCCTCCGGCGCAAAAGCGCACAGAAGGAAAAGAAAGAATAAACAAAAATCCGTCCGCCGAGCGAAGCTCTGCGGACGGATTTTTGACAGACGGCTGTGTGGGGCACGCTTCAGTGCCGGGTAAAATGGGGCAGAACCTCGGGTAAAACGCGGTCAAGGGCGTATTTTTCGGTGCTCTCGTTTGCGGCGGCGCCCATCCGCGCGCGCAGCGCGGCGTCGCGGCCGAGCGTCTGCACGGCTTCGGCAAACGCTGCCGCGTCGCCGAACGGGACGAGATAGCCTGCGCCGGAGCCCTCCAGCAGATCCTCGTGTCCCTTCACCCGCGTGAGTACGCAGGGGAGCGCCGTGTGCATCGCTTCCATCACCGCGAACGGCAGCCCCTCCGACCGGCTTGCGGACACGCAGATATCCGCCGCGGCGAGCGCACCGCGCACTTCGGAGATCCGTCCCGGAAACCGGCAGCGGGAAGAGATGCCGAGCGTTTCGGTTTCGGCTTTGCACTCTTGCAGCAGCGCCCCGTCGCCGGGGAGCAGGAGATAATAGTTCTCCGGAAGCCGGGCGAGCGTTTGAAGAAGCAGCGTCTGGTTTTTGCGCTTGGAAAATTCCGCGGCGCAGACGAGACACACGGCGTCCTCCGGCAGAGAATACGCCGCTTTTGCCGCGGCGCGCTCCTCCGGCGCGGCGGGGGGGAAGCGGGAAAAATCAACGCCCATGCCGGGAATAAAATATACGTTTCCGCGGCAGAGCCGGTGCTTTTTGGCGATCTGCTCGTCGCAGCGGTTCATAACGAGAATGTCGTCCGTAACGCCCGCCGTCAGCTTTTCCGCCGCGAGCAGCACCGTGCGCCGCAGCGCGCCGGAATCGCCGTCGAAGAGATACCCGTGCACCGTATTGACGACGCGGGTATGCTTTTTCCCCGCGAGCATCACGCCCAGACGGGTGAAAAACGCGGCGAGCGAGGTATGCGTCACGATCACGTCGTACCGGTTCTTACGGATATCCCGCGCCAAAAGCGCGGCGGCGCGGAAATTTCTCGGCGATACGAAGCTCTTCGTAAACGGCACGGCGAGAAACCGCACGCCCTCGCCGAGATCTTCGCCGCTGCCGTTCGCCGCGGCGGTCACATCCCAGCCAAGCGAGCGCAGCGCGGCGAGATACGGCAGATGAAAGCTCACCAGATGCGCGCTGCTGGAGGCGGTATATAAAATTTTCGGCGCGGAATGGTTCATGGCGTCCTCCGTTACGGTATTTTCTACACCGGATTATAACAGAAACCGTGGAAGAAACAAACCATTTGTGGTAAAATATAGCTGCGTAAGCGCGCGGAGGCGAACCGCGCTGCGCGGCAAACCGTCTAAAAACTGACAAAACTTTCCTATACGGCGGAAAATGCGATGAAGAAACGAGAAACAAAAAAGACCGTCCTCTGGGCGGCAACGGATATGGCGCTGTCTGTGGCGGCGATGGCGGCGGCGTTTTTTATCCGGTTCGTGCTGTTCCGGGGCGAAAACCCGGTCGGTGGCTTCGAGTATCATATGCTCTGGGCGGGGCTGTTCTCGCCGGTGTACGCCGTGCTCTTCGGGCTGCTCGGCGTCTACGAGCCGCAGCCGCAGCGCGGCTTCATCCACGAATTTGGGAACATCGTTCTCGGCTGCACGTTCGGCGTGATGCTGTATATCGATCTCATCTTCGTGTTCCGCGTGGTGGACTTTTCGCGCTGGATGATCCTTCTCTGCTATCTGCTGCTCATCGCGTTCACCGGCGCGCGCGGCTTTATTGCGCACCGTCTGCTCCGCCGGCACTACCGCGCCGGAAATGGGCTGCGCCGCCTTGTCATCATCGGCGACGGCGCGTCGGCGCGCGAATGTCTGCGCCGCGTGAAGAAGGGACGCGACGCCGGCTGGACGGTCATCGGCAGCGTGGGCGCGTCGGCGCTCAGCGGCGTGCCGCATCTGGGCTCTTATGATTCTCTGCGCACGGCGCTTGAGACGAACGCGCCGGACGAGGCGGTGATCGCCATGGAGGAAAACCAGGCGGAACGGCTCGGCGGGATACTGCGCGAATGCGAGGATGCCGGCGTGAAGCTCGCGCTGCTGCCGATCGGGTATGAATATATGTCGCGCCACCCGTATGTGGAGGAACTGTGCGGCCTGCCGCTGGTGAACGTCCGGCGTGTGCCGCTCGACAATGCCGGCGCGGACATCGTCAAGCGCCTTTTTGATATTCTCGCGAGTCTTGTTCTCATTGTTCTCACATCGCCCGTCATGCTCGTCGCCGCGATCGGCACGCGCCTTTCCTCTCCGGGGCCGGTTCTGTTCCGGCAGGAGCGTATCGGCAAGGACAAGAAGCCCTTTTATATGCTCAAATTCCGCTCCATGCGCGTGAACGCGCAGTCGGACACGGCGTGGACGCGCGACCACGACCCGCGCCGCACGGCGTGGGGGGCGTTCATGCGGCGCTACTCCATCGACGAGCTGCCGCAGCTCTTTAACGTCCTCGCGGGCGATATGTCGCTCGTCGGCCCGCGGCCGGAGATCCCGCGGTACGTCGATCATTTCAAATACAGCATTCCGCTTTATATGGTGCGCCATCAGGTGCGCCCCGGCATCACCGGCTGGGCACAGGTCAACGGTCTGCGCGGCGATACCTCCATCCGCGCAAGGGTGGATTACGATCTCTATTATATCGAAAACTGGTCGATGCTGTTCGATATCAAGATCCTGCTTATGACGCCGTTCAAGGGTGTGGTAAACCATCAGGAATCGCTGAAATGAGGGAGATACCCATGGAAAAGAGAGAAAACGGCGTGCGCGTGGAGCACCTCACCGGCGCGCTGCCGATGAGCGAGATGCTGGAAAAGTATGTGGACGTGGAAAAATTCCTCGGCTATTGCGCCGCGTGCCCGCGCTGCGGGCAGACGTGGTCCTGCCCGCCCTACGATTTTGACCCCGCGGCGGTCTGGCCGCAGTACGCCGCGGTCACGCTGTATGCCGTGCAGGTGTTCCCGGAGAGCGAGGAGGCAAAAGCCGCGGCGTTCGCCGACCCGGAGATGTTCCTCCGCCCGTACCGGAGAGCGTTTGACGCGCTGCTCGAAGAGCGGGAGCGGGAAACGCGCGGTTCCCTTCGCCTGGACGCCGGGCGCTGCCTCGTGTGCGAGCGATGCGCGCGCCGGGACAAGGAGCCCTGCCGGTTTCCGGAAAAGCTCCGCTATTCGCTCGAATCGCTCGGCGCGAACGTCGGCGCGCTCGCCGCGGACAAGCTGGGCGCGCCGCTCCAATGGGGGACAAAGGACGCACCGCCGGAATACTTCGTTCTGGTCGGTGCGGTGCTGACGAAGGGAGAATAAGGAATGCTTGAAAGCCTTTTTCAAACCTACGACTCCGTCATCGTGCTCGATACGGAGACGACCGGCGTGAACTGCAAATCCGACGAGATCATTGAGCTTGGCTTCCTGCGGCTCGACCGGGCGGGGGAGCGCACGGAGGAAGATTATCTTATCCGCCTCTCGCCGGGCCGCCGTCTGCCGCCGGTCATCACGCAGCTCACCGGCATCCGCGAGGATGAGCTTTTTCAAAACGGCGTGGAAAAGGACGTGGCTGCGGAGGCGTTCGTCCGTTCGCTCGCCGGAGAAAAGCCGCTCGTATGCGCGTACAACGCGCAGTTTGATCTGTGCTTCCTCTTTTACTTCCTGCACCGGCTCGGCTGCGACGGGGTGCTGCAAAAGGCGCAGTTTCTCGACATCATGGCGATCTACAAAGACCGGCGGGACTATCCGCACAAGCTCTGCAACGCCGTGGAGAGCTATGGCGTTGACGGCGTGAACTCCCACCGCGCCGTGGACGACGCCAACGCTGCGCTCGAGGTGCTGCTCGCCATGGAGCGGGAGCGCGGCGACATCGAGCGGTACATAAACCTTTTCGGCTACAACCCCAAATACGGCCCGCCGAAGCCGCAGATCGGCTCCGTCCGCTACGAGCCGCAGCCCTACCAGAGACAAAAGCTGCTGTACGAATAATGAAAATGCACCCCCGCGGGAAATTTCCCGCGGGGGTGCGCTGTATCATTTTGTGTTATCCGAGCTTCGCAAAATCAAAGAGCTCCGCGAACGCTTCCAAATCCTCTTTTGTTACCGGCTCCGGCATGAAGAAACTGTTGCCCTCCGTGCCGCCGAGCAGGTTGATGGCTACGAACGCCTTCGGCTGATCGGACATCACGACGCAGCGGCTCGGGCCGAGCGAGAGCTGCACCTCATCGCCGCGGGAGGTCGTGTAGATCCACTCCTCATAATCCTCGGCGTTGCCGATGTTCAGCGTGACCTCGGAGAACGCGCCCTTAACGTACCGGCCAAGCTGATATTCGTAGCTCTTGCCGGAAACGTTTGTGCCGTAGGCCTGGAACGAGCCGTCCTCGTAAATATATCCGCTCACGGCGGTGCAGTCGGTAAGGAACGGTTCGGCGTTCAGCAGGGAGTAGAGCGTATCCTCGCTGTCAAAGTCCGTCACAGACGTGTGCAGCCGCAGATTATACTTGCGGGTGATCTGGTCGAGCTCGTTGGCCATGTCCTGCGTGGAGACGGAGTAGAGATCGTACTTCTCCGGCAGGCAGGCGGCGGTTTCCTCCGCCATGGCGGTGGTGTCGTACGACGCGAGGAAGTCCATCCACTCGGCGTTTGCCTTGAACTCCGGGCTCCCCGGCACGCCCTGCAGCGCGATGACCGTGCTGTCGCTCACCGGCTCCGCCGTGGCGGAGACCGCGGCGGGGGAGGTGTTCGGGTCGGTGACGGTGAGACTCTTCAGACCGAAAAAGTCCGTAGCCAGTGCCGTGCCGCCGAGCACCGCGACGAGCAGCGCCGCCGCGACAAGAGCGCCCGTACCGAACCGGAAGCGCCGTATCTTCGGCTTTTCCTCCAGCGCGGAAAGTGTTTCCTTCATCCGTGCCTCAAACGATGCGGGAACCTCTTCAAACATATTGTCCCAGGAATCCCTCATACCGGCACCTCCTCACCCAAAACTTCGCGGAGCTTTCCGCGCCCGGCAAACAGCCGGGATTTGACCGTACCCTCGGGGATCTGCAAAATACGGGATATCTCCCGTATGCTGAACCCCTCTACATAAAATAAGAGGATCGGCATACGGTAGATATCATCCAAACCCATCACGGCGTCGCGCAGCTCGCGGTCGCCGCTCTCGGGGGCGACCGCCTCCGGCATCTCGTCGAGAAGAACGATCTTGCTCCCCCGGCGGCAAATGTCGTAGCATTCGTTGATAAGAATGCGCGTCACCCATGCGCGGAATGCGCCCGCGCTTTTGAGCGAATCGCGCTTTTCCCACGCCTTGCATATGCACTCCTGCACCGCGTCCTCCCGGTCAGCCTCGCTGCGGAGAATGCCGCAGGAAACGTGGTAGAGCGTTTTTTTCATGTCCATGATCTGGACGGTAAACTCTTCGGCTGTCATACGCAAACTCTCTCTGAAAGGCCTGCCGCCTTTCTGTAAAGAAAGACGGTTTTTCCCAACACGCGGTTCAGTAAAAAGCAAAAAAATTTTAAGATTATTTGAACATTTTCATGTTACCACATTCCCCGCGCGGAATCCACAGGAAAAATGAAAAAAGGGGCTTGACAAAACTGTGTGAGTGTAGTAGTGTACTAATCGCTTAATACAGCAATACAAGCGAGGAGGGCTGGCATGGATTTTTCGATTCAGGGCTCGCGGCCGATCTGGCAGCAGCTCACCGAGCAGCTGGCACGGCGGATCATTACGGGCGCGTATCCGCTGGGGGCGCGCTTTCCCGCGGTGCGGGAGCTGGCGGCGGAGGCGGGCGTCAACCCGAACACGATGCAGCGCGCGATCACGCAGCTTGAAACGCTCGGACTCGTCACAACGAACCGGACGCTCGGCCGTACCGTGACGGAAAACGCCGGGGCGCTCGAGGAGATGCGGCGGCGGCTGGCCGTGGAGTGCACGGAAAACTTTTTCAGGGAAATGGGAGCGCTGGGCTATTCCCGCGGTGAGGCCGCGGACATGGCGCAGGCGGAAAGGAAAAAGAACGATGAATGAAGAACTGGTAAAATGCACCGGGCTGTGCCGGAGCTTTGAAGCGGTGCAGGCGCTGCGCGGCGTTGATCTGAGCCTTACATCCGGCAAGATCGTCGGTCTTCTCGGCCCGAACGGCTCAGGCAAGACGACGCTTATTAAGATCCTCAACGGCCTTCTTCAGCCGACGGCGGGTGAGGCGCGCATTGCGGGTCTCCTGCCCGGCGTAGAGACAAAGGCGATCACGAGCTATCTGCCCGACCGGGGATATTTCCCCGACTGGATGCGCGTCGGCGATATGATCGATATGTTCTCGGACTTCTATGCCGACTTTGACCGCGCCAAGGCGGAGGAAATGTGCCGCGTGCTCGGTCTGGAAGCGGGCAGCAGGATCAAAACGCTCTCGAAGGGCACGCGCGAAAAGATGCAGCTCATGCTCGTCATGTCCCGCCGCGCGCGGCTCTATCTGCTCGACGAGCCGATCGCGGGCGTCGATCCGGCGGCGCGCGAGTTTATTCTGCGCACGATTCTGACGAATTATAACGAAAACGGTACGGTGCTCATTTCGACGCATCTGATCCTCGATGTGGAGCAGGTGCTCGACGAGGCGGTGTTCCTCCAGCAGGGACAGGTCGTTCTGCACGAGAGCACCGACAGCATCCGCGAGCGCACCGGCGGCAGCGTGGACGAGCTGTTCCGCAATATGTTCCGCGCGCCGGTCATGGGGAATGGAGGGGAATACAATGCTCGGTAAACTGATGAAATACGATCTGCGCTCCGGCATCCGCACGTTTGCGCTGATCTGGATCGGTCTGGCGGCGCTTGCCGCGATCAACGGTCTCACGCTTCGGATCGCGTTCGACGGCGATATTCAAAGCAAGCTGGCAAACTTTATTATCACCGTGCTGCCGATGGTTCTGCTCGTGGCGCTTTATGTGGCGATGGGCATTTTCATGCTCGTTTTCATCATCAACCGGTTTTATAAGGGCCTTCTCGGCGACGAAGGGTACCTCATGTTCACGCTGCCCGTGTCGGTCTCGGAGCACATCGGCTCCAAGCTCCTGACGAGCATGATCTTCCAGATCGGCAGCTTTGCCGTTGCCGTTTTGAGCGGGGGACTTTTGTTCGCGGTGCTCGCGCCGGCCAATCTGCGCGAAATCACGGCTGCGGTCCGGGATATGACCGACTATCTGGCCGGAAATCCGCTGCCTGCCGGAACGGGCTGGCTGATCGCCGAGTTTGCGGTGTATATGCTCATCGCCGCTGCCGTCACCATTTTGCAGATCTATACCGCCATTTCGATCGGGCATCTCGCAAAGAAAAACCGCGGATGGTTTGCGCTGCTTGCCTATGTCGGCATCAGCATCGCCTTCAGCATTATTATGAATGGGTGCATGTCGCTCCTCCAGTCCGATGCATTTCCCAATGTGCTGTTGAACTGGGAGTTCTGCTTGGACGATACCGGCTGGCATGTTCAGGGCGTCGGCATGATGGCCTCGGCGCTCGGCATCTACATCGGCCTTGATCTTCTCGTAGGCACCGGCTTCTTCTTCGCCACCCGCGCCATCCTCAGCAAGCGCCTCAATCTCGAATAAAGAAAAAACGATCCCGTCCGGAAAATCTCCTGACGGGATCGTTTGCGCGTAAAAACGCGGAAAACCGCAAAATCACGGTTGTATCACCGCGGCGCAAATGGAAGCGGTGGACGGCGGCCGGAACGTGCAGACGTCAAAGAAACACACAAAAACCATCCCCGCCGGATAGAGTTTCCGGCGGGGATGGTCGGTTATCCGGGATTCAGCCCATGAACAGGCTGCGGCCTTCGCGGGCGAGGGTTTCGGCGGCGGCGTTATCGCGCATGGCGAGAAACACCGTGTCGTTGCCGGAAAGCGAGCCGACAAGCCCCGGCAGGGGAGCGATGCCGTCCACGGCGGTGCAAACCGCAGGGGCGAGCCCCGGCAGCGTCTTGATGATGACGAGATTCTGGCAGGCATAAACGCCCGTCACGGTCTGGCGGAGATTTTCCTTGAGCCCCTGGCTCATCTCCGGCGCGGGCGCGACCTCCGCCGCAGCGTACCGGCTGGTGCCGTCTGCACTGCGCTGCTTGACGAGACGGAGCTCGCGGATGTCGCGCGAGAGCGTAGCCTGCGTGGTGTCAATGCCGCGCTTTTTCAGCTCGTCCATGAGCTGATTCTGCGTTTCAATGCTCTGCTCCGAAATGATTCGGAGAATGGTGCCCTGTCTTCCGGATTTCATTCTGTCGTCTCCTTTGCGGTTTCCGGCGCCCGGACGGGCACCGTGCGGCGGCGCGCGCCGCGGCCCTTTCCGTGCGTTTCGCTGCCGTCTGTGCGCTGAAGGGTTATGCGGTCGCGAAACTCCGTCGGCGTCATTTCCTTGAAGCGGTAGAAATTCATGTTGAACGTTTTGATGTTGCTGTAGCCGACGGCGACGGCAACGTCGATCACGAGATAGTCCGTCGATACGAGCATTTCGCACGCTTTATTGATGCGCGTGGAGTTGAGCAGCGTATCAAAGTTCATCTCGTTATAATAGAGAAGCAGACGGTTCATTTCCGGCACCGACACGCCGAACTCGGCGGCGACGCTCGCGGCGGTGAGCCGTTCGGTCTCATAATTTTTGTAGATGTAGTCCGTCAGCGCAAAGGCGATCGCCTTGTCGGATATGTTGAACTTGGTGACGGCCTTGGAATAGATCTTGCGATATTGCATCGGCGTGATGCCGACGCGCTGCGCAAAGTGCTTGGATACATGTGAGGCGTCCACAAAGCCGCAGAGCCCCGCGATCTCGTCGAGCGTGAGATCCGTATAGATGAGATAGTCCGACGCCTTCTCCACGCGGATGCTGCTCAGGAGCTTCGAGAACGTCGTGCCGGTCATGCCGGCGATCTGCTTGGAGAGCGCCGATTCCGAAAGAAAGAACGCCTCCGCGACCTGTGAGAGCGTGAGCTTTTCCGCGGAATGGGCATAAATGTAGCTCAATACGGACTGGTCCTTGACGGTCTCCTCCCGTCCGGAGTCCAGCTCGCCGCGGTGCGACATGATATACCGGCGGTAAACGACCATCAGATCGATGAGCTTGTTGACCGTATAGAGCTGCGAAAACGGCTTGTCCGGCGGTTTGATGCGCGTGGATTCCACGCCGAGCTCCGCCTTGAGATGCTCCATGATGCCGTCCACATACTCCGCCTGCACGCTGTCGAGATAGGCGACCGGCTCCACGGTGAGAAAGCGCAGGGGCTCGGCGGAAGCATCGCCGGAGCCGAGAACGCTCTTGAATACAGAGTTGAGATAGGAATAGTCGTATATGACCTTGATGAACTGGAGCGTTTCTGTCACTTCTACCGTGTCGGTGATCTTCCACGGCGTGATGGCGACGAGCGTGTTGGGCTGGAGGACGTACTCCTCGCCGTCAATGACGAGCTTGCCGCGGCCGCGCTTTACGTAAAGAAAGCGTGCCGCCTGATGGATGATCGCGCGGGTGGGCTTGTCGATCGCCTCGTAATCGAACGAGCAGATCACGGCGGGGTCGGACGCGGAGGCGCGGGCATCCTGGAGCATGGCTCGTCTGGGCATAATCTGCACCGTCCTTTTTTACAAATGACTGAAAAGTCTCGCAAACGTGCGGGCAAAGCGGGTGCGCTGCGGCGAGCCGCAGCCCTTCTCAAACAAGAGCAGGCGAAGCGGCTCTTGTTTGAAGAATACCGGTTGTACGCCATGGGGCGTACAACCGGTATTTTACCATTAGATCATGCAATAACTCAAGCGGAAATTCAGCTCAGCACCGCCATCGCGATCGTAAGGACGACGCCGACGACGACGAACAGCGTGAGGAGCAGCTTCCACGCCCACTTCAGCCAGCTCTCGTAGGGGACGCGCGCGAGCGCGAGGCCGCCCATGATGAAGCCGCAGGTCGGGGTGAAGAGGTTGACGAAGCCGTTGGCGGCAACGTTGATCATGATGGAGGTCTCTACGCTCCAGCCCATGCCGGCGACGATCGGGGAGACGATCGGGGCGGACAGGCCGGCGAGACCGGAGGAACTCGGAACAAGGAAGCTGAGACCGACGTGGAGTATGTAGTCAAGCAGAGCAAACACACCCGCGGAAACGCCGGACTGGCTGAGCGCGGTGACGGAGGCTTCGACCAGCCAGGTGCCGAGACCGGTGGCGGCCATGATAACGCTGGTGGCACGAGCCATCGCGATGACGAGGTTGACGGAGACCATGTCGCCGAAGCCGTTGGCGATGAGCTTCATGAGCTGGCCCTTGTCCTCGAGACCGACGATACCGATGATGATGCCCATGAGCAGGAACCAGGTGGCGGCGTCATAGAACCACCAGTCGCCGAGGCAGGCGCCGGTGAGCCAAGTGGTGGAGCTCGAGAAAGCGTTGTACATGGTTTCGCTCAGGCTGCCCCAGGGAATGAAGCCGAGGATCATCACGACGAAGGAGAGAGCGAACAGCCACAGCACGGCCTTCTGGCGGCCGGTGAGCTTCGCGGTGGTGACGTCCTTGCCGCCGTAAGCCTTCTGGCACTCGTCGAGCTGCGCGGCGGTGAGAATGGAGCCCTTGTTGGCGCGGACCTTCTTCGCATACGCGGTGACAAACAGCACGGAGAGAAGGTAGGCGGAGAGCCAGAGAATGATGCCGATGACATAGGTGGTACCCATGTTCACTTCGACACCGACGGAGGTCGCGGCAGCGACGGCGGCGCCGGTCGCGAACGGGTTGATGGTGGAGCCGAGAACGCCGGTGCCGGCGCCGAGCAGGACGGTGGCCGCGCCGACGATCGGGTCAAAGCCGGCGGCCATCATCGTGGCGGCGAGCAGGATGTAGAAACCAACGGTCTCTTCGCCCATGCCGTAGGTCGTGCCGCCGACGGAGAACAGGAACATGAGGATCCAAATGAGCACGAGCTCTTTGCCGTGCAGCTTGCGGACGAGCGTGTGGATGCCGGTTTCAAGAGCGCCGGTGGCGTTCACGATGGCAAGGAACGCGCCGAGGCAGAATACGAACGTGATAACGTCAGAGGCGTCGGCAAAGCCGTTGACAGGCCCCATAAAGATGTCGCTGGCGGAGGCGCCGACGACTTCGGCCATCTCGCCGTTCTCGCCGGTGTAGGTCTTGCCCGCTGCGAGCCACGTGGCGATCGACACAAGGAGCATAACGGCGAGCAGGATCGCAAATGTGCTGATGGATCTTTTGGTCTTCTTAGACATGATTTGAACCCCTCTCTTAAAATTTTGTTCGGACTTCGCTGGGAGATGCGAAACGGGACAAAAATTTGCTTACCGGGTAATGACCGTGCCGGTCTTGCCTTCAAGAGCGTCGGCGGCACGGGCCAGGGAAGTGATGAGCGCGGTTCCGCCATGGTCGTTGTTCTTCACGAACTCCATGCAGGACTCGACCTTCGGCAGCATGCTTCCGGGGGCGAACTGGCCTTCGGCGATATACTTCTCGCACTCGGCGATCGTCATGGAGGAGAGCTCCTTCTGGTCGGGCTTATTGTAATTGACGCACACGGCGTCCACAGCGGTGAGGATGATGAGACGGTCGGCACGCACATCCTGCGCGAGCAGGGAGCTGGCGCGGTCCTTGTCGATGACGGCCGCGACGCCGCGCAGACCGCCCTCGGTCTCAACGACGGGGATGCCGCCGCCGCCGACGGTGATGACGATATCACCGGCGCGCACGAGCTGATCGACAACGTTCAGCTCCACGATGCGCTTGGGGATCGGAGAGGGGACGACACGGCGGTAGCCGCGTCCGGCGTCCTCGACGAAGATGAAGCCCTTTTCCTCGGCGATCTTCTCGGCCTCTTCCTTCGTATAGAAGCTGCCGACAGGCTTCGTCGGGTGCTGGAAGCCGGGGTCCTTCTCGTCAACGACGACCTGCGTCACGACGGTGGCGCATTCCTTCTCCATGCCGCGGCTCTTCAGCTCCTGCTGAATGGCCTGCTGCAGGTGGTAGCCGATATAGCCCTGCGTCATGGCGCCGCACTCGGGGAACGGCATGAACGGCGTTCCGCCGCCCTTGTTGGCGGAGAACTCCATTGCCAGGTTGATCATGCCGACCTGCGGGCCGTTGCCGTGGCCGATGATGACTTCGTAGCCCTTCTCGACGAGATCAACGATCGGGCGGGCGGTGTTGCGGACAAGTTCGAGCTGCTGCTCGGGGGTCTTGCCAAGAGCATTTCCCCCGAGAGCGACAACAATTCTTTCAGCCATTGTTTCGATTCCTTACTTCAGCGTGGCGTACATCACAGCCTTGATGGTGTGCATACGGTTTTCGGCTTCCTGGAACTGGCGGGCCCGGTGGCCGAGGAACACGTCGTCGGTGACTTCCATCGCCTCAAGGCCGAACTTCTGGTAGATATCTTCGCCCACGGTCGTCTCACGGTCGTGGAAGGAGGGCAAGCAGTGCTCGAAAATCGCGGTGGGTTTCGCCATCGCCATGAGTTCCTTGTTGACCTGGTAGGGACGGAGCAGCTTGATGCGCTTCTCCCAGAGCTCGGCGGGCTCGCCCATGGAGAGCCAGATGTCGGTGTAGAGAACATCGCAGTCCTTCGCGCCCTGCGCGACGTCGTCGGTGAACTCGAGCACCGCGCCGGTCTCGGCGGCAACGGCCTGGCACTTCTCGATCAGCCATTCCTCGGGCATGAGCTCCTTCGGGCCGCAGGCGCAGAAATGCATGCCGAGCTTCGCGCTGACGACCATGAGAGAGTTGGCAACGTTGTTGCGGGCGTCGCCGAAGAAGGTGAGCTTGCGGCCGCGCATATCGCCGAACTCTTCGCGGGCGGTCATGATGTCGGCGAGCATCTGCGTGGGATGGAACTGGTCGGTCAGGCCGTTCCACACGGGAACGCCGGAGTACTTCGCAAGATCTTCCACGACGGACTGCTTGAAGCCGCGGTACTCGATGCCGTCAAACATGCGGCCGAGAACCTTCGCGGTGTCGGCGAGGGATTCCTTCTTGCCCATCTGGGAGGAGCCGGAATCGAGGAACGTGACGCCCATGCCGAGATCACGCGCGCCGACTTCAAAGGCGCAGCGGGTGCGGGTGGAGGTCTTCTCAAAGAGCAGGACGATCTGCTTGTCGGAGAGCCACTTGTGCTCCACGCCGTTGTTCTTCAGGCGCTTGAACTCAACGGCGAGGTCGATGAGGTAGTTGATCTCTTCCGGGGTGAAGTCAAGAAGAGTGAGGAAGCTTCTGCCGCGAATGTTGAGACCCATAATATTTTACCCTCCTATAGGAAATGATTGTAATGTGTGTTATATGAATGGGTTTATTCAGCGAATGAAAATTATTCGGCGCGGATGATCGGCATGGACATGCAGCGCGGGCCGCCGCGGCCGCGGGAAAGCTCGGCGGACGGCATTTCGAGAACCTGGATGCCCTCGTCGCGGAGAATGGCGTTGGTCACGTCGTTGCGCTCGTAAACAACGATCTTGCCCGGCGCGATGCACAGCGTGTTGGAGCCGTCGTTCCACTGCTCACGGGCCGAGGCGATGAGATCGTCGCCGCCGCAGTTGATGAGCTTGACGTGGTCGGTGCGGGTGTACTTCTCGAGAATGTCCTCCAGCTTGGAGTCGATGCGGCGGATGTGGAGATCGGTCGGATCGCTTACGCCCGGGGTGATCTCGTAAACGGTGAGAGGCCCGAGGATCGCCGGATGGATCGTGTACTTGTCGTAGTCGATCTGGGTGAACACGGTGTCGAGATGCATGAACGCGCGGCAGCTCGGGATATCGAACGCGAGCACGGTGCGGATCTTCGCTTCGGGATCGGCGAAGAGATTGCGGGACGCTTCCTCGATGGCGTCTGGGGAGGTACGCTGGGAGATGCCGATCGCGAGCGTGTCCTCGGTGAGGTTGAGCACGTCGCCGCCCTCGATGTTGGCGTGGCCGTCGCGGTCGTAGTAGCGCTTGACCAGACCTTCAAAATCGGGGTGGAAGCGGAAAATGTAGTCGGCGTAAATGGTCTCGCGGCAGCGGGTCGGGAAGCGCATCTTATGCAGGAACACGCCGGTGCCGACGGACGCGAACGGGTCGCGGGTGAAGTAGAGGTTGGGCATCGGATCGACGATCAGATCATCCGCCGGAGCGATCAGATCCTGCAGGGAATAAGCGGAAGCGCCGCCCATTTCCTTGAGCGTGATGCCTTCCATCGTCTTTTCGACGAGCGCCTTGCCTTCAAAATTGCCGATGAGGTACTCATAGAGCTTGTCCTGCCAGCGGCGGGTCTTGATGTTGCCCTCGGAGAGCCACTGATAAAGGAAGGGCTTCGTCTGCTCGGGATGGAGCTTGAGAACTTCCGCCATCAGATCTTCGAGATACACGACCTCGGTGCCGTTGTTGCGCAGGATCTGCGCGAAGGTATCGTGCTCCTGCTGGGCGACCTTGAGGAACGGGATATCGTCAAAGAGAAGCTCCGGAAGACGGTCCGGCGTCAGATGAAGAAGTTCACGGCCGGGACGGTGAAGAAGCACTTTTTTCAGCGGCTTGATCTCGCTGCGAACGCAAATACCTTTCATAATTTAAATCTCCTACATAGTGTTTTTGGCTGCGCCGGTCCGTAGCGCTTCCGCACCGGCACAGTGATTTACTATCCTTATCATATCCGACGAAACCTGAAATATTGGAAGAACGGTGCGGGATAAATTGTATATTTCCGCACTTATCGTTGTACAGAAAATCAACAGTTTTGCGCTTTTTCGGCAGTCATTTTCCGTGCTTTAGTTTCGTAAAAGAACGAAAAAACCCGCCGGAAAAATCCGGCGGGAATGAAAAAAATAATGAATACTGGGGAATACACCCAAAAACAGTCCGAAAAATTGGAAATATCGTTGGCGAAAGTCCCGGAACGCAAGAGAAAAGCCGCCTTTCGGCGGCTTTTCTCTTTTTCGTTTCGTATCAGCCGCCAAGTCGGCGGTTGTACGGTTTGATTTTTTGTGAATTGTATATTTTTTGTATTTTGTGCAGTTTGTGAAAATTCACGGGCTGGAAATTACATGGTCTCCGGGGCGGAAACGCCGATGAGCTGGAGCGCGTTTTTGAGCGTGATCATCGTCGCCTTGATGAGGCCGAGACGCTGGTTGGTGAGCTCGGGATCGTCGGGATTGTTGACTTTTGTGGAGTTATAATAGCTGTGGAACACCTTGACGAGCGAGATGATATACTCGGTCATCTTGTTCGGCTTGCGGTTGAGCGCGTCGGCGGCGACCTCCTTCGGGAACTCGCTGATCATCTTGAGCAGCTGCAGCTCCTTCTCGTCGGTCAGACGGTCATAGGAATCGACCGGCTTGAACTCGGGGATCTGGGGATTCTTGAGGATCGAGCACATGCGCGAGTAGGCATACTGGGCGTAATACACGGGGTTGTTGTTGTCCTTGGAGCGGGCGAGCTTGAGATCGAGATCCATGTGCGTCGCAACGTCCTTGGAGACGAAGAACCAACGCGCGGCGTCTACGCCGATATCCTCGCACAGCTCGCGGATGGTGATCGCGTTGCCGGTGCGCTTGGACATTTTGACTTCCTTGCCGTCTTCGACCATGCGGACCATCTGGATGAGGTCGACAGAGAGCGTGCCCTCCGGATAGCCGAGCGCGGTGAGGGCGTTCTGCATACGGGTGACGTAGGAGTGGTGGTCGGCGCCCCAGAGATTGACGAGCAGCGGGTAGCCGCGCTCGATCTTATAGACGTGGTTGGCGATGTCGGGCGTCAGGTAGGAGAAAGTGCCGTCGCTCTTGCGGAGAACGCGGTCCTTGTCGTCACCGTAGTCGGTGCTTTTGAACCAGAGCGCGCCGTCCTTTTCGTAGGTGAGACCCATGTCGGCCATGTGCTGCAGGCAGTCGTTGATGCGCTTGGCGTTGTTCTCATAGAAGAACGTCTCGTGCATCCAGCTCTGCATCGTGACGCGGTAGGCCTTGAGATCGCGGTCGATCTTTTCGAGTTCCTTCTTCTTGCCGTAGTCCATGAAGTGCGCGAGGCGCTCCTTCGGATCGGCGGTGAGCCACTTGTCGCCCTCTTCCTCGGCGAGCTGCGCGGCGATGACCTTGATGTCGTCGGCGTGGTAGCCGCCCTCGGGCAGGGGGTATTCCTTGCCGAAGTGCTCAAAGTAGCGGGCGGTGAGCGATTCGCCGAGCATGACGATCTGGTTGCCGGCGTCGTTGACATAGAACTCACGCAGCACGTCCCAGCCGCTGGCCTCCATCATGCGGGCGATGCAGTCGCCCCAGGCGGCGTTGCGGGCGTGGCCGCAGTGCAGATCGCCGGTCGGGTTGGCGGAGACCCACTCGAGCAGCAGATGCTTGCCCTTGCCGGACTCGTTCTTGCCGTAATCGTCGCCGGCGGTGATGACATCGTTGATAACGGCGGTGAGGGCGCTCGCCTTGAGCTTGAAGTTGATGAAGCCGGGGCGGGCGACGGTGATGGATTCACACTCGGGCAGAAGCTCCGCGAGCTTGGCGACGAGCGGCTCGGCGATCTCCATCGGGTTGCGTCGGAGAGTGCGCGACAGCTTCATCGCAATGCTGGTGGAATAGTCACCCAGCTTGGTGTCCTGCGGCGTCTCAACGACGAGCTGGCCTTCCGCCACGTCCAGATCATAGACCTCTTTTACGGCCTTCTGCGCGGCGGCGTAAATCTTGCTTCCAAAGTCGTTCATTCAAATACTCTCCTTACACTTATATACTGCCGTAGAATGAATGCGAGTATACATACATCTCATTACTATATCATAAAATGCCCTTTATGCAACCCCTTTCTGCCGAAAATCGTTGTACAGCGGCGTTTTTCGATTGACAGTACGGGGGATTTGTGGTAACTTTTTTGAGCATACAGCCGTTCGGCGCGCCATGGGGAATTACCAAAGCGGACATAACGGGGCGGTCTTGAAAACGGGAGAGTATTTTGGAAGCCGTTTTTCAATTTCCCCTGTGTTTTCAACGGGTTGCGGCGACAAGAAATTAAGAGAAAATCGGGATTTCTCTCCAAGTTTCTCTCCTTTTTCCGAGAAACGTTGGAGCGGGAATACATTTGGAGATGTACCCAAGCGGTTGAAGGGAACGGTCTTGAAAACCGTGAGGTCGGCGTAGAAAACCGGCGCGGGGGTTCAAATCCCTCCATCTCCGCCAGTCAGAGCAAAGTTCGCTTTGCTCTGATTTTTTATTCGCCGCATCAGGAAATCGCGTTCAAAGCGTCCTGTAAACCGTTAGTCATAGCCGCTGCCGAGAGCCGTTTGGAATTGCATTCCAGATTCTGCATCTATTCTTGTTAAACAGGCAGTCAGCCTGTCAAAACTCATGCATTTTCAATGTCCAAATATAAAGAAAAAACCTTCCATGATACGGCACAGTTAGATTCGGCAGCGAACAACGGGCAGTATCAAAGAAGGTTTCTTATGAATGATGGAAAAAAGGGAATTTCCAAAGATCCAGCAGCGTGGCGGAGTGAGCTGTTACACTGTTGTCATTCTGATAAACGGAGGTTTTCTCATGGCACAGATCTTTGGCTATGCGCGGGTATCGACCCGCGAGCAGAATGAGGCGCGCCAGCTTCTGGCGCTGCGCGAATTCGGCGTGGAGGATGAGCGCATCTTCACCGACCGGCAGTCCGGAAAGGACTTTGACCGCCCGGCCTACCGTCGGCTCGTGCGGCGGCTGCGCCCCGGCGACACGCTGGCCGTCAAATCCATTGATCGGTTAGGGCGGAACTACCGCGAAATTTTGGAGCAATGGCGAATTCTCACACACGAGCGGCGCGTCGGCGTCGTGGTGCTGGATATGCCGCTGCTCGATACGCGGCAGGAGCGCGATCTCGCCGGAACGCTGACGGCGGATATCGTTTTGCAGCTTCTCAGCTATGTGGCAGAAACGGAGCGTGTCTTCATCCGCCAACGGCAGGCCGAGGGCATTGCCGCCGCACGGGCGCGCGGGCAGACGTTCGGCCGCCCGCGGCTGGAAGTTCCGCCCGCATTCGCGGAGGTATACCGCCGCTGGAATAGCGGCGAGATGAGTTCGCGTGCCGCGGCGGAGCGGTTGGGCATATCGCAGCCGACGTTCCTGCGCTGGGTGCGCGAAACGCCGTAGGTCACGCCATGCGGCGCAGCCGTTCAAAGCGGCACTCCGTCCAGAGCTCCAGCCCAAGGGGGAGAAGGCACAGAAAGGCGTAGCCCACCGCAGAGGCGGCGGCGAGGCCGTTCAGCGGCTTCCAGAGAATGACCGGGTCGTAGAACATCTCCGTCGCGCCGAGAATTATGCCCATGCCGGTCAGAATGATGCCGGAAAAAAGCGCGACGACGAACGCACGGTCGCGGTTATCAAAGCGATAAATAGAAAACGCCGTCCGGCCGCGGAGTGCACTTCCCCGACTCTTCATGGAGTCCGCCTCCAGCGCGAGCGCCTGAATGAGCCATGTAATGAGCATGGAGAAAATGCGAAGGCAGTGCACGAGCCGCTCCCAGACATTCCCTTGATTACTGCCGCGGCCGATGCCCTTCTGCGCAAGGTTAATGCGCCCGGCCTCGCGGTTCAGGCGCGGGATGAGCCGCAGCAGTATCGTGAGAAAGAGCGCGAGCCGCGGACTCACGCGCCCGAAGAGATACACGACCTTGTCGGACGACACGACGCGGAAGAGAGCGCTGCACCACATACACACGCACGCCGCCCGCACGCCGAGCACAAGACCGTACACAAGGCTCTCCGCCGTCATGCTGTTCCCGATGAAGTTCTGCTGCAGCACGGTCACGCCGAAGTGATGGCTTCCGGCGTAGCAGAGCGCAAAAACCAAAACGAGCGGCACGAGACAGAGATCGAAAACGAGCGCGCGCCGTCCGCCCCGCCGGACGCTGTAAGCGAACGCGGCGGCGTAAGCGATGGCAAGAAACACCGGGTGCGAGAACGCGATACTGCCATAGAGCACGGCGGCGAAGAAAATAAAATTCACCGCCGGATGGCAGAACTCAAACCCCATCGTCTTCCCCCATCCCGTATTGGAGCTTCACGCGGTCGAGCTTTTCGAGCAGGGGCTTTCCGAAAATCAGCATCGTGAGCAGCGTGCAGAGCCCCTGACTCAGATTGACCGGGAAGCCGGATACATAGAGCGGCCACGCCGTCTGCGCGTTGATGACCGGCAGCGTGAGAAACACGGTGCAGGTGTCGAGCAGCGGCCCGACGAACAGCAGCACGGCGAGAAAGCCGAAGATGCCCATTGCAACGGGCTTTTTCGGCAGACGGTTTTTTGCAAACAGAAACCCGGCGAGCATGCCGCCCGCACCGTAGGCAAACATCTGCCACGGCGTATACGCGCCCTGCCCATAGAAAAAGTTGCTTGCAAGCGCGCTGACCGCGCCCACCATAAAGCCCGCCTCCGGCCCAAACGCGATGCCGGAGAGCATGATAACGGCGAAGATCGCCTTGAAGTGCGGCAGCGGGATCACCACGCGCGCGGCTACGGCCAGCGCGGAGAGCACCGCGATCACTACAAGCTCGCGCGCCTGCGGCTTCCGGCTTTCAAACGCCAGCAGGAACGGCACGATCAGCTCCGCGATCACGAGCGTGCTTGTAATATAGTACCCCCGCCCCGGGAGAAAGCGTATGCCGAGATAGATCGTCAGAGGGAGGACGATAAAGAAATCCGCCAGCATCGCGATATGGGACTTTTTCACGGATCAGGCCTCCTTGTTTTTCCGGTAGAGGTCGATGACGTCCTCCGCTGTGACGGCCATGTTGAACACATGGCGGCTCATGCGGTGCGCCGCGGTCGTATAGAAGCTGTTGTTGCCGAAAAACCGGCGCGGCGTATCGGTCGTGAGGATCTGCCCATCGAAGAACATGGACACGCGGTCGGCGTACCGGGCGCAGAACTCCACGTCGTGCGATACCATGACGATGGTGATGCCCTGCTTTTTCAGATCGGCGAGGATCGCGGCGAACGTCTCCTTGAAGAAGCTGTCGATGCCCTTTGTCGGCTCGTCGAGCAGCAGGAGCTTCGGCTCGGTGAGCAGCACCTTGGCGAGCGCCGCGCGCTGCTGCTCGCCGCCGGAGAGATCGTAAGGGTGGCTCTCGAGCAGCGGCGTGATCTGGCAGAGCTCCGCTGTGCGCGCGATCTTGTCCGCGTCGGCGGTCATCTCCGCCAGGTCTTCCCGCACGGTCTTTTTCACGAACAGGCTCTTGGGGTCCTGCGGCAGCATGGCGATGCAGCCGCGGAAGAGCTCCTTCGTGCTGTATTTTTCCATCGGCTTGCCGAAGAGCCGGATCTTCCCGCGGTATGGGCGGCAGATGCCGCAGACAGCCTTGAGCATCGTGGATTTGCCCGCGCCGTTGCCGCCGAGAATGGCGTATATTTCCCCGGCGGGGATCTCCGCAGACACGCCGCGCAGGATGTCCCGGCCGTCTTTTTCATACCGGAACCACAGCTCCTTCAGACTCAGCGCCGGATTTTCGACTTCCGTCGGGGCGCTCGCGGGTTCGGCCTTGATCTTCGGTACGGCGGGAAATTCGCGGCTCAGCCAGTTTCGCCCCTGCCGGACGGTCAGCGGGCTTTCCCCGGTGCAGCCCGCGCCGTAAAAGACGCGCACGGGTGTGGGCATCGCGGCGAACATGGGATTCTTTTGCTCAAAGAGCAGCTGCCCGACGTTCGCGGGCGCATCGTCCGCGATGATCTTTCCGCCGTCCATCACGACGGCGCGGTCAGCGTAAGGGAAGATATCCTCGAGCCGATGCTCGGTGATGATGACGGTCGTGCCGAGCTCGGTGTTGATCTTGCGCACGGTGTTGAGAAAATCGCTCGCGGCGATGGGGTCCAGCTGGCTCGTAGGCTCGTCGAGGATCAGCACCTCCGGCTGCATCGCCATGATGGAAGCGAGATTCAAAAGCTGCTTCTGTCCGCCGGAGAGCGTGGCCACGTCGCGGTGGAACCAGTCCTGAATGCCGAAATAGCAGGCCATTTCCGCCACACGCGTGCGCATGGCCGTCTGGTCGCAGCCAAGGCTTTCGAGCCCGAACGCCAGCTCGTGCCAGACCTTGTCCGTGACGATCTGATCGTCCGGGTTCTGCATCACGAAGCCGATCTTCGCGGCCTGGTCGCGCTCGGATACCTGCGCGAGCGGCGTGCCGCAGAAGAGGATCTCGCCGCTGCGTTTGCCGTTCGGCGTGAGCACCGTTTTGAGATGGCGCAGCAGCGTGGTCTTGCCGCTGCCGGAGCGCCCGCAGAGCACGAGAAATTCCCCCGCGCGGATGCGCAGCGAAACGCCGCCGAGCGAGAGCTTGCCCTTCGCCGCGGCATGAGAAAAGGTCAGATTCTGGATATCGAAATGTTCCATTGAACGGTCTCCTTTATATGTAGAACGGTGGGGATCAGAAGAAATGCGGCGTAGGCGGCAAAGCCGAGCGCCGAAAGCCCCCGGAGGGGAGCAATAAAAAGATCCGGCGTATATGACGCCGCGGCGTCGCCGAAAACAAGAACGAGCACCGGCAGCGCGATCTCCAGCGCGAGCAGCAGCCAGTCCGTGCCGGTCATCGCGTAGCGCTGGAAGCTCGTCCGCTTCGCGCAGCCGTAGCCGCGGCTGCGCATGGAGTCCGCCGTTACGATGCCGCCCTCGAGCGCCCACGATGTCAGCGTACCGAGCACGGTCATCCCCTCGGCGAGCTTTTCCTTTGTGCCGTCCTGTTCGGAAACGCCCCGCCCGATGGACGCTCTGGCCCCGGCGATCTGCCGGGCCTTTCGCATCAGATTCGGGATCAGGCGCAGCACCATCACGAGCAGCAGCGAGAGCGCCGGGGCGAGATTGCCGAAAAGGCTCGTGAACTTGTCACTTGTCAGCACGGCGTTATAGCAGCCGAACCAGAGCAGCATATTGACGAACACCGCCGCGAGCGCCGCACCGTAATAGAGTGCTTCGAGCGTGTACGGGCGGTCAAAGTATGTAAAGAGCAGCGTTGCCCCGTATGTATTAAAGAGCGGATTGACCGCCGTGAACACGAGAAACAGGGGAACAAGACCCCCGATGAACCGCCAGCCCCGCCGTCCATGCAGCAGAAGATAATAAGCCGCGCCGCTGACGACCCCCGCGAGCAGATACGCCGGATGCTGGTTGAGCATCCCGCCGAGAATGGCGCCGAGGAAGAACACAAAGTTCACCGCCGGATGGCGCTTGGAAAAGGCGTCTGCTCTCATTTCACCATGCCTGCCGCGCCGACGTCGTCGCCGAGCCCGGCGCAGGTGTAGCACCAGACGATTTCCTCGCCGCCCGTGAGCACATAGCTTGAGCAGCCGTAATTGGGGAACGAACCGTTGACCTTATACATCCAGCCGGACTCCGGTCCGGCGTCAAATTCGTACAGATGGCCGATGCCTTCAATATAATAGCTGTCGTAGAGCGGTGTCCAGCTGTATTCGAGCTGCAGCTCCGCCGCGGCGCAGACACGCTGCAATACGCCGAACGCCGTCTCTCCCTCGGCAAAGGAAACCGTCGTCTCCGGCAGCATCACGCCGTCGCGCGGGACATAGGGGAGTTTCTCCTCGCGTAGTGAATCAAGGCTTTGGAGCACGGTGTCGCACCGGATCGTGATGGTGCATGTGAGTCCCTGCTCCGGCTCGGTCAGTGCATTATCATTCAATTTTTGTATATGGTACTCCGTGCCGAGCGCGGCAGGGGCGGCGTCCCTTTGGCTGAACGCCCAGAACCCGCCGCCGGCGGCGAGCATCGCAATGATGAGCACCATGATGAGATTGGCGATTTTTTTCTTCTGCATGGGGCAAAACCACCCTTTCTGCCATTTGGACTTTCCATTTTCGTATCATAGCATAGCTTTTTCGGTTTTTCTATACATCATCCGGATAAAGCTCCAATTCTGCTCTGTAGTATTCACGCATGATGCACGGATCAACGCCGGTAACCGAGGGAGAGGGAGTGTCCGTCCCTTGCTTGCGGCGTTTCTTTCTTCGAGATTTTCCTTTCACTCGCTTCCGCTTATAAAATCCATCCGGTGGCTTGTACCGGTCGGGGTGGAGCTCACGATCCGCCAAGTAACGGATTACATTGGCCGTCTCGATCTTAAATCTTCGGGTTTTCTTGCCGCTGTCAAGGCAGGGGACAAGGCCGCTTTGCAGCAGAAACAAACATGTCTTTTTGCTGATATGGCACACCTGATACATCTGTTCCTTTGTCATGTATGCAGGGTACTGTCGTAGGAGATCGGAATAATAATGGTTTGTTTTCATGTGATACACCTCTGCTTTTTTCGCCAACAGCAGAAGAAAATGTATCATTGATTCTCTTGTTAAAGGGCTCATTTTGGGGCTAAAATCAAGGGCCGAATTTCTCTCCTTTTTCTCTCCAATTTCCCAAAATCTCGCTTTTTCTCTCCTAAATCTCTCCTTTTTCTCCTGAATGAAGCGTTTTTTCGCTCTCGTGGCCGTGAGTTCGATTTTCCTTGCCGCGCAAGGGGTTGAGGCAAATTTCTCTTGAAAAATGAAGGCGTTCCAGCCGCTTTTAGCCTTCCAAAACAGGGAGCCATTTTCCACTAAAATCCTCCCAAGTCTATTTAACCGAAAAGTCTTGAAAACCGGGAGGTCGGCGTAGAAAACCGGCGCGGGGGTTCAAATCCCTCCATCTCCGCCAGTCAGAGCAAAGTTCGCTTTGCTCTAATTTTTTTATTTGCCGCATCAGGAAATCACATTCAAAGCCCCCTGCAAACCGTTTGTCAAAACATCGCTAAAGCCCATTTTCGTCTCCTTATAGATTGCATTTTTGATGACTTGGAAAAACAAGAGCCTGTTGTTTCTTTCGCCAGATGAGAAGAAAACATGTCGAAAAATGACGAAAAACGGCGATAAAGACCGATTTATCTGTTATCGGTTCTATCATCTTCTTAAATCTTTGGATTTGGGAGGATATACCAATGACAGCTGTACAGGACATTCTGCGATCTTTTGGCATTACAAGATGCTACAAAGGCTTTAAACATACCGAGTATGCTATCTGTCTGGCCATTCAGGACGAATCCCGTCTGGAGGCGATCACAAAAGAGATCTATATGGAGACGGCAGCTCACTTTGAATGCAATTGGACGGCAGTCGAACGAAATATCCGGACCGCCGTTTCCCGCGCATGGTCTGTCAATCCCGATCTGCTCTGTCAGATGGCCGGTTATCCATTGGAATCTGAACCCACTTCCTCGCAATTTATCGAGATAATCTCTTCCTACATAATTCGCTCTTACCGGCCGCAGCCTCTTGTTCTGCCTTAATTCGTTTTACTTTCCCGACGAATTCTTATAGATAGCTTTTCTAAGGCAAGTTTTCTCTTTCCGGAATAGCCTGCCCGATGCTGATCTCGATGCAGCGGCGGATGGTATCCATCTGCCGGGCATCAAACGTTCCAAGATATTGCCTACTTTGGCGTTTGTCTATCGTCGTGATCTGCTCCAAGAGGACAACGCTCCCGTCCCGCAGGAATGCCGACGGCGGCACCGGATACTGCCCCCCCGGCGTGTCTCCCGTACAATGCCCCATACAGGGACAACGGTGTCAGCCAGAATGACGCCGTAATATGCGCCGGCGAAATACTGCTGCTGCCAGCCGGAAACTTTGCTATTCTCTCCGGGTGACTCCGTGATCTTAGCCGAAACGGTTTCCGGCTCATAGGGAACGCGGTACCCCTGCACCAACAGCCGGTGCGTATTGACGCCATACGGCGTGTAGGTTTCATCGGATGCTCTTTAAGGCCATATTGTTTTGAGTTATTCGTTTTAAGTGGCGTTAAAACGAATAACTTTTTTTTAAAAACGAATAACAATTGACAAACTGGGCAGAATTCTTTATACTTTCCCACGAAAGGATGCGATCGTATGAAGTTTACGGAGGAAAAGAAGCAGGCTGTCCTGCGCTATATCCTGGAAAAGATATCGCAACATGACCCCCGTGTTACCAAAACCGTGTCTGAAACGATGAACATCAACCAGAACACCGTACACAGTTACATCACCGAGCTGATCGAGCAGGGCGTCATTCGCCGCGTTAAACGCGGACAGTATGAGCTTGTGCGCAAACAATATAAATTTTGTCTGGAGCGCAGCAAGGGCGATCTGGATTCCGATCTGTACGCTTATCAGAAATACCTTGCGCCGATCATTCAGGATGAGCCCAAAAATGTGCAGGGCATTTGGGCCTATGCCTTCACAGAAATGATCAACAATGTCATGGATCATTCGCTCGCTTCGGAGGTGCATATCCGGGTCGACCGTGATCCGGTCAACACCGCAGTCATCATTTCCGACAACGGCGTGGGAATCTTCCATAAACTGCAGGAGCACTTCGGTTTCCCTACAGCAGAGGAAGCCATATGCGAACTCTTCAAGGGAAAGCTGACAACGGACTCCGCCAACCATTCCGGCGAGGGAATTTTCTTCTCTTCCCGCATGATGGATGACTTTATCATCCTGTCGGACGGCAAGGTCTTCTGCATCGACAAATACGAGGAAAGCGTCCTTGCCGACCTGGAAGAATTCTCGGTTCCCGGAACGAGCGTATATATGAGCCTTTCCAACTCCTCCAACAAGGAGACTTCCGAGATTTTTGACCGGTACGCCGATTCGGACGGCGGCTTTACGAAAACAAGCATCCCGCTGAAGAATATTTATGACAGCTCACCGGTGTCCCGCTCGCAGGCAAAGCGCCTCTGCAACCGCATGGATCGCTTTGAGGAGGTCACGCTGGATTTTGACGGCCTCGAATGGATGGGGCAGGGCTTTGCCCACCAGCTTTTTGTTGTCTTTCAGCATGAGCATCCCGAGATCTGCCTGCTGCCGGTCAATATGAGCCCTCCGGTGGAGAAAATGTACCGCCATGTTCTTGCGGGTGATACATCCTCCCGTGCCTGATCTTCTATACGATAGAGAATACTATCTGTATAGCGAATGCTATACTAACCTAACGGAAGAAACGGCCTTGCAGGTGGCGGAACGGACGCCTTTTGAGGCAAAATGGCGTCTGCTGGCGCAAGTGGAAGTCCGCTGCTATATTCTGATTTCCAATGTATCAGGTGCGGTAAAAGTAGCCCCG